>OMAA01000637.1_pt1 | contig 15278 bp, 10 predicted proteins | sample 1674191 | NCBI WGS metagenome assembly OMAA01 (sample SAMEA103958152, study PRJEB25191) | human gut metagenome | biome: human-associated habitat [ENVO:00009003]; feature: intestine environment [ENVO:2100002]; material: feces | place: Germany | collected 2013/2015
AGAGCGGCTCATGTTAAAGGTGACCATGCACTGGTACTGGTGCCAGATGTTGACCATGCGGTTCAGCTTTTCCTCGCCGGATTCCAGATGATAGGTGGACAGCAGCTGCTCCCAGTGGGTGCGCAGGGCGGCGCGGGCGGCATCGACCTGTGCATCGGTGGCGTAGCGCTCCATCATGGCGTGGGCGCGGGTCTTGTTGATGACGCCCGGGGCAATGAACTTCTCCTGCTGCGGGTTCTCGATGTAGCCCAGACCAAACAGGATGCTGTGGCTCTCGCCGGGGGCGAGGGTCAGGTGGATGTGCAACGCACCCACCGGTGCCCAGCCGTGGGCAATGCTGCCGGAGCAGTGCCCGGCGCGGACGGCCTGCGGGTCTGCCGGGCCGCCGTACACGCCGCAGAAGGCATCCCGGGTGGTGTCGAAGCTGTCCACCGGGCAGTTTGCCCAGAACACGGCGTAGTGGTTGCGGCGCTCGCGGTACTCGGTCTTGTGGTAGATGACGCTGCCTTCCACCTCCACCTCGCCGGTGGAGAAGTTGCGCTGGAAGTTGGAGCTGTCGTCCACGGCATCCCACAGGCAGAACTCCACATAGCTGAACAGATCCAGCTCCTTGACAACAGTGCTGCCGTTGCACACTGTCACCCGGTCCAGCTCACAGGCATCCCCCTTGGGGACGAACAGCTCCTGCCGGGCGGTCACACCGTCCTTTTTGCCCTCCAGAATGGTGTAGCCCAGACCGTGGCGGCAGCTGTAACTGTCCAGCGGGGTCTTGGTGGGCTGCCAGCCCGGGTTCCATACGGTGTCGCCATCCTTGATGTAGATCCGGTGGCCGTCCATGTCCAGCGGGGAGTTGTTGTAGCGGTAGCGGGTCAGGCGGCGCATCCGGGCATCCCGGTAAAAGCTGTAACCGCCCGCCGTGTTGGAGACCAGACTGAAGAAGTCCTCACTGCCAAGGTAGTTGATCCAGGGCAGGGGCGTCTGCGGGGTGGTGATGACGTATTCCTTATTCTGGTCATCAAAATATCCGAACTTCATAATGCTTCCTCCTTAAAACTGCGCCTTGTCGGGCGGGCAGTGTGTCGATGAACGAAAACGATTAAGACACTGCGAAAGAAGCAATCTCATCACGCTAAGCATACCGTATCCCACCGAAAAATGCAAGAGCTTTTTGCAAAAATCTCAACGGAAATTTTAAAATAATCTGCGAAGTCCCGGCGGTTTTCGGCAGCTTTCGGCGCTGTGTGCTCCGGCGGAACGCCGAACAAAAGACCCGAAACCCCATTTTAAAAGTAATATATACATACGGCCTTTGGCACCGAAAACCATAACGAAACTGCAACGAAAATTTTTTCGTTTTAATCGAAATGTAACGAAAGTGAATCGAGATGCACAATTCTTACAGGCTGTATTGGAACAAAATGCCAAAAGTGATGCAGCTGAGCTAAAACTTTTGCGTTTTCGCTTGATTTTTGGTACAGAATGCGATATATTGAGGTTGCGAAAACGATTAAGGAACTTGCGAGAAACATTCCGCTGCTCCTATCCTCGGAAGGAGGCTAAAAGATGCCGTCCCTGAAGGATCTGGCGAAAGAATGCGGCGTATCCGTCGCAACCGTCAGCAAGGCTTTAAACGACCAGCCGGATATCGCACCGGCCACGCGGGAGCGCATCCGTGCAGCGGCCCGCCGCATGGGGTACCTGCCCAACGCAGCGGCCCGGGCGCTGAAAACCAACCGCACTTACAATCTTGGCGTTCTGTTCGTAGATGAAAAACAGAGCGGCCTGACCCACGAGTACTTCTCCGCAGTGCTGGACAGCTTCAAGGTTGAAGCAGAAAAGCGCGGCTATGATATCACCTTTATCAACCACAACATCAGCGGCAAGTCCATGAGCTATCTGGAACATTGCCACTACCGGGGTGTGGACGGCGTGGTGATCGCCTGTGTGAACTTTTACGATCCGCAGGTGGTGGAACTGGTCAACGGCGATGTGCCGGTGGTGACCATCGACCATGTGTTCAACAACCGGATGGCGATCCTTTCGGACAACGTGGTGGGCACAAAGGCCTTGGTGCAGCAGGCATGGGCCTGCGGACACCGGCGCATCGCCTTTATCCATGGCGAAAAGACCGCCGTTACCGAAAACCGCTTGGCAGGCTTCTATCAAGCCTGCGAGGAGCTGGGGCTGAAGGTGCCGGAGGAGTACGTCCGCTGCGGTGTGTACCACGATGTGGATCGCTGCGCAGAGGAGACCCGGGCGCTGCTGGCACTGCCGCAGCGGCCCACCTGCATCATCTTCCCGGATGACTTTTCCGCACTGGGCGGCTACAACGCCCTGACCGAAGCGGGGTTGAGCATCCCGGAGGACATCTCGGTGATGGGATACGATGGCATCTATCTCTCCCGGGTAGTCAAACCCTCGCTGGTGACCTACCAGCAGAACACAAAATCCCTTGGCAGGCTGGCAGCGGATAAGCTGATCGAACTGATCGAGCATCCGCGTGTGACCCTGCCGGAGCAGATCCGGGTGTCCGGCAAACTGCTGGACGGCGGCTCCGTCCGTATCCTTTAACAAAGACCCATAACTCCCGGCGCGGAGTTTTTGAGAATGAATTTTTTAATTGGAAAACCATGAAGGAGGTTTACCCTTATGAAAAAGATCTCTCGTCGTAATTTCCTGCTCGCTTCCGGTGTCGTGACTGTTGGTGCTGCTCTGGCAGCCTGCGGCGGCGGTTCTTCCAGCAGCACTGCTGCTTCCTCTGCCGCTCCTGCATCCTCTGCAGCCGCTCCCGCTTCCGCCGAGGGCAAGGTGCTGAACATCTGGTGCTGGAATGATGAGTTCCAGAGCCGCTTCAACGACTACTATCCCGAGGTCAAGGAGATCGCAGCCGACAAGTCCACCACCACCCTGAAGGACGGCACCACCGTGAAGTGGACCATCAACGCCAACGAGAACAACAACTACCAGAACAAGCTGGACGAGGCTCTGCTGAATCAGGACTCCGCTGCCGATGACGACAAGATCGACATCTTCCTGATCGAGGCTGACTACGCTCTGAAGTATGTGGATTCCGATTACGCGCTGGATGTCAAGGCAGACATCGGCCTGACCGATGCCGATCTGGCTGGTCAGTACCAGTACACCAAGGATATTGTCAGCGTGGACGGCAGCCAGCGCGGCACCACCTGGCAGGCGACCCCCGGTCTGTTCGCATACCGCCGCAGCATCGCCAAGGAAGTGCTGGGCACCGATGATCCCACCGAGGTGCAGAGCCATCTGTCCGATTGGGATAAGTTCAACGAGGTGGCTGCACAGGCCTCTGCCAAGGGCTACAAGATGCTGTCCGGCTTCGATGATGCTTACCGCACCTTCTCCAACAACGTGGACGCTCCCTGGGTGGACGGCACGACCGTCAAGGTAGACCCCAACATTATGAAGTGGGTCGATCAGACCAAGGAGTACACCGATAAGGGCTACAACAATAAGTCCAGCCTGTGGGACAGCCAGTGGGCGGCCGATCAGGGCCCGAGCGGCAAGGTGTTTGGCTTCTTCTATTCCACCTGGGGCATCAATTTCACCCTGCTGGGCAACTCTCTGGAGACCCCTGTGGCCGAGGGCGGCAAGGAAGAAGTAGGCAACGGCATCTACGGCGATTACGCAGTCTGCGAAGGCCCTCAGCCCTATTACTGGGGCGGCACCTGGATCTGCGCGGCAGCCGGTACCGATAATACCGATATCATCCGCGACGTGATGCAGAAGCTGACCTGCGACGAAGCCATTATGAAGCAGATCACCCTGGATACGCAGGATTACACCAACAACGAGAAGGCCATGGAAGAGATCGCTAACAGCGATTATGCCTCCGACTTCCTGGGTGGCCAGAACCATATCGCCCTGTTTGCAGAAGCTGCAAAGAAGATCGATATGTCCAACGCAGGCCCGTACGATCAGGGCCTGAACGAGAGCCTCCAGAATGCCTTCAAGGATTACTTTACCGGCACGGTGGACGAGGATACCGCAAAGGCAAACTTCGAGACCGCCATCAAGGAAAAGTACCCCGAGCTGACCGATGTGGTCTGGCCCGCATAAGCGCAGCCGGAACCTGAAAACCTTTTGAACCGAATCTGAATGGGGCGGGCCGGACGCTGATCCCGCCCGCCCCGTTTTGCTTTGGGCAGTGTACGTCAGGAGGGCAGTTACTATGGGAGCAAAACCAAAGAAGAACGGCTCGATCAGCTATGCAAAGTGGGGATATATCTTCATTGCACCGTTCTTCCTCATCTTTGCGGTGTTCCAGCTCATTCCACTGGGGTCTACGATCTATTACAGCTTTTTTGAATATTACCGCAGCGGCCTGAAGATCATCGGCCCTACCTTTGTGGGCCTGAAGAACTACATCACCCTGTTTGCAACCGACCTGCCCAAATACTTTGGCAACACGCTGCTGCTCTGGATCATCGGTTTCATCCCGCAGATCGCCATCTCGCTGCTGCTGGCGGCCTGGTTCACCGACCTGCGCCTGAAGCTGAAGGGCCAGACCTTCTTCAAGACAGTCATCTACATGCCCAACCTCATTATGGCTTCGGCGTTCGCCATGCTGTTCTTTGCCCTGTTCTCGGATAACGGCCCCGTGAACGCTGCACTGGTGGGCATGGGCATCCTCAAGGAGCCCTTCAGCTTCCTGAACAGTGTCTGGGGCAACCGCGGCCTCATCGGCCTGATGAACTTCCTGATGTGGTTCGGCAATACGACCATCATGCTGATGGCGGCCATCATGGGCGTGGACCCCACCCTGTATGAGGCAGCGGAGCTGGACGGCTGCACCCCGAACCAGATGTTCTGGAAGATCACCATCCCGCTCATCCGGCCGATTTTGGTCTATGTGATGATCACTTCGATGATCGGCGGCCTGCAGATGTTCGATGTGCCGCAGATCCTGACCAACGGCAAGGGCGGCCCCGACCGCACCTCCACCACCATGATCATGTACCTGAACAACCACCTGTTCAGCAAGAACTACGGTATGGCCGGCGCGGTCTCGGTGGTGCTGTTCCTGGTGTGCGCAGTGCTCTGCGTGATCGTTTACATGGCCCTGACCAAGGAGGACGACGGCCTGAGCAAGGCCGAGCGCAAGGCCCGCAGGCAGGCGGCCAAACAGGTGAAGGGAGGAAAAGCATAATGTCACACGCAGTCAAGACAAGATCCGAAAAGGCGACCCTTGCGGCCCGCCGCACGGTGTGCTATGCGGCGCTGGTGCTGTTGAGCTTTTTATGCCTGTTCTTCTTCTATGTGCTGGTCATCAATTCCACCCGTACCCATTTTGAGATCCAGAAGGGCTTTTCCTTTCTGCCGGGAAAATCGCTGATGACCAACCTGAAAAACGTGCTGTCAGATGCCAACATCCCGGTGCTGACTGGTGTGCGGAACAGCCTGATCGTGTCCGGCTGCTCGGCTGCCCTCAGCGTCTATTTTTCGGCCCTGACAGCCTACGGCATCTACGCCTATAACTTCCGGTTCAAAAAGGCGGCGTTTGCCATCATCCTGCTCATTATGACCATGCCAACCCAGGTCTCGGCGCTGGGTTTCCTGCAGCTCATCACGAAGATGGGCCTGAAGAACAGCTTCATTCCCCTCATCATCCCCAGCATTGCGGCCCCGGCGGTGTTCTTCTTTATGAAGCAGTATCTGGATGCCAGCCTGCCCATGGAGATCGTGGAAGCCGCCCGCATCGATGGCGCAGGGGAGTTCTACACCTTCAACCATATCGTGCTTCCCATTATGAAGCCCGCTCTGGCGGTGCAGGCCATCTTCTCCTTTGTGTCCAGCTGGAACAACTACTTCATCCCCGCACTGGTGCTGGATACGGCAGACAAAAAGACCCTGCCCATCCTCATTGCACAGCTCCGCAGTGCCGACTTCCTCAAGTTCGATATGGGCAAGGTTTATATGCTGGTGGCCATTGCCATCCTGCCTGTGATCATTGTTTATCTGCTGCTGTCCAAGTTCATCGTCCGTGGTGTTGCACTGGGCGGTGTCAAGGGCTGAGCATTCCGTTCTCTCCTTTGGAAAAAGCACCCGCAGCCAGCAGGCTGCGGGTGCTTTTCTATCCTCTCGTGCTCAATCGGCTTTGGCAATGCGCTGCATCGCGGTGGAAGCAACATGCTTCTCCTTGATGGCGCGGAGCTGGGCCATGTGGTCGGTGTTTACGTGGGCCTGCTGCTGGGCTTCGGAGTCCCACTCCTCAACGATGAGCAGCTCATCCGGGTCGGCGGCGCTCAGGTAGTAATCATAGCGCTCAAAACCGTCCTCCTGCTGGACCTTTGCCAGAATGCCGGCAGCGGCGACCTCCTGCAGAAAAGCGTCCCGCTGGCCGGGGAGCATACGGTAGGTGACCAGAAGCATCATGTGTTCCATGGTGAAATCTCCCTTGTAATGTTCCAATATGTGTTCTCTTAGACAAAAGCCGCCGGAAATCGCTTCCCGGCGGCTTTTGCTTATTAGGAGGATCAAAAGATGATCCCTGGAGAACTTAGTTCAGGATGGTCTGCTCGGTCTCGACATCAAAGACGTGGACCTTGTGCGGATCAAATGCAACGCGGACGGTGTCTCCGTTGCGTGCCTTGGAGGTGGGAGCGACACGGGCGGTCATCTTGTTGCCCTTGTACTCCAGGTACAGGTAGATCTCAGCGCCCATCATTTCGGACACATCGACCTGAGCCTCCAGGTGGCAGTCGGGGTGCTTTGCCATAAACTCGGGCTCGTCGTCGATATCCTCGGGACGGATGCCCATCTTGATCTTCTTGCCAACGTAGGAATCCAGCTTGCCGTCGGCGGTCTTTTCCTTGGGCAGGGGGATCACGTCACCACCCAGATCAACACCGTACAGGTCACCCTTCTTGATCAGGGTGCCGTCCAGGAAGTTCATCTGGGGGCTGCCGATGAAGCCGGCAACGAACATGTTGCAGGGCATATCGTACAGGTTCTGCGGGGTATCGACCTGCTGGATGACGCCGTCCTTCATAACAACGATGCGGTCGCCCATGGTCATAGCCTCGGTCTGGTCATGGGTAACGTAGATGAAGGTGGTAGCCAGCTTCTTGTGCAGCTTGATGATCTCGGTGCGCATGCTGGTACGCAGCTTTGCATCCAGGTTGGACAGGGGCTCGTCCAGCAGGAAGACTGCCGGGTTACGAACCATTGCACGGCCCAGAGCAACACGCTGACGCTGACCACCGGACAGAGCCTTGGGCTTGCGGTCCAGCAGGTGCTCGATCTCCAGGATCTTGGCAGCCTCGTGAACGCGGCGGTCGATCTCGTCCTTCGGGGTCTTGCGCAGCTCCAGACCGAAAGCGATGTTCTTGTAAACGGTCATGTGGGGGTACAGAGCGTAGCTCTGGAACACCATGGCGATATCACGATCCTTGGGAGGAACGTCGTTGATCAGGCGGCCGCCGATGTACATTTCGCCCTTGGAGATCTCCTCCAGACCGGCGATCATGCGCAGGGTAGTGGACTTGCCGCAGCCAGAGGGGCCGACGAAGATGATGAACTCCTTATCCTGGATCTCCAGGTTGAAGTCGGTAACAGCAGGAGCAGTAGCGCCCGGATAGATCTTGTAGATGTGCTGGCAGCTAATCGAAGCCATAGGTCATTGCCTCCATTAAAATTTTTCTATGTTACGGCACCTTGACGGTGCACGCTCTCGTTGGTATTATAATAACAGATAACTTTGTGATATAAAATAGCATTTTATTGATTAGAGGTGTCAGATATTGCTGTTTGACTGGAACACCATCGCCGCACCGGCTGCGCTGCTGGATGTGCAGCTTTCCGCGCCCCGCACCCTGACCGGCGAGGGGCTGTGGGTCTGCCTGATCTCCAGCGGCAGATGCACCGCCAGCCTGACCGATGCCTCGCCCTCCCCGGCGGGCAGCGCACTGATCCTGCCGCCCCAGAGCGCGGCGGCGGGCCATCTGGTGCTGAGCCGCGCCCCGTTGACCCTGACCCCGGAAGGGGAGAGCCACCTGCTCTGCATCCAGCTGACCGGGCAGGCGGCGGTGCAGTTCCTTGCCGGGCTGACGGAGCTGCCGTTCCTGGCCCGGGGCGAGACCTGCCCCGCCGCCGCAGAGCTGCTGGGCCGCCTTGCCGCCGAGGCCGATACACCCCGCAGCCGGGCTGCCAGCCAGCTGGCCTTTGCCCTGCTCTGTGAGCTTGCGGGGGCCGACAGCGCCGCCCCGCCCCTGCCACCGCTGGTGGAGGCCGCCATTGAGGATATCCGCCAGAACTACGCTGGCCTGTACGGCGTGGAGGAGCTCAGTGAGCGGCTGGGAGTCTCCAAGAGCCACCTTGTCCGCACCTTTACTGCCGCCGTAGGGGTGCCCCCCGGGCGCTACCTGACCACCGTGCGGGTGGAAGCTGCCATGCGGCTGCTCCTGCACCGGGAATACACGCTGGATGTCATTGCCAGCCTGTGCGGCTTCTCAGGGGCCAACTACCTGTGCCGGGTGTTCAAAAAAGAGACCGGCCAATCCCCCGCACAGTGGCGGGCCTTGGCCGGTCAGACAGCACGGCCCCTCAGCCCGGCGGAAAGCCAGCGGGAGCAGGCACTGTATATTTAAAATGTTCAGGAGCCGGGGCAGCACCCGGCTCTTTTCCGTGGAGGCGTTCAGCCGCACACAGACCGCGGACGCTTGAGCAGGAACACCGTCAGGGCCAGCGTGATGGCCTCGGCGGCGGGAAAGGCCGACCACACGCCGTTCATGCCGAACAGGGCGCTCAGGATCAGCGAGCAGGTGACGATGGCGGCCACGCCCCGGCTGACAGAGGTGATGGTGGCCTCGGTGGGGCGGTTGACCGCACCCAGATAGCCCGCCGCAACAATATTGCAGCCTGCAAAGAAGTAGCCCAGGAAGTAGATGCGCATACCGCTGTGGGCATATTCGGCCATCAGCGCAGAATTTTCGCTGTTGAAGAGGGCAACAAAGGTATCGGTAAAGCCAAACACGGCACCGTACAACACCGCCGCCAGCGCCAGCGCAGTGCCGCAGCCCAGCAGAAGCAGCTTTTTTGCCCCGGCTATCTCGTTTTTGCCGTAGCACTGGCTGATCAGCGGCTGGGCACCCTGGGCCACGCCGTTGAAGATGGCTGTTGCCACCAGCGCAAAGTTTGCTACCACGCCGTAAGCGGCCACGCCCACGTTGCCCGCCAGCCGGAGCAGCAGGAAGTTGAACACGGTGGTGGTCACGGCAGAGGAGAGCTCCCCGACAAAGCCGGAGATGCCCAGCTGGCAGCTCTGCACCAGCAGCCGGGCCGAGGGGGCCTGCCGGACAAAGGTGAGCGTGTTGCTCTTTTGAAAGAAGTGGCGGCTGCAGATGGCGATGCTGAGCACCGGCGAGATGGCCGTTGCCAGCGCCGCGCCGGGCAGGCCCAGCCCCATGGGGAAGATGAAGATGTAATCGAACACCACATTGAACAGGCTGCCGCTCAGCGTGGCCACCATGGCAAGGGACGGGTCGCCGTCGTTGCGGACGAAGGCCGAGAAGATGTAGTTGCACATGAAGAAGGGTGTGAACAGCAGGAAGATGCGGGTGTAGTTCAGGCCCAGCGCCACAATGTCCCCATCGCCGCCCATGAGCTGCAGGAGCGTGCCCGGGCAGAACGCGCCCGCCAGCATGAACGGGATGGCGATCAGGCAGGCACAGAGGATGGCGTTGGAAAAATACCGCTGCGCCCGCGCTTCGCCCTGCGCCTGCAGGATGGCGTACCGGGTGGCCGCACCCAGGCCGATCATCGAGCCGAAGGCAAAGATCAGGTTGTACATGGGCAGGCAGAGGTTCAGCAGGGTCACGCCGTCGGTGCCCGCCGCCTGGGCAATGAAATAGGTGTCGGCCAGAATATAGCACGATGTGCCGATCAGACCGAAAATATTCTGCGACACATACTTGAAGAACTGCTTTGTCAGGTTCATGGAAGCTTCCTTTCCGCGGGGAGAATAGGGGAGTGAAACGTAAAAACGACTACTACTATATCATAAAACCTGGCATATTTCAACGAAAAAACGAGGAAACACGCTGCCTTTTCCCAAACGGAACACTTCTCCCCGGGGAGATGCTGCTATCCGAAAATGCCATACAAACACTGCCACTTTTGTGCAACTCGCCAAAGATGGTTTTGGGTTATTGACAAAAAAAAAAAAAAAAAAAGTCTTATGATTTTTGTGTAAAATGCCACATTGAAAACAGAAGAATCGGCAAACCAGTCGAAAGGCTGCGACGCAAAGCTACAGGGCCTGTAATATGGTAGCCAGCTGCACTTTCTCAACCATACCGCACATGGGCATCACCTCAAGGGGCGGTAGATTCCCAAAGTACAAAACGCAGAGCGTTGTACCAGCCATTTGGCCGGTGCGGCGCTCTTTTTGCTTTGTGCGGGCATGGTTATATTTTGGGAGTAATTCATAAAAGGAGGATTTTTATGAGACTAAAACGAGTGATCAGCGCCGTCTTGGCAGTGAGCATGGCAGTTTCCATGATGCCTGCTACTGCTGTTTCGGCGTTTGCGGAGGGAACGAGCACCAAAACTGCGGAGACAACCACTGTTACTGGCAAGAATAGCACCGAAAGCAAAGCAGAAACCTCTGGTTATTGTGGTGCAGAGAATCAGGAAGAGAGTGTTCAGTGGGCTTTCAATAAGGAAACCGGCGTTCTGACCATTTCTGGTACCGGCCGTATGGCGGATTATAAGTACAGCAATACGGAAGATACCCGCCCTTGGGCAGCTTTTGCAAATGTAATCAAAGAGGTTAAAATTGAAGAGGGCGTTACCGGTATTGGTGGTAATGCTTTCCGAAATCTTACTGCACTGACCAAGACAAATATTCCTGCAAGCATTAACTATTTGGGTGATTACATCTACCGCGCAGATAGTGAACTTACGGATGTTGAATGGGCACCCAATTTTACGGCACCTAGCCTTAAGGATAACGATACGAATGGTGGAACGTATACTGGTACATATGTTCCAACCAGTATGTTTGATTTCTGCTCCAAACTGGGTGACGGCAAAGAGCTGACGAAGTGGCTTCCCAGTAGCTTTACTGGCGTTGGTTGTGCTGCGTTCCGTGGAACAAAGTTTACAGTTGATTTTGATAACTGGAGCAATTTGAAGTATATTGGTGCCCGTGCATTTGAGCAGATGCCTCATCTTGAGAGTTTTACGCTGACAGATGGTATTCAGATTGGTTTGAGAGGTACGGATTCTAATGCGTTCAATGGTTCTGGATTGAAGAAACTGATTGTAAATACTGAGGAAGTACCGAGAAGCTTTGCGAATGGATGTACAGAATTGACAGATATTACATTAGGCAGTGCTGTAAAAAAGATTCAACCTTTCGCATTTTATTCGACAGCTATTACTACATTAGATGTGCCGGAAGGAATCAGTAACATTGGAGATTCTGCATTTTATGCTTGTCAAAATCTTAATAAATTGACATTTCGGGGCAAGGTAACATTAGGGGAAAAGGTATTTACTGCGTGCGGCATCAAAGAACTTGATATTCTGGATGGTGCAGAAGTCATTTGTACAGGTGGAGATCCCTTTAGGGGAAGTGGAAGTGATCCTGCGGTGACCACAATCAATGCAGTTGAGTTAAAAGGTGCGTTAAAGAGTGGTAAGGAAGATCAAACAGACGGGAGTCTTTGGCACGATATATTTTCTAAAAATGCTGGAATAACAACGGTAAATGTTTGTGGCCAAAACCTGCAATATGTGCGACCGTCAGTATTTCCGAGTATGGAAACATTGAATGTAACAGGCGGAGATGCGCACATTCCAGCTGAAAATACCTATGCTTTCTCTGGAAATACTACACTGAAGCATGTTGACATCGATGTTGATACTTACACAGAAGATGAATATGAGGATAAAGATGGAAAACAAGCTGTGGTAGCATCTTTCCGTAACGCACAGGCGCTTGAAACCTTTGCGGTGAGAGCCAATAACGTAAAACTTGGAAATCGAACTTTCTGTGAGTGTGCAAATTTGAAGAAGATTGATTTTACAGGTTGCGACGAGATTCATTATATGAACGGTTGCCTGGGCTCTTCTACGAGTGGACAACCACTTAATCCCAATGTGTGCATTTATGTGAATGACGAATCTGCAAATCCGAGAGCAACCAACAATGATAGTGGGTTGGGTAAAAATGTAGGCATTGTCTTTGTTGTCGATGGCGGCATTGTTGACATGAATAAGACCGGTTTTGACAGCGTAACCAAGGCTGGATGTACCGCAAAATGGTATGAGGACGCTAAATGCCAGACCGAAACCGAGGATACTACCCCCGTAACGGGTAAAACCTATTACGCCAAGTGGGCAAAGAACAATTACACTGTGACCCTTAACAACAATGGGCATGGTGAACAGCCTAATGCTAAGTCTGTTGAATACGGTGCCCCTGTTACTGACCTGCCTGAGCTGAGCGACAGTACCAACGAATGGGTATTTGATGGCTGGTATATGGATGAAAACTTCACAACCAAATATGATAAGCAGGCCATCACTGATAATACAACTCTTTATGCGAAGTGGCATGAATATCAGAATACCTCTTTGACTGCAAAAGTTTCCAAGAGTAACTATCTGGTCAACACCCCTGCTGATGTGAATGTTACGGTTACTCCCGGCGATGATTTTAGTAAGCTCATGCAAGATAAGGACAACATCAAGATTTCGCTGACCTACGATGATGATGTTACCAGTGTGATGCTGAACGGCAAAGTGCTGGACAAGAAAGAATACACCATTTCCGAGTTGATGCCGCTGATGGGCCAGAATCGCAAGCTGGACGTAACCTATGGCAAGGCCGGTACGCATACCTTTGGTATTGCCCTGAAAAATGGGAACAAGATTGTGAGTGAGTGCGGCACGAATATCGTTGTTGCCGAAGAGGCCGCCGAACTGACCCCTGCAACCAAGCTCTACACTCTGACCGTCAAGAATGCTGATGTTACCATTAAGAATGGTGACGAAGAGATCAAGGCTGAGAAGAACGACAAGGGCGAGCTGATCGCCAAAGTGCCCGAAAAGGCTGACGTGACCGTGACCTACACCAGCCAGAGCGATGCCGTTGCATTTGACCAATGGACGATTACCACCGATGAAACGCTGGATGTGGATGTCAAGAACAACCCCCTGAAGTTCCAGATGCCTGCCGGTGGCGTGACCATCGAAGCCATGACAAAGGATGCCTCCATTGAGGAGGACGAGCCCAATATTCTGGGCACCGCCGCAGTAGTCGGCACTGCCGCTGCTGGCACCGCCATTCTGGCATGGCAGGGCTACCAGCTGGGCACGGAGCTGTACCTGAAAACCGCTCTGCCCGCTGGTACTGCCATCCCCACAAACCGTGCCGAGCTGGCCCTGCTGGTGTGGAACCATGCCGGTAAGCCCGCACCCGCCGCAGTTCTGCCCGCCGATGCCACCGATACCCAGAAGGCCATTGCCTGGGCTGTGGAAAACGATCTGCTCAAGGCTGCAAAGGACAACGGCGAGACCTATGTGGATACCGATTCCGTGAGCCGTGTTGAAGTGATCCGCGTGTGGAATAAGGCACAGGAAAAGTAAACCCCACCGTCATCCCTTCGGGATGCCACCGCCCCTAATAGGGGCGGCCTTGGCAAAAAGGTGAAACTATCCGCCATGCCAAGGGCCCCCCTATTAGCGGGGGCTGTCGCTGAAAGCGACCGGGGGCTTGCCCCCACAACCGAGCCATTCTCTATTCCCAAATAACCTGTGGAAGCGCCCTGCCGGGGAACCGGTGGGGCGCTTCTGCATAGGGGTGGGAGCCGAAACCGCCGCTTTTTCCGCTCTAGCGCCGTGGTTTTTATTGACAAGCTCCCGGCTTGCTATTATAATAGAACAGTCATAATAGCATTCGTGCGCGGCTTTGCGGCTGCGTCAATCCAATAGACAAGGAGAAGATCCAAAATGGCACAAGAAATCAAGATGTCCGCTTCCGGCCTGAAGGCGATGCAGGACGAACTGGAATACCTCAAGACGGTCCGCCGCAAGGAGCTGGCCGAGGAGATCAAGGAAGCCCGCAGCCACGGCGACCTTTCTGAGAACAGCGAGTACGATGAAGCCAAGAACACCCAGGGTCTGGTGGAGAACCGCATCACCGAGCTGGAGCAGATGGTCAAGAACGCTGTGATCATCGACGAGAGCGAGCTGAGCGTGGACAACGTTGCTGTTGGCACCCACGTTTCCATCAAGATGATCGGCGATGATGAGGCCGAGGAGTACGATATCGTTGGCCGCACCGAGGCTGACCCCATCAACGGCAAGATCAGCGACGAGAGCCCCGTGGGCCACGCTCTGCTGGGCAAGGCCGTGGGCGAGAAGGCTGAGGTCCTGCTGCCCTCCGGCCAGACCGTCGAGTACGAAGTGCTGGCCATCACCCACGCCGCAAACTGAGCCTGAACGGGAGGAAACCATGGAAGAGCAAAAGAGAAACCCCGCTCAGGGCCTGTCTGAGAGCGAGCAGGTGCAGGTGCGCCGCCAGAAGCTGGCCGACCTGCAGGCTGCCGGAAACGACCCCTTCACCCTGACCAAGTTCCCGCAGGACGCATACTCTGCCGACCTGAAGGAAGAGTTCAAGGATCTGCCCAACGAGACCGACAGCGGCAAGCAGGTCGCGCTGGCTGGCCGTATGATGTCCAAGCGCGTGATGGGCAAGGCAAGCTTTGCCCACCTGCGCGATGACAAGGGCGATATCCAGCTGTATGTCCGCCGCGACGAGCTGGGCGAGGAGGCCTATGCTGCCTTCAAGAAGCTGGACGTGGGCGATATCATCGGTGTCAAGGGCGAGGTGTTCCGCACCAAGACCGGCGAGCTGAGCGTTCGTGCCACCGAGCTGACCCTGCTGGCCAAGAGCCTGCGCCCCCTGCCCGAGAAGTTCCACGGCCTGACCGATACCGAGATGCGTTACCGTCAGCGCTATGTGGACCTGATCGCAAACCCGGAGGTGAAGGACACCTTCATCAAGCGCAGCCGCATCCTGAAGGAGATCCGCGCTTATCTGGACGAGAAGGGCTTTTTGGAGGTGGATACCCCCATCCTGACCCCCTTCGAGATCGGTGCTTCTGCACGCCCCTTCTACACCCATCACAACACCCTGAACATGGACATGGTGCTGCGCATCGAGACCGAGCTGTACCTCAAGCGCCTGATCGTGGGCGGCATGGACCGCGTGTATGAGGTTGGCCGCATCTTCCGCA
>OMAA01000642.1_pt1 | contig 15238 bp, 10 predicted proteins | sample 1674191 | NCBI WGS metagenome assembly OMAA01 (sample SAMEA103958152, study PRJEB25191) | human gut metagenome | biome: human-associated habitat [ENVO:00009003]; feature: intestine environment [ENVO:2100002]; material: feces | place: Germany | collected 2013/2015
GCTTTTTTGTTGCAAAAACGCTGAAAATGGTGTGGGTCAAAATGCGGGTCAACTGCCTGACCCACACCGTGACCCACACGCGGAAATGTCCCGATGGATTTGAAGAGTACCGGAGAGGAAGCTTTTGCCTTCTCTCCGGTATTTCGCATCCTTTTTCTGCTTACATCACTTGCGCCATGAAGCTGCCCATCGTTTGTGCGGCTTCGTCCTGCTTCTGCCTCGTAGCGTGGGTGTAGGTGCGGAGTGTGAATCCAGCGTCATAGTGGCCGAGCATACTGCTGACGGTTTTGACGTCCACGCCATTTTGCAGTGCCAGCGTTGCGAAGGTATGTCGGAGATCATGAAATCTGATGTGCGGCAGCCCAGCATCCTTCAGGATCTTCTTGTGCAGATTTACGACGGAGTCTGGGTAGTACATCTCGCCGGTTGCCGGCGAGGGGAACATGTAGGGATTCTCAGGATGCTTGCCATGTTCCGCTATCAGCAGATCGACAGCCTCCTGTGGAATACTGACTTTTCTGACCGAAGTCTCCGTTTTGGGACGGGAGAGCGTCAGTTCACCATTGGGATTCTTTACATACTGTTTGCTGACGGAGATGGTTTTGTTTTGGATGTCGAGGTCACTCCAGAGAAGCGCCGTGATCTCGCCCTTCCGCAAGCCCGTGACCAGCTCCAGATAGAACATGGGGAGCAGTCCTCTCCTGTCAGCAGATTCCAGATAATCCTTGATGTGCTCAGGCGGAAGAATCTGCATTTCGATTTTTTGAACCTTCGGCGCGATGCAGTCCTCGGTCGGGTTCCGCAGGATCAGGCGTTCCTTGACCGCCCGTTCCAAGGCACTGTGCAGCATGAGATGCAGACTCCGAACTGTGGTGCTGCTGAGACCGGGATTGCCGTGACCGCTCTTGCGGTCGATGCGACCGTTTTCCATCAGATCCTTGTAGAGCTTTTGTAAGTCATGGGCAGTCAACTTTGTCAGTTTGATGCTGCCGATGCGGGGAATCGTGTATTGCTCGACCATCAGTTGATAGCGGTTTGCTGTTGAGATGCGGATATTCGGCTTTGCGTAGATCTCATACCAGCTACGCAGCCAAGTTGCTACCGTGTACTCATCAGCGCGGCTGACGTCGATTCCTCTGGCAGCCTCCATTGCGGCACTGAGCTTCGCCTTGCATTCCGCCTGCGTCTTACCCAGCACGTTTTTGATGATGCGCTTTCCGGTTTCGGGGTGGTAGCCCGCTGTGTAGCGACCCTCCCAACGCCCGTCTGCGCGTTTGCGAAAACATGGTCGCGCCCAATGTACGAATACACATCCATAAAGCCACCGGCGAGCGCCAAGATGATGCCCAGCTCAATAGACTCCGATATCTGTTTGGCACGCTGCATCGTCGTGCATCCTCCTTGTTGACGACTCTCTCGTGCGTTGGCGGAAACATAGCCGCCGTTCATACTGTAACCCATTGACAACATGGCGTGGGCGCGAGACGGGTTCTCCAACGCGCAGATACACAGTCTGGAAACAAACGGCGGGTACAGCGCCCGCATCGACACGCCGATCCGCCAGCCCATGTACTCCACCAGTCTTTTTAGCGCCGTCCCAAAAAGACTGGTTACAATTACGTGCAGCATACTAACAACAGGAGGAATCGTGGCAAAAAAGCCCCAGGACGCTCAGCACAACCAGCACGGTAAGCACGCCCAGCGCGGCCAGCAGCAAAAGCGCGGCGGCAAGGCGCAGGGCTCACGCCCCGCGCATACCCCGGCGGCGCCCGTCCGTCCCTGGCGTCCGAGCCGCGATAAGTTCCTCCCCGTCAGCCGCGCCGACATGGATGCGCGCGGCTGGGACCAGTGTGACTTCGTCTACATCTGCGGCGACGCCTACGTGGACCACCCCAGCTTTGGTATGGCCATCATCAGCCGCGTACTCGACGCGCACGGCTACAAGGTAGGCATTATCTGCCAGCCCGATTGGACCGACCCCGCCAGCATCACCGTGCTCGGCGAGCCGCGCCTGGGCTTTCTCGTCAGTGCCGGCAATATGGACTCCATGGTCAACCACTATTCGGTGACCAAGCACCGCCGCCACACCGACGCCTATACCCCCGGTGGCGAGGAGGGGCACCGTCCCAACCGAGCCGTCACGGTCTACGGTAACCTCATCCGCCAGACGTTCAAGGACGCTCCCATCATCATCGGCGGTATCGAGGCAAGCCTGCGCCGCCTGGCCCACTACGACTACTGGCAGGACAAGCTCAAGCGCTCGGTACTGCTCGACTCGGGCGCCGACATCCTCATCTACGGCATGGGCGAGCACGCGATCGTCGAGATCGCCGACGCGCTCGACGCGGGACTGCCCGTCAATCAGATCACCTATATCAACGGCACCGTCTACCGCACAGGCTCGCTCGACGAGGTCTACGACTACGATCTGCTGCCCAGCTGGGACGACCTTGCCGCCGATAAGCTCAACTACGCGCGCAGCTTTAACGTGCAGCAGCAGAACATGGACCCCATCACCGGGCATCGCCTGGTAGAGCCCTACCCCAACAGCGTCTATGTGGTGCAGAACCCACCGTCGGCAACGCTCACCACCGATGAGATGGACGAGGTGGCCGAACTCCCCTACGCACGCGATTGGCATCCCGACTACGACGCGGCAGGCGGCGTGCCGGCCTTTGCCGAGATCAAGTTTTCCATTAGCTCCAACCGCGGCTGTTTTGGCGAGTGCTCGTTTTGCGCCCTCACCTTCCACCAGGGTCGCGTGCTGCAGATGCGCAGCCACGACTCGATCATGCGCGAGGCCGAGCTGCTCACGCGCGATCCCGAGTTTAAGGGCTACATCAACGACGTGGGAGGACCGACGGCCAACTTTAGCCGTCCTGCCTGCGACAAGCAGCTCAAGCACGGCGTGTGCAAGAACAAGCGCTGCCTGTGGCCGAACGTGTGCAAGAACATGGTGGTCGACGAGAGCGGCTACACACAGCTGCTGCGCGACCTGCGTCAGCTGCCGGGCGTCAAAAAGGTCTTCGTGCGCAGCGGCATCCGTTTTGACTACACCATGGCCGATGCCTCGGACGAGTTTTTGCGCGAGCTGCTGGAGCACCATGTCTCGGGCCAGCTGCGCGTAGCGCCCGAGCACGTGAGCGACGCGGTACTGTCCGTGATGGGCAAGCCGAGCCGAGCCGTCTACGACGCGTTCTGCCGTAAATTTGAACGCTTGAACCGCGAATACGGCCTCAAGCAGTATGTGGTGCCGTACCTGATCTCGAGCCACCCCGGTTCAACGATGAAGGAAGCCGTAGATCTTGCCGAGGCCGTGCGCGACATGGGCTACATGCCCGAACAGGTGCAAGACTTCTACCCCACCCCGTCCACCATGTCGACCTGTATGTACTACACCGGCGTGGACCCACGTACCATGCAGCCGATCTACGTGGCACGCGACCCACACGAAAAGGCCATGCAGCGTGCGCTCATCCAATATCGCAAGCCCGAGAACTACAAGCTTGTGCGCGAGGCACTGGAAAAGGCCGGCCGCCGCGATCTGATTGGCTACACCAAGCATTGTCTGATTCGTCCCGTGCCGCCACGCCCGGGCGAGACGTCTGCTGGCGGTGGGCATGGGACCGGCAAGAAGGGCGGCAAGGCCCACGGTGGTGCTGGCGGCGCCGGCAAGGGACCCAAAGGCAGCAAGGGGCACGGCGGCATGTCGCGCGCACAGAACACTGCCGGCCGTAACCGCGCGGCCCAAGGGCGGCAGGGCGCCAACGGCGGCGGGCGTCGCAACTAGGGCAGCGGTGCGCTCGCTGCGTCCATCCCACACGCGTGGCGCAGCGAGCGCATTGCCTCAACGAGGATGACGCCGGCGATAGCAACCGTAATTGCCACATCGAGCGGCGTGCTCACAAACCAGAGCAACGTCATGAGATACGACCCGGCATTAAAGGCAAAGTGCAGCAGGATCGTGTAGCGGAGCTTTCCGGTCGTCACGAGCACCCAACCAAAGATGAGGCCGGCGGCACCCGCGTAGCAACCCTGCACCCAATTCATGTGCATAAAGCCGAAGACCGCCGCCTGCAGCACAATCGCCGCGGCGATACCCCACGTGCTTGGGGCCGCCCAGGGCACCATGGCGCCGTCCTGCGCGCTCGCACGACGCCGGCGCTTCCAAAGTGGGCGGCACTGCGGATTGAACGCTCGGAGCGAAAACTCAAAAATAATGCCGCGCACCAGCAGCTCTTCACAAAATGGGGCGCCGAGCACCGTAGTCAGGACGGCGAGATAGCTGGTGTCGCCCATGCCTGTTTCCTCGACAAGCTCGCTGTAGTCGGCCGCGGCCTCGGGCAACAGCGACAGCGCGGCGTCGCATAGGTAGCTAATGACCACCTGCAGGGCAAGGCCGATCACGATAACGCAGGCGATGCGTTTCCACGCCCCACGCGCTCCCCCGCCAAGCGGGCGCTCGCCCTGCCAGCGCGCCATAAACGAGCGCGGCCACAAATAACGCCACCACAGCAGCGCCATCAAAAACGACGCCGTCTGAGCGGCAGCCTGGAACCATTGGATATCGCGATTGTCGATCGGATAGCCCGTCAGCACCGATACGGCATCGAGAACTGAAAACAGAACCACGCTCAGGGCTATATCGGCAGCGACAACGCCAAAACAAGCAAGCGCCCAAATCATCGCATTGAGCATGCCAACCTCCTCAAAACCGTTCCCTAGTTCTACCACAACTCGGCAGAGAGCTGATCCCATGGGGACGGAGGAAAACGGATCACTTATTGATGAGAATCGGGCGCAGTGCCAAAGGCCCCGCTGGGCGAAATGTCGAACGGAAAGGTGCCGCAGCGATTGAACGCGGCGATAAACATGCGGATAGCGTTGGACGGCGTGGTGCCTACGAGCTGGGTTGCCGCCGCGAAGGCCGCCTTTTCCTCGGGCAAGACCTTCGCGACAACCGGGGTCATGTGTTCTGCCATGGCGCTTCCTTTTTGAAACGACGGTGGTGCGGATAGATGCGGGCCACGCGGCTGGGCGACGGGCTGTGAAGGCAACCCGATTGGCCCGCATCTGGAGTTTGTTTCTACGGCGTTGGTATTACTTGGTAATCCTAGGTATTACCCCGCAGATAGAATACCATACCCGACCCCATGGGAACGGAGAAAAAACGGATCATTTTGTTGCTGAGTAAGTATTTAGAGCGTGATGATGTCCGAGATATTGAGGGCCTGAGCGTCGACGGCATCGTGCGTGACAAGCAGCAGCATGCGGCCGTCGAGCGCCGGCGCCCAGGGCGCACGATCGCCCACGGCGAGCGCAAGCTCCGCAGCAGCCCTGCCGCTCGCAGAGCCGCCTGCACGCCCATAACTGCCCTCGCCTTCTGATTCGCGCACGGCGCGGAAGGGACGCGGCGAACGTCGGCGTATGGCGCGCCCAATCTGGGCATCCGACGCATGGCGCCCTATTGTCTTGCATATTTTCGCTTGTGCCATGCATAAATAGACGGGGGCGCCCCTTCCCGTCCCAACGTACCCCCGCTTGGACCGTGCAAAAACCGGAGTATTCAGCATCGCGGCCCCCGCCGGCGACGCCGCGAACCGGGAGCATCGCGCGGCCGGCGTCGCTTTGGGGCACGGCACGGCGAGAAACGCGCGCTATCGCCACGCCGTACGCCGTCTGCCAACCCAAATCGCCCGTCAAGGGATCTCGCGAGATCAAATAGGCGCTTCCGGCGCGTATGCAGCCACCCCGGCTTGCTGAAAACTCCCGAAAATGCACGGCGCGCCCCAGGGGGACCCGTGCGTGCCGTGAAAAAACACGCCCGCATCCAGAAGAATGCGAGCGTGGAAGCCGGGTGGCGGCAAGGGCGCCAGGCAGCGGGCGGAATCCCCGGCGTGTCCGCCCGGGCACCGCAGCCGCCGCACGTCAGCAGAAAACCTCATGCCCTGCGTTGATGTCAGAGAGCCCATCCCCCATATCAATCCTTTGCGCAAAACGGAAATGCCCCGTCCGCGCAAGCACGCGAACGGGGCATTGGTCAAGTTTTACGGTCAGCGGCTCTTTTGTGCCAGCGTCTTCCGCCTTTAGCTAAGCTCGGGCCAGTAACCCTTGTTGGCCTCGATCATGTCGTCGAGAACTTCCTTGGCAACCTTCATCGAAGGCACGGTCTTGTTGAGCGTAAAGGCCTTGAGTGCCTTCTCGTACGAACCCTCGATCGTAGCCTCGACCACAAGCTTCTCGGAGTTCAGCTGCTGCATCATAAGACCCTGCTGGAACAGCGGAATGTTGTCGCGGCTGATGACCTCGGGGCCGTTCTTGCCAATATAGGCAGGCAGCTCGACCATGGCGTCGTAGGGCATGTTGGGGATGGCGCCCTTGTTCTCGCAAATGACCAGGAAGCGCTGCTTGGTGTCGTTCTTCAGAGCGATAGCCAGGTCGGCAATCCAGTCGCCGTGGCTGCCCGCATAGAACGTGCTCTCGTCGATCTCGCCCGTCTTCTCGTAGTGGTCGATGCCGTCGAAGAGGTTCTTCTCGCGCGTCTCCTCAACCTCGTTAGCACGGGTGCGCTCGGGGTTGGAATGCTCGACGAACTCCTTCTGCTGCAGGTAGTAGTTCAGATACGTGTTGGGCAGGTACTCCGGGAAGCACTCCATGATCTCGTACTCGCCCTTCCAGACGTAGTACCAGCTGCCCTTGGTGTGACGGTTCTGCTCGGGATGCTCGTCGGCGGTCTCCTCGGGCTTCTTTGCCATGAGCGAGCCCATGCCCTTGAGATAAGAATCGGGCAGCAGAATCTCGTGCTCCTTGATGTACTCGCGCAGCTGCGGGAGCACCTCCTCGCCCTTGTGGCGGATCGAGGTGAACCAACCAAAGTGGTTGAGGCCAAAGTAATCGTACTCGACATCCTTCTTGTCGATATCGAGCGCGGCGCAAACCACGTCGATGATCGCGATCGGCATGTCGCAGATGTTGATGATGCGAGCATTGGGACGCAGCACGCGGCAGCCCTCGGAGACGATGGCGGCAGGGTTGGAGTAGTTGAGAATCCAGTAGTCCTTCTTGGCGTACTTCTCGACGTCATCGATCAGCTCGACCATGGGGAAGATGGTGCGCATGCCGTAGGCAAGGCCGCCGCAACCGCAAGTCTCCTGACCCACGCAGCCGTGACGCAGCGGAATCTTCTCGTCCTGCTCGCGCATGGCGTAGCCGCCCACGCGCATCTGGGCAAACACGAAGCTCGCATCGGTAAAAGCCGTCTTTTTGTCGGTGGTCACCGTAAGCTTGATGTCCAGGCCAAGGTCCTCGTGCAAAATCCAGTCAACGAGCACGCCAATCTTACGCTGGCGCTCCTCGTTGATGTCATACAGACGAATCTCGTCAACGTCGAGCTCGTCCTTGCGCAGGGCAATGGACTTGACGATGCCGGGGGTAAAGGTGGATCCGCCACCACACAGAGTAATGATCATTGTTTACTGCTCCTTCTCAATTGCGTTCTCGACTTTGTCGCGCATCTCGGCGACCTTCATGCCAAAGATGATCTGGATATTGTTGCCGTTGCGGTTGATGCCGCTGTTGGGCACGTGGTTGATGAGGTTCTCATCGATGAGGTCCGGGTTCTTAACGTTCACGCGAAGACGCGTAAAGCAGTTCTCGAGCTCCTCGATGTTGTCCTTGCCGCCAAGACCTGCGACCAGGTCGGCAATACCTGCATCGACGCCCTCTGCGGGAGCTGCGGCAACAGCGCCCTGCTTCACCGCGACAGAAGCGGCGGCCTCGCCCTCGGCAACGGACTCAGCAAGCTCGGACTCCTCCTCGCGACCAGGCGTGTGGAGGTTGAGCTTCTTGATGAGGAAGGTAAAGAGGAAGAAGTACAGAGCGGCGTTGACAACTCCAAGCACCAGCATAACCGGCCAGTTGGTCTTATCGACACCCAGGACCAGGTTGGAGACCACGATGTTGATGATGCCGCCTGCAGTCGAAGCGGGCACGGAGAGGACCTTGAGCAGGACCAGGAAGATGCCGGAAAGAACCGAGTGAACGACAAAGAGCACGGGAGCGGCAAAGACAAAGAGGAAGTCCATGGGCTCGGTCACGCAGGAGAGCACGGCGGTGATGATCAGCGGGATGATAACGGCCTTGGTCTTGTCCTTGTTCCCCTTGTAAGCGGTGAAGATAAAGGCGAGACCGATACCGATGTAGGGCCACAGGTTGTTGAAGGTATAGCTGTTGAAGTAGGTGCTATCGGAGAAGGGCTGGCCCGTCATTGCCATCTCGGCGACACGGATGGGGTAGGCACCGGCGATAACCTGATCGCCCAGCGTCAGGGTGCCGCCCACATCGGAGAACTGGAACGGGGTGTAGATGAGGTGGTGCAGACCGGTGGGAACGAGCAGCTTGTTGAGCATGCCGTAGATAAAGAGGCCGATGTTGCCGGATTCCTTAATAATGCCGGCGACGGAGGAAATGGCGCCTTGGACAGGAGGCCAAACGATGCAGAAGCCTGCGCCCATGATCCAGGAAATGATGATCATGATCAGGAACGGGAAGCGAACGCCCGAGAACATCGAAAGGGCAATGGGGAACTGCTTGTTCGAGTACTTGTTGAACACGGCACCGGTGATGCAACCAAGGATGATACCGCCAAACACGCCGGTATCGAGCACCTGAATGCCCATAACGGTGGCCTGGCCGGTTCCGGTAAGACCGAGCATGCCGTTCGCATCGGCAAGAGAGCCGGTGGCGTTGAGCACGATGTTGTTAGCCTGCAGGAACAGGAAGAACGACATCAGGGCGATCAGCGAAGCATGGCCCTTGTTCTTCTTTGCCATGGCGCCGGCGATGCCCACGCAGAACAGAATCGAGAGGTTGTTGATGATAAACATCAGCGACTGATAGACAACGGCGCCCACAAGCTGGAACGGACCGAAGCCCAGCACAGGGATCATGGCGCAGATGGTCTTGTTGGTCAGAATGATGCCCACGATGAGCAGGATGCCGGCAACCGAGAGATACATCATCGGCTGGACGATCGACTTCGCGAACACCTCCAACGGCGCTTTGAAATTGAACTTCTTTTTTGCGGTCATAGCGGTACTCCCCTTCCTTTTCCGCAAATTAAGACAGATGTGCCCTGGACAAGACCGTGAGCCTTGCCTTATATCAATCGATGTGTGGGCACGTTATGCCTAGAGACCAGGTTCTCCAAGCAGGTTAACAATGTGATATGCGAGATAACTCTTCTCGGCATCGGTAACGACAACGTTATAGGTAGACGACAAGTGGGCGGCTATGGCATCCGCACACGAGAATGCACACGGATACGCCGTTTCATCGATTCGGAACAGCGCGTCTCCGTTGATTTGCCCGGCCGTAGGATCGAGCGCTCGCTGTGCGAAAAACTGCAGGTGACGAACGAAACGTTCGTAAGGCAGCGAGGTGTCATCGAGGGTCGTAGCATAGCGCTCGGAAACAATCGCGAGCACGTCACGAACAAGCTGGACCGAAACGATCAGACGATCGGAGCGTTGCGGCATGGTGGCGTTGACGATATGCAGCGTAATGAAACCCTGCTCTTCTTCGCTCATCTGGATGCCCATATACTCCTTGATAATCTGCAGCGCACGGCCCGCAAGTGCATACTCCTTGCGATAGAACTGCTGGATCTCGAGCAGCAACGGATTCTCACAGGAGACGCCCTTGCGCTCGCGCTCCAAAGCAAGGCTGATATGGTCTGCGAGAGCAATGAGAATCTTGTCGTTGATATCAACATTGAGCTCTCGACGGAGCATCTGAACAATGTCCTCGGAAATCACGAGGTTGACGGTGGGGATGGACTCCAAAAGATGTGCCAAGCGGTCAATCGTACGCGAGTCCTGAGAAGTTCCCTCCTGCAACGCGTAGGTCTTTTCGATCGACGCCTCGTCGATGGCATCGCCGGCATGACGGCCAAAGCAGAGGCCTTGGCCGATGACGATGAGCTCGGAGCCATCGTCCGAAGTGACCATTGCGACGTTGTTGTTAAAAACTCGCTTGATAACCACGGTACCCACCACAAGAATTTACTCGGAAAGCCAGATGACAGGCTCTTTAACAGCAACAGGGCCGGAAGCATGTTCGCGAAGAGTCGAGTTCTCCGAACGCTCGCACACGATAACAAAAACCGTGGGATCGAAGCCGGCGGCGCGGACCGCGTCGAAATCGACCTCGACGAGGGGCTGACCCGCGTCGACATGGTCACCCTGTGCAACAAGCGCATGGAAGCCCTTGCACTCAAGCTTAACAGTGTCGATTCCGATATGCAGCATCACCTGAGCAGAGCTGTCGTCGGACATGATGCCCAACGCGTGCTCAGTCGGAAACAGCGCGGCGACGGTGCCGGAAACAGGAGCGCACACCGTTCCCTCTTGGGGAACCACGGCAACGCCATCACCCACTGCACGGCTGCTAAAAGCGGGGTCATTGGTTTTTTCTAGATTAACAAGCTCGCCGGAAACAGGGGCGAGGATTTCGAACTCGGAAGTCGCAGTCGCCTGCTTGTCCGAGCCGCCCATAAGGCGAGAAAAGAAACCCATGGTGGCATGTCCCTTCATAAATATAGCCCAACCAAAATCAAGCGAATGCGCCCATAGAGACACACCCCTCCAAAGACTTTGGTTAGGCCCACGTCCGAGGGACTCGGTAACCTTCCGCATTTCTTTTTACGGGGGTTATTGTAGGTAACAACAAAGCCAGAATAATCATTATGACCGGTGAACGGTATTTTTTCATCGATAAACGGTATTTAGGCGACACTTAGGGACACTCCTTGTTTGGTGCATTGGTGACAGGTTACTTTGCACCAATCATGAGTTGCGGTGAAATAGGGACTGAAAAGCCGCTCAAAAGGCCAAAACAGTCCGTATTCCACCGCAACTTCAAGAGGTTGGTGCAGATTGACCTGACACCTTTGCACCAAAAAGGGCCCCGAGCATAGTCTGCTCGGGACCCAAACTCATCTCGCCTTATCGCACGACGCGTATGTTACTTGCGCTTGCCGCCGCCGTCACCGGGGCGACGGGAGCTGCTACCGCGCTTGCCGCCACGGCTGTTGCCATAGCTGCCACGGTTATCGCGACCGCCGGCACGACCGCCGCGGGAGCCGGCCTGGTTGCCGCCACGCCCGCCGCGGTAGCCGCCACGGCGCTCCTCGCGGGTATCGTCGTAGTTGCGCCAGTCATCGCGACGATCGCGGCTGGCACGCGGGTCGCGACGATCGCGCGACTCATTCGAACGACCGGCGCCGCTGCGCCCGCCATTGCCGCGAGCGCCCTCGCGACGCTCGCCGCCACGGCCGCTGCGCTCTTCAAGGCGCTTGCCGCCACGGGACTCACCGCTGCGGGTGCCACGCTCACCGCGACCCTCGCCGCCGCGACGCTCGTCACGGCCGCCGCGCTCGCCATCGCGACCGGAACGACGACGATCGCCCGAACCACGCTTGCCGCCACGCGAGCCACGGCCCTCGTCCTCGCGCTCAACACGGCGACGACCGCCGCGGTCCTCGTCCTCGCGGCGACGGCGATGCGCCTCGCCCTGGAACTGCTTGGCACGACGCTCGGCACGGTTGCCACGCGGGGCCTGCTCGACAGCACCGCCGCGCTCCTCGGCAGCCACCTCGCGGGCCACGCTCTCCACAGCCTCGTCCACGCGAGCCTGAACGCCCTCGCGCACGCGGGTCTTGCCGCCGCGCTTGGGACGGCTCGGACGCTCGCCGTCGCCGCGACGCTCGCCGCGACCGCGGTTGGAACGACCGGCCACATCGCCGTAGTCATCGCCGTTGCGTTTGCCGTCGCGACGCGCCTGCTCAAGCTTCTTCTTGCTCTTGGACTTGCCGCGCTTAGTCTTCTTCTTCACCTTAAAGGCCGCAGGATCGCGCTCGGGGTCAACCGCGGGCGGATTGGGGCCCACATGCAGGTCGCCGGCCTCGTAGATGTCGGCAGTCTTGTCCATGAGCTTCTCGATCTCGTAGAACTCATCGACGTCCTGCTCGGTCACAAACGTGATGGCCCAGCCCAGCTCACCGGCACGGCCCGTACGGCCAATACGGTGGATGTAGTCGGTCGGCTCGGCCGGCACGTCAAAGTTCACGACGTAGCGCACGTCGCTAATGTCGATGCCGCGGGCGAGAACATCGGTTGCCACCAGCACGTCGACGGTGCCATCGCGGAAGGCCGAAAGCGCGCGCTCGCGCTGAGCTTGGCTGCGGTTGCCGTGAATCGCGGCGGCCTTGATGCCCTTGCGCTCCAGACGACGGCAGCAGCTGTCGGCGCGGTGCTTGGTGCGCATAAAGACGATGGTGCGCTCCGGGCCCTCCTTCTTGAGGAACTCGGGCAGCAGGTTGTTTTTGGCCTCGATGGACACCGGGAACACAAACTGATCGACGGTGTCGGCAGTCGATGTGGCAGGTGCGATCTCCACGCGAGCCGGGTCGCTCACCAGGTCGGTGATCTCGCCCACGGCCTCCTCGTCGAGGGTCGCCGAGAACAGCAGCGTCTGGCGCTCAGCCGGAGTCTCGCGCACAATGCGGCGGACGGCGGGCAAAAAGCCCATGTCGAGCATGCGGTCGGCCTCGTCGAGCACCAGGACCTTAACCTCATCCAGGTGGCAGGCGCCCTGCTCGATCAGATCGACCAGACGGCCCGGCGTTGCGACCAGGATGTCGCAGCCGTACTTAAGTGCCGCGGTCTGCGGCTTGTAGCTCACGCCGCCCACGACGGTCACGGCAACATGGCCGGTGACGTCGGCAATCTTGCTCGCGACCTCGTCGATCTGCTGAGCAAGCTCGCGCGTGGGGGTGATGACGAGCATCACGGGGCCGCGGCCGTTGCCCTCGGGCTTTTTAGCACCGCGACGGCGGTTGCGGCCGCCGCGCTCGCGCACGGGTTTGGGAGGAGCGATGTGCTCCAGATTGTTCATGGTCGGCAGCAAAAAGGCGGCCGTCTTGCCGGTGCCGGTCTGAGCGGCGGCAAGCAAGTCGCGGCCCTCAAGCACCACGGGGATCGAACCGGCCTGAACAGGCGTCGGCGCCGTGTAGCCCAGGTTCTCGATAGCACGGAGCATCTCGTCGGAGAGGCCCAGCTCGTCAAAGGCAGGCAGGCTCTCGGTAGCGGACTCGACGGCCTGGGCGGCACTGGCCTCATCGGCGGCATCGAAGGCAGCCTGGGTCATGGCCTCGCGGGCCTCGTCCAGAATCTCGGCGTCCGTGACGTCGGATACAGAATTACGCATATGTTGTTGTTCCTTATCTGCACGCGCAATGGGCACGGCATGCGGCCGCGCGGGCGTGCTTGGTAGTGCGCTAATACATACAAAAACGGGTGCGCACAGAGAGGACGTTGCTCAGCACGCTGGCGATCGCTTTGACAGCCCTATCACGCGCCGTCCAGACGCAGCAGCTCTAAGCGATGGAGCAGATTCGCCGCCGGTTAGTATACCCGCGCTTCGCATGCCCCCACGTAAACCACAGATGACGAGGCGGACGGGGCAGGTCTGGACCGAATGTCTCAATCTGTAACAGTTGCTCAGCAAAAACCGACCTAACTGTTGCAGGTTGAGACGAACTTCAGCCACGCAAAACAACATCTCAATCTATAACAATTAGAAGTCATTTTCCCTGCTAGATGTTATAGATTGAGATGTTTGACAGGAACTGCCATCGATTGAGCAGCCACCCTCATCTGTAATGAAAAGTCATACATTCCAATTATTACTAGACACCCCCAGGGGGTATGGGTGTATAGTATCGGCAGGTTAACAATTCCAACACCGAACTACAGAAAGGAGAAGCCATGGCTCAAGATAAGTTCGACGTGGGCGGCATGACATGCGCCGCCTGCCAGGCGCACGTGGACCGCGCCGTCAGCAAGCTCGACGGCGTCCAAAGCGTCGCGGTCAACCTGCTCGCCGGTTCCATGATGGTCGACTATGACCCCGCGCAGGTCTCCCCCGACGATATCTGCAGCGCTGTCGATCGCGCTGGCTACTCGGCCTCGCCCGTCAGCACGGGCACCGACGCCGCCCAAAACGGCAGTACACAAGCCAGGTCCGGCGCCGCCCATATGGAGTCGCCCACCAAAAAGCTGGAGGCCGCCGCCTCTGCCATGCGTACCCGCCTCATCATCTCGATCGTATTCCTCATCCCACTGTTCTACATAGGCATGGGGCACATGCTCGGCTGGCCGCTGCCCGGCATCTTCACGGACCACATCCACAGCATGACGCTCGCCCTCACCGAGTTCGTCCTGCTCATCCCCATCGTCTATGTCAACGACGCGTACTTTATAAACGGGTTTAAATCGCTCGCACACGGCGCGCCCACCATGGACGCCCTTATTGCCGTGGGCGCCACCGCCTCCATCGCCTGGTCGCTCTACGCCATGTTCATCATGGCCGACCAATTAGCCGCGGGCCAGGTCCACGAGGCCATGATGACGGGCATGGACAACCTGTATTTTGAGAGCGCCGGCACGATCTTGTCGCTCGTCACCGTGGGCAAATACCTCGAGACACGCAGCAAATCCAAGACCGGCGGCGCCATCGAGGCGCTCATTGACCTGGCGCCCAAGACCGCGACCATCGTGGCCGACGACGGCACCGAGACCACTGTGGACGTCGACGCCATCCTTCCCGGCCAGGTGCTGCGTGTGCGCCCCGGCGAGTCCATCCCTGTCGACGGCGTCGTACTCGAGGGCGCTTCGGCCGTGGACGAGAGCGCGCTCACCGGCGAGTCCATCCCCGTGGAAAAGACCGCCGGCTCCACCGTCAACGCCGCCACGGTCAACCGCACCGGATCGTTTACCTTCCGTGCCACACGCGTGGGCGCCGACACGTCGCTCGCCAAGATTATCCAGCTCGTCGAGGACGCCAATGCCACCAAGGCGCCTATCGCCCGCCTGGCCGACAAGGTCGCCGGTGTATTCGTGCCCGTGGTGTTTGCGATCTCGGCCGTGACCTTTGCGGTGTGGATAGCACTGACCGGCAGCATAAATGAGGCGCTCACCTCCGCCGTAGCCGTGCTGGTAATCAGCTGCCCGTGCGCGCTGGGCCTGGCCACGCCCGTCGCCATTATGGTCGGCACCGGCAAGGGCGCCGAGATGGGCATTCTGTTTAAGAGCGCCGAGGCGCTGGAGAACCTGCGCAGCGTGGGCACCGTGGTGCTCGACAAGACGGGCACCGTCACCCGCGGCAAGCCTGCCGTGAC
>OMAA01000658.1_pt1 | contig 14963 bp, 13 predicted proteins | sample 1674191 | NCBI WGS metagenome assembly OMAA01 (sample SAMEA103958152, study PRJEB25191) | human gut metagenome | biome: human-associated habitat [ENVO:00009003]; feature: intestine environment [ENVO:2100002]; material: feces | place: Germany | collected 2013/2015
ACAAAGGAGATCAGCAGGATGATGGCCGAGGTCATGAAGAACAGGCCGATGAAGGAGCGCCACATGCTCATCAGGGACCGGGCGTCCATCACCGCCAGGACCATGCCCACGGTGCCGCCGTCCTCCTGGGTGACGGGCACCGCCACCACGAACTGCCGGATGTCGTATGCGCCGCCGATGCTGCTGCGGCCCTGGTAAAAGCCCTTGTCCCCGAAAACGGCGTCCTGAATCTCCTGGGGTACGGACACCACCTGGCCTCCCAGCCGCTGGTCGGAGGTCAGCAGGGCGTAGCCCTGGTCGTTGCACAGGAGAAAGTCCGCCTTGGTAAGCCCGGCGGCCAGGGCGATGAGATTCTGCAAGCTGGGGCTGGCGGCCTGCCCGCCGGAGGCCAGATAGTCCCCGGACATGTTGGCAATGAGCTCCGCGTGCTGGCGCATTTCGCTGCGCCGCTCGGACACGGTGTCGTTATAGCTCAGGGCGTAAAACGACACGCCCAGCAGCAAAAGCGTCAGCAGCACCATGCCCGCCGTCAGCAGGAACTGCTGCCAATAGAGACTGTCGAACCGGCGGCGGAACCGGGTGATCTTTTCCTGGCTCATTTCACTTCAAACTTATAGCCCACGCCCCACACGGTTTTCAGCTCCCACTGGTCGGACACACCCTCCACCTTTTCCCGCAGGCGCTTGATGTGCACGTCCACGGTGCGGGAGTCGCCGAAGTAGTCAAAGCCCCACACCTCGTCCAGCAGCTGGTTGCGGGTATACAGAAGCTCCAGCTCCTTGGGGGGCGTGTCGATCTTCCTGCCGTCCACCAGCAGCTCATAGCTGTCCAGGTCGATGACCAGCTTGTCGAAGGTCAGGCGCTTTTTGGTGTCGTCGGGAATTTCGCTGCGGCGGAGCACCGCGTTGATGCGGGCCATCAGCTCCTTCATCTCGAAGGGCTTGACCAGATAGTCGTCGGCCCCCATTTCCAGGCCGGTGATCCGGTCGTTGACCTCGCTTTTGGCGGTGAGCATGATGATGGGGGTCTTGGCTTTTTCCCGGATGTGGGCGCACACGGCCCAGCCGTCCATCACCGGCAGCATGATGTCCAGCAGCACCATGTCCGGGGCCTCCCGGTCAAATTCCTCCACGGCCTTGCCGCCGTCGTAGGCGATGCGGACGTCGAACCCCTCTTTTTCCAGGTACATGCGGATCAGGTCGGAGATATTGCGGTCGTCCTCGACCACCAGAATGTTGCGTGCCATGCGCTTTGCCTCCCACTTGTGAGTATCGTTGGTGTTTTTCTTTATTATACCGCCCCGGCCGGGACTTTCCTGAACTTTCTGTAAATTCAGACATACCGGATAGGACAGTATACCACAAAAATCCGGGTTTGTATAGATTTTCGGGGGCTTGAGACTGTCGAAAAAGTCTTTTTTGACAAGCTGAAGCCCCCGGCCGGGGCCGGAGGCTTGGAAAAATCCTTATTCGGCGCTTTTGCGCTTGGTCTTGCCGTAGCCATAGCCATAGCCGTAGCCATACCCATAACCATAACCGTAGCCGTAGCCATAGCCGGAGGAGGAGCCCCGGACGTTGGCGGCGCAGTTGAACACAAAGCCGGCCATCCGGGCGTCGGCCCCGGCCAGGGCCTGGATGCCCTCGAAGATCTGGGTGGTGGCGGCAAAATCCTCCCGGATGACGTAGATCACCCGGTCCACATGGCGGCACATGGCCAGGGCGTCGGCCATCATGGCGCAGGGCGGCGTGTCCAGCACGATGTAGTCAAACATGGGGCGCAGGGTGTTTATCAGCGCCTTCAGCTTGTCGTATTGCAGCAGGTTCATGGGGGCGTGGATGGGCTCGCTGCCGGCAAAGACGTACAGGGACGTCTCCTCATAGCGCAGGAAGTGTACCTGATCCAGGCTGCCGGACAGGCACTGGCCCAGACCCTCGGAGGGCTTGGTGATGCCCAGCAGGGCCTTGTCGCTGGGGCCCCGGAGGTCGCCGTCGATCAGCAGGACCTTTTTTCCCTCCCGGGCCAGGGACAGGGCCAGGTTCACGGACACGGAGCTTTTCCCCTCGGAGGGGATGGAGCTTGTGACCATGATGACCTTGTCCTCGTCCTTCAGCTGCCGCAGCAGCTTCAGCCGCAGCAGGCGATACGCCTCGCAGAAGGCACTGTCGGTCTGCATGCGGGTGATCAGCAGCCCCTGCTGGGGGCCGTTTTTCCGGCGCTTGGGGGCCGTGCGGGGGATGGAGGCCAGGGCCGTCAGGCTTACCAGGCGCTTGACGTCGCCGGTGGAGGACACCGTCCGCCGCAGGGCGGCGGCCACGATGAGCACCGCCAGCGCCAGCACCACGCCCAGGGCCGCGCCCTTGACGGCGCTGCGCACCCAGGGATCGGCGTTATACGGCGTGTCGGGCAGGGAGGGCTCCTGGTTCACCACCAGCTGCGTTTCACCCAGGACCAGGCGGTTCACCTGGGGATACACGTCGATGACGGCCCGGAGAATGTCATAGGCGTCCTGGGGGCTGGGGCTTTCCACCGTCAGGACGAAGAAGCTGGTGTCCTTGATGGCGGAGGAGGAGATGACGCCGTTGAGATAGGTGACGCCCAGCCGCTGGAGCAGCAGCTCCTGCATGCGGTCGGAGGTCAGCAGATAGGGGAAGGTGTCCGCCACCTGCTGGGCAGCGGATTTGTTGTAATACTGGCTGTAGCCGGAGAGGTCGGTGCCGCCCACAAAGCTGAGATTCACGGAGAACACCGCCTCGGAGCGGTACATGGGGCGGAAGCTGCGGTGGCCGCGCCAGCCCATCAGGGCGGCGCACAGCACGATCAGCGCCAGGCACACCGGCCACAGGCGCGTCAGCGCCCGGCCCATCCGCCGCAGCAGGACGGACAGGTCGATGGGCTGGACCTCGGTATTGGTATGGGTCGTATGTTGTTCCATAGTGCGCCTCACTGCGTCTTACGAGCGGAGTGCTGCCCGTAGCCGTATTTGTCGTATTTCTTGCCATAGCCGTATCCATAGCCGGAGGACCAGGCGGCCAGATGGGCCATATCGTTGAGGATGCAGCCCAGAAACTCCGCCTTACCGGCCCGCAGGGCGTCAATGGCGTCGTTGATCTCCGGCGCGGGGACGGTGTCCTGCCGCACCACCAGCACCGACGCATCGGACAGGTCCGACAGAAGCTCACTGTCGGAGAAGAAGCCCAGAGGCGGGGAGTCGATGATGACGTAGTCATACCGCTCCCGGGCCAGAGCCACCACCTTGGCCAGCTGGTCCGAGGCCAGCAGCTCGATGACGTCGGTATAGGACTTGGTGCTCAGCAGGGAGTGCAGCCCCGTGGCGGGGTCCGTGACGGCGGCGGCCAGGATCTTCTCCGGGGCGGCGGACTCTGTCAGCAGGGTGCCCAGCTCGTTTTTCTGCTTCACGGACAGGCCCAGCATCTCGCTTTGCACCGGGCGGCGCAGGTCCAGGTCGATGAACAGCACGTTCACCCCCCGGGAGGCCAGGGAAATGGCGGTGTTGGCGGCCAGGGTGGACTTGCCCTCCGCCGCGGACACGCTGGAAAACAGGAATACCCGGCGGCCCTTGGCATGCTCATGCTGGAACTTTTCGGCGATGCGGTGGATGGATTCGGTAAAGGCGAAGCTGATGGCCGGGGAGGAGATGTTCAGGTTCCGGCGCAGGCGCTTGCCGCCCCGGCGGCGGTCGTCGAACCAGCCCAGGAGCTTCCGGGTCCGGCGGCCCTCGTGGGGGACGGTGGAGATGATTTTGGCGTCCAGGTCGCTGCGGGCGCCCTCCTGGGTCTGCACCGTGCCGCTGCTGACGCTGGCCCAGGCAACGCCCAGGGCGGTAAGCGCCGCACCGGCGATGGCGGCCATCAGGCAGATCTTGGGCACGTTATAGCTGCGGGAGGGGGCCACGGACAGGCTGGGGGAGTTAAGCTGGGACAGCACCGCCGTGGAGGACACATGGGCCGACAGGGACCCGTAGTTATCGGACACGGCCTTGAGCAGCACCAGGGCCTGACGGGGGGTGTCGGCGGTGACGGTGACGCGGATGAGGTTGGTCTCCCCCAGCTGCTGGGCGGAAACGGCGCCGTTCAGGGGCATGCCCAGATCCTGCTCCATGGTCTGGCGCAGGACCCGGCTCTGCAGCAGCTGGGAATAGGAGGCGGCCACATCGGCGGCGGCGGTGATATTCGTATAGTACAGGTTGCTGGTGCGGGTGGTGACGGAGAAGGTGGTGGAGCTGGTATACTGCTGGGTCACGAAGCACGTCAGCACGATCCATGCCGCCATGGCGCAGGTGAGGGCCGCCAGCAGCATCATCCACAGCTGCCGCGCCAGCGCCCGCAGGATGCAGAGGGGCTCGATATGGGACCATTGCAGGCCCTGATTGTTTTCATCCATGACGATCCCTCCTTTATTCCACCACCACCGCCAGATAGACGGTATAGCTCTGGCCCTGGGCGGTGACGCTGTAACCCACATGATACGTTCCGGGGACGGACGTGTCCACCGGGGACTCGATGCTGACCTGTCCGGCGGACAGGGCCGTTCCGTCGGGGGCGGTGACGCTTTGGATATACCCGGCGGCATCAAAGGCCGATCCCCGGGGCAGGTACACCAGATAGTCCGACAGGGTGATCAGCTGCGGCCCGCCGGCGGTGATGACCACCTTCAGCGGCAGCACCACCGTGCTGCCCAGGCGGCTGTCCACCTGAGCGGTGACGCTGTATACCCCGGGCTGGCTGTTGATGACGTTCTGGGAGGTGATGCGGATGCCGCTGCTGATGTCGCCGTCCAGCACGTCCGAGGCGGTGAGCCGGTCCAGCAGGGTCACGGTCTGGCCCGCAGGGTACACCAGGGGCTGAGACAGGGCGAAGCGGGGGGCCTCGTAATCCGTGTAGCGGACGGTGCGGGTGACGGTGGCCATATTGTTGGCGGAGTCAAAAACGATGTAGGTGACCTGGGCGCTGCTGTCGGTCAGGGAGGGGGACACGCCCTTGATGAGGATCTGGTCCGTCAGGTCCCCGTCCCGGTCGTCGGAGGCCATGACCCCCTGCAGCAGGGCCTCCTCTCCGGCGGTGACGCTGACGTCGATGGAATCGGTGGAACAGGTGATCACCGGGGGCGTCACGTCCACGGTGAGGCGGCGATAGATCCGCAGGCCGCAGAAGGCCAGCAGGGTCAGGATAAACAGCGCGAGGATCACGCGCTGCATTTTGCGGATGGCTCTCATAGCTCGTCCTCCCTTGGGGAAAAAATAGGCTCGTCCGTCCCCACCAGGGGGCGGTCCTCTAAAATACGGCGGGGGTTCTCCTCCAGCAGCAGCCGGGGGCAGGCGGGGGAAAAATCCTCGGCCAGGGTGCGGCGCAGCAGCTCCATATGGGTGGTGCGGACATCGGGGCTGTGGGCATGGGCCAGCCCTCGCTCCAGCAGCCACAGGGCCGTATCCTGGGCCCGGCGGCCCAGACGGCCCAGAATGCTGCCCTTGTTCAGCTGGATGACCACGCCCCGCTCAAACCACCGCCGGACCATATAGGGGTCCCGCTGGACGGTTTTGTACCGCTCCGGATGGGCGGCCACCGGGGTCAGGCCCCGGGTGCGGATCTGGTGGAAGCACTGCTCCATGAACTCCGCCGACTCGTCAAAATAGAACTCCACCAGCAGATACCGGCCCCCGCCCAGGGTCTGAAGCTGGCGGCGGTCCAGCAGCTCGGGCAGCTCCGGGGTGCAGAACACCTCGGCCCCCGGGTGGATGCCCAGAGGGATGCCCTCCTGCTCCAGGGCCTGCCGCAGCCGGGAAAAGCCCGTGCGCAGGGCGGCGGAGCGGTAATTCTTCGGGCCGTCCCCGGGGAGATTGCAGTGGGGCGTGGCGATGATGTCCGTGACGCCGGAGTCCGCCGCCATGCGGGCCATCTGCAGCGAGTCTTCCATAGAGGGGGACCCATCGTCCACCCCCGGCAGAATGTGGCAGTGAATATCCACCATGGCGGCGCTTCCCCCTCTCCCAAAGCACAATACGCGAAATTATAGTCAAGTATAGCACGTTTCCCCGGGCTTTTCAAGTCGAAGAAAGGCGAATCCCGCCGGTGGACGGCCCCGGGCGGAAAAATCCCCTCCGGCGGGGCCGGAGGGGATGCGGACATTTGCCAGGCGGGTCAGAACAGATCGGGATACAGGGCCGACACCTGCCGGTACCAGCTTTGATAATCGGACAGGGTGTCGCCGTCCAGGGAGTATACCTGCCATTGGGCGGCGGAGTCGGCGGTGGTCAGAGCCTGCCCCAGGGGATACTTGCCCCGCTCCAGCTCCGTGGGATAGTACATCCCCGCATAGTCGGAGCCGTCGTCATAGGCGGTGAGGAACAGCAGATAGGGCTTGCCGGTTTCCATAGGCAGATAGCCCCCCTGGGTCCACAGGGCGTCGTCTGCGGTGTAGCACTCCTCGGTGATCACCAGCTGCTCCGGGGCCTGGCCCTTCAGCACCTGGGTCACCTGGCCGGTGGTTTTGGTATAGCCGGAGGCGACGTTGCCGTCGCTGTAGCGGGAAAGGACGTTTTCCTGAGTCTCCGGGGTAAACACCACGATCAGGTCGCTGACCTCCTGCAATTGGGACACCGTTGCCGCCTGGGTCACCCGGTCCGCGGGCAGCCGGTGGACGGTCTGCTGCTTGGCGCCGCAGGCGGTCAGCATCACCAGGGCCAGGGCCAGCAGACAGGAAAGCAGAGCTTTTGTGCGTCTCATGGAAAAGCCTCCTTTATATAAGATACCATCATTATACCACACCCGGGGGGGGAGCACAATTGGCAAATTGCAGAATTTTCCGAACGGAATCTATGGCTTTTCCACAAGAATAAACGGATATTTTGAACAAAATGTGAATTTACAGCGTGGTCACAAACCGCCGCAGGCCGTCGTCCAGCAGCTGGGCGGCCCGGTCCCCCTGTCCGGCGGCGATGAGGTCCGTGAACCGGGCCAGGGTACGCAGGCTCTCCTCCCGGCCCACGGACCGGATATAGCCGGACCAGAACTCCAGGTTCACCTGCATGAAGGCGTTGAACAGCAGGGGCGTGATGGTGTTGCCGCTTAAAAACGTCACCCCCCGGTGATAGCGGAACAGGGCCTGGGCCAGGGCGGCGGTGTCCGGGGCCTCCTCCGCCTGGCGCTGGAGGGCGCGGAGGGTGTCCAGATCGGCGGCGGTGTGGGACGCGGCCAGGTCCCGCAGAGCCGGGGCCTCCAGATAATACCGCAGGCGCAGGATGCTGCGGGCGGTTTTCTCGTCCGGCAGGCTGCCGTGATAATCCATAATGGCCATCAGCGTTTCCAGGCTGCCGGTCTGGGCATAGTCCGCCACGGTGACGCCCCGGCGGGAGGCGATGTCCAGAAAGCCCAGGCGGTGCAGCTCCCGCAGGCCCTCGTGGACCACGGTTTTGCTGATGTGCATGGTGTCGGCCAGCTCCCGCTCCGTGGGCAGCCGGTCCCCGGGCTTCAGCTGCCCGGACAGAATCGCCCCCTCCACCTGCTGGATGAACAGCTCCCGGATGGACGGGGCCACAATGGGACGGAAATCCATAGGTCACCCTCCTTCTGGTCCGACCAGGACCATAAAATAGGATACCATAACTTTATAAGAACAGTCAATAGCTTTTTGGCCCGGAAATTGGTATCATTAGGGTGAGTTCGTGCAGAAAAATCGCCCTTGAGGCGGAGATAAAGGAGATTTCACATGGGAAAGAACATCAACGGCGACCGGCCCACCGCGTTCCCCCTGGAGCAGGAGAAGCTGCCCTTTACCATCCCCGTGGTGGAGGAGCCCCGGCCCAAGATCGCCAAGCTGGGCGCCATGATCACCGACCGGGTGCCCGCCAAGCTCAAGGGCGTCAAGGGCAACGACCCGGAATACTGGGGCCTGGCGGACCTGGTCAGCGACGAAATGGCGGACGTGGCCCTGAAGATGGGCGTCCGCAAGCCAAAGACCATCGGGCAGCTGATGAAGCTGACCAAGCTGGAGCGGGAGCCTTTGCAGAAGCTGCTGGACGACATGGCCTGGGTGGGCCTGATCGAGTATAACTGGGAGAATCTGGACGGGAAGAACCCCAACCACGAAAAGCGCTACGTTCTGCCCCAGTTCGTCCCCGGCAGCGCCGAGTTCTTCAATATGCGCCGCAGCCAGATGGACGAGCATCCCCAGGTGGCGGCCTTCTTCGAGCGGATGACCTTCCTGCCCCTGGAAAAGATCACCCCCATGGTGCCTCCCGGAGGCGCCGGCATCGGCATGCACGTGATCCCCGTGGAAAAGGCCATCGAAACGGAGAACGAGGCCGTGGGCCTGGAGAAGATCTCCTATTGGCTGCACAAGTACGAGGGCAAGTACGCCAAGAGCATGTGCTCCTGCCGGGCCAGCCGCCAGTATCTGGGCGAGGGCTGCGGCGACGATCCGGAGAGCTGGTGCATCGCCGTGGGCGACATGGCCACCTATATCGTGGAAACCGGCCGGGGCGAGTACATCACCTATGACGAGGCCATGGCCATCTTCAAGAAGGCCGAGGACAACGGCTTCGTCCATCAGATCACCAACATCGACGGCGAGGACAAGATCTTTGCCGTGTGCAACTGCAACGTCAACGTCTGCAACGCCCTGCGGACCAGCCAGCTGTTCAACACTCCCAATATGTCCCGCAGCGCCTATGTGGCCCGGGTGGAGACGGACCAGTGCGTGGCCTGCGGCCGGTGCGTGGAATACTGTCCCGCCGGTGCGGTGAAGCTGGGCCAGAAGCTGTGCACCAAGTCCGGTCCCGTGGAGTATCCCCGCCAGGAGCTGCCGGATGCGGTGAAGTGGGGCCCCGAAAAGTGGGCCATCGACTACCGGGACAAGAACCGCGTCAACTGCTACGACACCGGCACCGCCCCCTGCAAGACCGCCTGTCCCGCCCACATCGCGGTGCAGGGCTATCTGAAGCTGGCGGCCCAGGGCAAGTACCGGGAGGCCCTGCAGCTGATCAAGCGGGAGAATCCCTTCCCCGCCGTGTGCGGCCGCATCTGCAACCGCCGCTGCGAGGACGCCTGCACCCGCGGCCGTGTGGACGCCGCCGTGGCTATCGACGAGGTCAAGAAGTTCATCGCCCAGCGCGATCTTGATGCCGCGACCCGCTATGTCCCACCCGTGGTGACCCCGACGCGTGCCGGCGGCTTCGACCAGAAGATCGCCATCATCGGTGCCGGTCCGGCCGGCCTGTCCTGTGCTTTCTATCTGGCCGAGAAGGGCTACAAGCCCGTCGTGTTCGAGAAAAACGAGCGCCCGGGCGGCATGCTCACCTACGGTATTCCCAGCTTTAAGCTGCAGAAGGATGTTATCGAGGCCGAGGTCGAGGTCATTCGCCTGATGGGTGCCGAGTTCCGCTATGGCGTGGAAGTCGGTCGCGACGTGACGCTCGACGAGCTGCGCGCGCAGGGCTTTAAGGCCTTTTACGTGGCTATTGGCTGCCAGGGCGGCCGCCTCGCCGGTATTCCGGGTGAGGATGCCGAGGACGTGACCGTGGCCGTCGACTTCCTTCGCGAGGTTAACAGTGGCAAGATCGACGCGTTGCCCGGCCGCACCATTGTGGTGGGCGGCGGCAACGTGGCCATCGACGTTGCCCGCAACGCCTGCCGTCTGGGCTCTGAGCACGTTGAGATGTTCTGCCTGGAGAGCGAGGTCCAGATGCCCGCCAGCGAGGAGGAACGTCGCGAGGCCGTTGAGGACGGCGCTCACATCAGCTGCGGCTGGGGTCCCAAGGAGATTCACCTGGACGAGGCCGGTCGTGTGTGCGGTATCACCTTCAAGCGCTGCGCGCGTGTCTTTGACGACGAGGGCCGTTTTGCACCCGAGTACGACGAGAACGATCTGCGCCGTGTCGATGCCGACCGTGTCGTCATGTCGATTGGCCAGTCCATTGTGTGGGGCGACCTGCTGGCTGGCTCCAAGGTGGAGCTCGGCCGCGGCCAGGGCGCCCTTGCCGATCCCCAGACTTACCAGACCGCCGAACCCGACATCTTTGTGGGTGGTGACGTCTACACTGGCCCCAGCTTTGCCATCGACGCTATCGCCGCCGGCCACGAGGCCGCGGTGTCCATCCATCGCTTTGTGCAGCCGGGCTCCACGCTCACCATCGGCCGCAATCAGCGCCGCTACACCGCGCTCGACCGCGACGACGTTGTGCTCGAGAGCTACGACAACGCGAGCCGCGAGGTTGCGCATGTGGACCGCGAACGCGAGAAGGCTGCGCCGTTTAGCGAGTATGTTGAGACCTTTACCGAGGAGCAGGTGCGCGCCGAGACCGCCCGCTGCCTGGGCTGCGGCGCCTCGATCGTCGACCCCAACAAGTGCATCGGCTGCGGCCTGTGCACCACCAAGTGCGCGTTTGACGCCATCCATCTGGATCGCGACCGCCCCGAGTGCTCCACGATGGTCAAATACGAGCAAAAGCTCCCAAGCCTGGGCAAGTACGCGCTCAAGCGCGCCATCAAGATTAAGTTCGGTCGCAAGTAAGTAGCCATAACGGGAACGGCGGAAGAAAAAGTGCATGAATTGGGGATCGTTTACCACATCATTCGCGATGTCGAGAATGTAGCGCGCGCTCATGGCGTGCGTCGCGTTTCGAGCGTCACGCTGCTGCTGGGCGAGGTCTCGGGCGTCGTTCCCGACTTGCTGCTCGACGCTTGGCGCTGGGCAGCAGATAAAAAGCCTATCGCGCAGGGCGCGGAGCTTGTTGTGGAGCCCGTCGAGGCTGTGACGCATTGCGAGGCATGTGGCCGCGACTACGCGACGGTCGAGCACGGCAAGAGCTGTCCCCATTGCGGTAGCGGCGAGACATACCTGCTGCAGGGCCAAGAGGTCATGATCAAACAGATCGAGACCCCCGAAGAGGATCCGGCAGACGCTGCTCCTGACGGCCTCTCCGACGCCCCCGATGCCGTCGACGCCGCCAACCCACTCCACATCGCCTAGGATTCCCTATAAGTTGCGGTGAAATAGTTCCTAAATCCAGCCTTCTGGCTCTTAAACAAGAACTATTCCACCGCAACTATTTTGAGTGGTTTCATAGACCATAAGTCACGAAAATAGTCAAGTCATGTCTGTTTAAACAAAATAGCGGCAGTACAAGCGCATTCGCGCTTGCCTAAAATCGATATTAATGAACAGCCTGCTTGTATCTGTAAAATGCTTGGCTTGATGAGCGACGCCTTGTCGTGTAATGAGTCAAAAAGCAGTAACGTAATCAACTTGTAACAAACCTAGACGTTTAAACAAATAATCCAACCTTTTGCGGATTTAGCTATAATTCCACAAACCAAACAGGTATACTCCTTTCATGTCGTGTAGGAATTACGTAGACAAAAAGGAGGTTATGTGATGGTAAGTATTGTTCTTGCTAGCCACGGGGACTTGGCAGCTGGAATCAAGCAGACGGGCTCGATGGTCTTTGGCGATCAGCCGTCTGTTGCCGTGGTCTCGCTCGAGCCGAGCATGGGCCCCGACGACTTCCGTGCCAAGGTCGAGGAAGCAATCGCTTCCTTCGAAGACCAGGAGCAGGTGCTCTTCCTCGTTGATCTGTGGGGCGGCACGCCGTTCAACCAGATCAGCGGGCTCATCGAGGGCCACGATTCCTGGGCTATCGTCACCGGTGTCAACCTGCCTATGCTCATCGAGGCATATTCGCAGCGCTTTGACGCAAAGAACACTGCACATGCGATCGCAAAACATCTCGTGACTGAGGCTAAGGCTGGCGTGCGCGTCAAGCCCGAGTCTCTGGAGCCCGAGGAGAAGAAGCCGGCTGCGGCCGCCGCTGCTCCTGCAGGCGCCATCCCTCCGGGAACGGTCATCGGCGATGGGCACATCAAGATCGCCCACGTCCGTATCGACACCCGTCTGCTTCATGGTCAGGTGGCCACCACGTGGACCAAGCAGATCAACCCCAACCGCATCATCGTGGTTTCCGACGGCGTTGCTCACGACGAGCTCCGCAAGACCATGATCGAGCAGGCTGCCCCTCCGGGAGTCCATGCCAACGTCGTGCCCATCAAGAAGATGGCCGAGGTCGTCAAGGACACGCGCTTTGGTGACACCAAGGCCATGCTGCTCTTTGAGAACCCGCAGGATCTGCTCAAGGCCATCGAGGCCGGCGTCGACATCAAGGAAGTCAACATCGGTTCCATGGCTCACTCCAAGGGCAAGGTCGTCGTCACCAACGCCGTCGCTATGGGCGATGACGACGTCAAGACTCTCGAGGCCCTCAAGGCCAAGGGCGTCAAGTTCGAGGTCCGCAAGGTTCCTTCGGATGCTTCCGAGGATCTCGACGCCATGTTGAAGAAAGCTAAGGCCGAACTGGCCGCTCAAGCATAGTAAAGGAGGGTCCGATACATGTCTGCAATCACTATTCTGCTTGTTGCGATTGTCGCGTTGCTTGCCGGTATGGAAGGCATTCTGGATGAGTTCCAGTTCCATCAGCCGCTCGTGGCATGCACGCTTATCGGTCTCGTAACCGGTCACCTTCAGGAGGGCATCCTCCTGGGCGGTTCGCTCCAGATGATGGCCCTTGGCTGGGCTAACGTCGGCGCCGCCGTCGCGCCTGACGCCGCTCTGGCCTCGGTCGCTTCTTCGATCATCATGGTGCTCGCCCTCAACGGCGGCGCCACTGATTCGGCCAAGGCCGTTACCGCGGCCATCGCCGTCGCCGTCCCGCTGTCGGTCGCTGGTCTGTTCCTGACCATGATTTGCCGTACCATTGCTACCGCTATCGCTCACGCCATGGACGGTTGCGCCGAGAAGGGCGACTTCTCCGGCATCGAGCGCTGGCAGTACATTGCCATCCTCATGCAGGGCCTTCGTATCGCCATCCCGGCAGTGCTTCTGTGCGTCATCCCGGCTGAGGCCGTTACCAACGCGCTTAACGCTATGCCCGACTGGCTGTCCGGCGGCATGGCTGTCGGCGGCGGCATGGTCGCTTCCGTCGGTTACGCCATGGTCATCAACATGATGGCCACCAAGGAGACCTGGCCGTTCTTCATCCTCGGCTTTGTCCTTGCTGCCATCCCTCAGCTCACGCTGATCGCCCTTGGCCTCATCGGCATCTCCCTTGCCCTCATCTACCTTGGCCTTAAGGATCTGGCCAAGCAGGGTGGCGGCATGGGCGGTGGCTCCGGCGACCCGCTCGGCGACATTCTGAACGATTACGAGTAGGAGGGGAGTGATACATATGGCAGAGAACAAGATTCAGCTCACCAAGGCTGACCGCAAGAAGGTTTGCTTCCGTCATCAGTTCCTTCAGGGCTCGTGGAACTACGAGCGTATGCAGAACGGCGGCTGGTGCTTCGCAATGATCCCTGCGATCAAGAAGCTCTACACCAGCAAGGATGACCAGATTGCCGCTCTTAAGCGCCACCTGGAGTTCTATAACACCCACCCCTATGTTTCCGCCCCCGTCATTGGCGTTACCCTCGCTCTCGAGGAGGAGCGCGCCAACGGTGCTCCGATCGATGACGTCGCCATCCAGGGCGTCAAGGTCGGTATGATGGGCCCGCTCGCCGGCGTCGGCGACCCCGTCTTCTGGTTCACCCTTCGCCCGATTCTGGGCGCTCTGGGCGCTTCCCTGGCCATGTCCGGCAGCATCGTCGGTCCGCTGCTGTTCTTCTTCGCGTGGAACATCATCCGTTACGCTTTCCTGTGGTACACGCAGGAGTTTGGCTACAAGGTCGGCTCCTCCATCGCCAAGGACCTCTCCGGTGGTCTGATGGGCAAGGTCACCGAGGGCGCTTCCATCCTGGGTATGTTCATCATCGGCGCCCTGGTCGAGCGCTGGGTGTCCATTTCCTTCACCCCGATCGTCTCCACGGTCAAGCAGTCTGCTGGCGCCTTTATCGACTGGGCTAGCCTGCCCTCCGGTTCCGAGGGCATCAAGGAAGCGCTGACGATGTACAACTCCGTCGGTGCTACCGCCCTTGATCAGATGAAGGTCACCACGCTTCAGGCCAACCTCGATCAGCTCATCCCCGGCCTTGCCGCCGTGTGCCTGACCCTGCTGGTCTGCAAGCTCCTCAAGAAGAAGGTCAGCCCGATCGTCATCATCCTGGCTCTCTTCGCCGTCGGCATCATCGGTCGCTTCTGCGGCTTCATGTAAGCACGTTTCGGCTTAAGACCGAGAATTGCTAGGCAAGGGCTTTTGAGCCATTGAAACGGACCGCACCCGGTGGGTACACTGGATGCGGTCCGATTGTTTTTATTGGAGGGCGAGGCGCGTATGGCGCAATCTCAGAACAGCACGGTCGATCTGGCAACGCCGGCAACCTGCCTGATGGGGCTTACCAGTCACGGTAACGTAATGGTGGGCAATAAGGCGTTTGAGTACTATAACGAGCGCAATCCCGAGGATTATATTCAAATCCCGTGGGACGAGGTCGACTATATTGCCGCCGAGGTTTTGCGCGGTACCAAGAAGATCACGCGTTTTGCCATCTTCACCAAGGACAACGGTCACTTTACGTTTTCGACGCGCGACGACAAAGAGACGCTTCGTGCTGTCCGCAAGTACGTCGACGAGAATAAGCTCGTGCGTTCGCCCGATTTTATCGATGTGACGGCCAAGGGCGCCAGGAGCATCCCCTCCGTTATCAAAAATCTCTTCCACAAAGGTAACTAGTCATTAAAGAGCGCCCCCCAAAGTGGGACGCAGTTTCCCATGGGGCTCGATTGGGAAAGTGCATCCCAGTTCGAGCGCCGATTCCGGGATGTAGTTTCCGGAACGGGGTCGTTTGGGAAACCGTGTCCCGTTTCGAGCCGAAATTCTGGGACACAGTTTCCAGCGAGGTCCCATTGGGAAAGTTTGACCCAGAATTTGCCTGGATAGTGGGACACACTTTCCGGAGGGCTGTTCCACCGCAACTTCGAAGAGTGGCTATACGCTGTATTACAACGGCGTAAATCTGCTACAC
>OMAA01000665.1_pt1 | contig 14896 bp, 16 predicted proteins | sample 1674191 | NCBI WGS metagenome assembly OMAA01 (sample SAMEA103958152, study PRJEB25191) | human gut metagenome | biome: human-associated habitat [ENVO:00009003]; feature: intestine environment [ENVO:2100002]; material: feces | place: Germany | collected 2013/2015
GCTTTGGACTTGCGCACTCTCGAGGATCCCCTTGTCAAGGGGAACTGGCGCGGAGCACCTGAGGGGTTAACCCGCCGCAGCGGGTGGCTTCCCCTATGAGGGGAAGGCTTTGAGGTAGTCAGATCGTGATCGGGTGGCCGCGGAAGTAGTCGGGGGCGGGCATGCGTTTGCCGCCCTGGGCCTGGAGCTCGCGGACGAGCACCACGTCGCCGCCGCGGCAGGCGACGAGCAGGCCCTTCTTTGTCAGCGCGACGAGCGCGCCGGGGGCTTTTTCGGTCTTCTGATCGGTATATTCCACGCGGTAGATCTTGAACGCCGTTCCGCCGAGCGTGGCCGTGGCCACGGGCCAGGGCACGAGGCCGCGCACCTGATCGATGATGTATCTTGCGGGCTGGTCCCAGTCGATGGGGCTCTCGTCCTTACGGAGCATGGGAGCGTAGGTCGCGCGGGAAGGATCCTGCCGGATGCGCTTTGCGGTCCCATTTTCGATGGCGCGGACGGTATCGACGCAGAGCGGCGCAGCGATCCTGGCCAGGCGGGCCATGAGCTCCTCCGAGGTCTCCAGCGGCTGGATGACGGTCTTCCGGATCTCGATGATATCGCCCTCGTCCATCCCTGCGGACAGATACATGGCGGTGACGCCCGCCTCGTCGCAGTGGTTCAGGATCGAGCGCTGCACCGGGGCGGAGCCGCGCAGCTCCGGCAGGATGCTGCCGTGCATGTTGATCGCGCCGTGGGTCGGGATATCGAGCACGGCCTGCGGCAGGATCTTGCCGTAGGCGACGACGACCAGCAGGTCGGGCTTCAGCTCCCGCAGCTGCTGCACCGTCTGCTCCTCCCGGAACGACTGCGGCTGATAGACCGGCAGGCCCACAGCCTCGGCATACGCCTTGACCGGGGACGGCAGCAGCTTCATGCCGCGGTTTTTGGGCGTATCGACCTTGGTGTAGACGCCCACGATGTCAAAGCCCTCGGTATGCAGGGTTTCCAGACAGGCCCGGGCAAAGTCGGGCGTGCCCATGAAGACGAGTCTCATCAGCCTTCGTCCTCCTCGTTGTCCGCTTTCTGCTGTTCCAGCGCCGCGAGCTCCTCAGGCGTGAGCATCTTTTCGGCGATCTCGGTGTACATATGGCCGTCGAGATGGTCGATCTCGTGCAGGAAGCAGCGGGCAAGGATCTCGTCGCCCTCGTACTCGTACCAGTCGCCGTTGCGGTCCTGTGCGCGGACGACGACATGCTCCGGCCGGGTGACGATGCCGTATTTGCCGGGCAGACTCAGACAGCCCTCCAGCCCGGTCTGTGTCTCCTCGCTGACCTCGACGACTTCGGGGTTCACAAGCTCGATATCCTCGTCGCCCGCGTCGACGACGACCACGCGGCGCAGGATGCCGACCTGCGGCCCGGCCAGACCGACGCCGTTGGCATCGTGCATGGTCTCGATCATATCCTCGATCAGGATGGCCAGCTTCTGGTCAAATTTTGTGACAGGGCGGCAGACCTTGGTCAGGATCGGGTCGCCGACGGTAACGATCTTTCTGAGTGCCATGGTAAAAACTCCTTAGTTATACGAATTGATATCGATCAGGGCGGTCAGGCCCCTGTTTTGCCGGTCTTTGGAGAACTCCGCGAGCACAAAGGCGAGCAGGCGGCGGATGGGCGCGGTATTTCTGCACACGAGCGTCAGCTGATAGCGGTAGGAATAGTTGACGCGGGCGACCGGCGCGGGGGCCGGGCCGAGCAGCTGCGCCGGTTCCCGGCAGTAGGGCTCGCGCTGCAGATTTGCCGCCAGCGCGTCGCGCAGACGGACGCTGGCCTGGATGAGGCCGCGCTCCTCCAGCCCGGCGACGGTGATGGTGAACAGGTCCGAGAACGGCGGACAGCTGCGGAGCTTTCGCATCTGCAGCTCCATGTCGTAGAACGCGTCGTAGTCCTGCCGGGCGGCCAGCTGCAGCACGGGATGCTCCGGCGTCATGGTCTGGATCATGGCGCAGCCGCTATCCGCGCCGCGGCCGGAGCGGCCGACGACCTGCGTGATAAGGGAAAACGTGGTCTCCGCCGCGCGGAAGTTGTCGACGTAGAGGCTCATATCCGCGTCCAGCACGCCGACGAGCGTGACGGACGGAAAATCGAGGCCCTTGGCGACCATCTGCGTGCCGAGCAGGATCGGGATCTGCTCGTCCCGGAAGCGGCGGAGCATCGCTTCGTGGCCGCCGGAGTCGGCGACGGTATCCGCATCCATGCGCAGAACTGCCGTATCCGGGAACAGGGCCTTCAGCTCCTGCTCGACCTTCTGCGTACCGCTGCCGACAGCCTTCATCGCGCCGCCGCATTTGGCGCAGCGCGCGTGCGCGGGCTCGGAGTAGCCGCAGTAGTGGCACATCAGGCGGCGGCCCGCGGAATGGTACGTCAGGTGGACGCTGCAGCGCGGGCACTGCGGCACGTCGCCGCAGTCCATGCAGACGAGGAAGCGGCTGTTGCCGCGGCGGTTGAGGAAGAGGATGGACTGCTTGCCGTCCAGGATGGCGTCGCGGACGCCCTCTTCGAGCTCACGGCTGAGATCCAGATCGTTCCCGGCGCGCAGCTCCTGCTTCATATCGATGAGGCGCGCAGCCGGAAGGGCGCGGCCATTATAGCGGGTTTTCAGCGTGTAGAGGGTATAGACGCCGGTCTTCGCGAGATACATGGTCTCGATCGACGGCGTAGCGGAGCCGAACAGGACGAGCGCGCCCGCCTTGGCCCCGCGGTAAAGGGCGATCTCCCGCGCGTGATAGCGCGGGGCGTTTTCGGATTTATAGGTGTGCTCCTGCTCCTCATCGAGGATGAGAAGCCCGGGCGACTGCAGGGGCGCAAAGACCGCCGAGCGCGTGCCGACCACGACTCTGGCCTCGCCCCGGGCGATGCGCCGCCACTCGTCGTAGCGTTCGCCGACGCGCAGGCTCGAGTGGAGCACGGCGACGGTCTTGCCGAAGTGCGCGGTCATGCGGCCGAGCAGCTGCGGAGTCAGGGCGATCTCAGGCACCAGGAGCATGGCGGAGCGGCCCTCGTCCAGCGCTTTCTGGATGAGCGCGACGTAGACGGCGGTCTTGCCGCTGCCGGTCACGCCGTAGAGCAGGGCCGCGCCGGGCTTTTCGCGCTCCATCTGGGCAGATAAGCCGTCAAAGGCGGTCTGCTGTTCGTCCGTGAGCGTGATGGGCTCCGCGGGGGGCGGCAGCTCCTGCTTCGGGCTGCGCAGCACCTCGCGCTCCTGCTGCTCGAGAAGACCGAGCTTGCAGAGCCGGGTGACAGTCTGCATGCTCGCGCCGGTCAGGGCGCAGATCTCGCGGCAGGGGCCCGCGCCGATGGCGCACAGCAGCCGCAGCACGGCCGCCTGCAGCGGCGCGGAGGTCTGCTTTTTGGCGGCGAACTGCTCCGCCTCCTCCGCGCTGACGGCGAGGGCGGCGATCTTGACGGTCTTGCCGCCGGTCTTCTGCGTCAGCTCAGCGTCCGAGCGCAGGAGCTTCCGCCTGAGCAGCTGCTGCACCGCCGTGTCAAAGACCTGCGGGGACGAAAACTGCTGGCGGAGCGTGCGCTCCGGCGCGCTGCCGCCGAATTCCTGCAGCAGCTGCACGAGCCGGGCCGCGTAGGAATTGGCCATGCCGGGCGGCAGCTTGTCCTGCGCGCCGGGCGCGAGCGTCAGGGTCTTCTTCTCCGCAAACCAGAAGCCCGCGGGCAGGATGGCCTTGACGGCCTCATAAAACGTGCAGAAATAGCGCTCCTTCATGAACGCGGCCAGCTGCAGCTGTGCCTGCGAGAGGATGGGCGCGTCGTCCAGCGCGCGCTCGATGACCTTGAGGTCCCGCTGCGCGGTATCCTGCAGCGCGAGCACGACGGCCTCCGACCGGCGGTTGCCGCGCCCGAACGGCACGAGCACCCGCAGCCCCGGCTGCACCTGCATGCCCTCCGGCACGCGGTAGGAATAGGGCTTATCGATGGCATAGACCGCCGCTGCGACCGCGAGTTGTGCGATCATGGCCATTCTCCTTTCCGGTGAGCTGATCGTCATGGCTTTTCCTATAAGGGGAAGCCTTGGGCGGTGCGCACTCCAAAGCCTCCCCTTGCAGGGGAGGTGGCTCGGCGCAGCCGAGACGGAGAGGTCGTATCAAATCTGCGGCAACCTCTCAGTCAGCCTGCGGCTGACAGCATCCCTACCCCTTTTGTCCCTTCGGGACATTTCCCCCTGATAGGGGGAATCGGCCCCTGGAAGGGGAGCCTTTCTTTTGCAACGAATGAAGGCGCAGGGGGCGGGCCTGCGCCTTTCGATCAATGTCTGTATTTGTCGTCGAGCGTGGCCTTGAGTGAGCCGGCGGCGACCTCGCGGATGGCGAGCGTCACGGGCTTCTCCTCGAGCGGCTCATGCGTGAGCTCGGATTCGATCGACAGCTGCCGGGCGCGGTGCGCCACGACGTTGACGAGCAGATAACGGCTGTCCACATTCTTGAGAAGTTCCGACATTGCGGGGTAAAGCATTAGAGTTCCTCCTTTATGCAATGGATGCGATCCATCATTTTACACTTTTCTGCGGTCATGATCGCCAGCAGCTCCGCTGCGGCATGGCCGACCGTATCGTTGACGACGAGGTAGTCATACTGGTATGCCTGGCTGTATTCCCATTTTGCCCGTTCCATGCGCTTTTCCATCGCCTCCGGGCTCACGTCGCCGCGTTTTTCGAGCCTGCGGCGGATCTCGGCGAGCGAGGGAGCCGTCAGGAAAACGAGCACAGCCTCGGGCAGTCGCTTTTTGATGTTCAGCGCGCCGACGACATCGACGTCCATGACGACATCGGTCCCGGCCTCGAGCGCCTCGCGGATGGGGGCCAGCGGGGTGCCGTAGTAGTTGCCGACGTACTCCGCGTGCTCGAGCAGCTCGCCGTTTTCGATCATGGTCTCAAACTGGGCGCGGGTCACGAAGTAATAGCTCTTGCCGTCGACCTCGCCCGGGCGCATGGGCCGGGAGGTCGCGGATATGGAATACTGCACCCGCTCGCGCTGCTGCACGACGCTGTTCAGGACGGTATTTTTTCCGACGCCCGAGGGGCCGGACACCGCAAACAGTTTTCCCTTCATGGCTGTACGCTCGTCTCCTCTGCATTCTTTTCTTCCATGCGCGCGGCAATGGTCTCCGGCGTGACGGACGAGAGGATGACATGATCCGTATCCATCAGCAGAACGGATTTCGTCCTGCGGCCGAACGACGCGTCGAGCAGCATCCCGCGCTCGCGCGCCTCCTGCACGACGCGCTTGATGGGGGCCGAGTCCGGGCTGACGACAGCCAGGATCCGCCCCGCCGCGACGGCGTTGCCGAAGCCGATCGAGATCAGTTTCATAGCTTCCTCCGCTTACTCGATGTTCTGCGTCTGCTCGCGGATCTTTTCCAGCTCCGCCTTGAGCTCGACGACGGTCCGGGCCTGCTCGAGATCGTTGCCCTTGGAACCGATGGTGTTCGATTCGCGGTTGAATTCCTGCAGCAGGAAATCGAGCTTGCGGCCGATGGGGCCGCCGGATGTCAGCATCTGCTCGAGCTGATCGAGATGGCTGCGCAGGCGGACGGTCTCCTCATCCACGGCGATCTTGTCGGCGTAGATGGCGGCCTCCTGCAGGATGCGGCCTTCGTCGATATTCGTCTGGCCGAGGACCTCCTGCATCTTCTCCGTCAGCCGCGCGCGGTACTCTGCGAGCGTGACGGGGCTTCTGGTCTCGACCTTTTCGACGAGGGACAAAACGGTCTTCGCGCGGCTGCGGAGGTCTGCCTCCATGGCCGCGCCCTCTTTTTCGCGCATGGCGTTGAACTTCGCCAGCGCCTCTTTGACGACGGACAGGATATCGTCCGTCAGCTTCTGCTCGTCCTCCTCCTGCTTCTCCACGACGAAGACGTCGGGCATGCGGGACAGGGCGGTGACGGAAATATCATCGCGCACGCCGTAGTCGGCGGCGATGGACTTGAGTGCGGCGAGATACCCCTCGAGCACGGGCTTATTGAGCGAGATCTGCAGGCTGGTGTCGGCCGTCACGTTGACGGTGATGAACAGATCCAGCTTGCCGCGGTTCACGTTTGCCTTGATGAGGGACTTGACCGCGTCCTCGGCAAAGCCGTAGACGCGCGGGAGCTTGACGTTCAGATCCAGATAGCGGTTGTTGACCGCCCGCATCTCGACGGTGATCTCCCGGCCGTCGATGGTTTTTTCCGCGCGGCCGTAGCCGGTCATACTTCTGATCACGTTGCGTTCCTTCCTTTCTATTCTTCCGCTGTGGCCGGTGCGAGGTTGGCGGCGATGGAATACTGGCCGATGGCGCCCGCGGAGTCATAGCCGTCGACATACACGCTGACCGGCACCTGATAGGTGCCCTCCTGCGTGTAGCCGCTCATATCCGCGACGATGCGGATATTGCCCGCGAGGATCTTCTGCGCGTCCGCAGCGTCGGCACGGATGGTGACCTGCACCTGCTGGGAAAGGCTCGTGGCCTTGAATTTTTCTTCGTCGACGCCGATGAAGACGATGTTGGTCGTCCGCAGCGTCTTGATCTGCTTGCCGTGGATGATGACGTGGATGGAGACCTCCTCCTGCCCGGAGACGTTCTTCACGTCGTTGGGGATGAGGATGGTGCGCGTGATGGTCTCGTCGTTGCTCGAGAGGGTGGAAAGGTCGATGGGTTCGAGCTGGATGGAGTTGAGCCCGTCGAGCACGGTCACGTCGCCGGAGAGCGTGACAGCCTGGATGTCCGCCGTGTAGGTCACGTCGGTCTCGGCCTTTGCGCCGCCGCCGTCGATGAACTCCACCTCGAGCGGCACGACCTTGTACTTGACGATCTTCATCGTCACCTCGACCGCGTCGGCGCTGAGCGTCAGCTCGGAGGTGTCGACCTGATTGCCGTCCTTGTCGAGCAGGACGTAGGAGACGGTCTCGGTGATGGTCTTATCGACGTTGCTGCGGTCGAGCGTGACCTGGGCGCAGTCGATGGTACCCACGATGGATTCCGGGCCCTCGACGGTGATGGAGTCATAGTCGAAGCTCGTGCTGTCGAGCATGAAGCCCTCGGCGATGCGGACGTTGGAGAAATCGCCCTTGACCTCGACCGATTTGCGGATCTGCCGCTCGACGGTGAAGGTGATGCTGGTGGGGGTCTTGTCCGCCCGGGTGATGGAGGAGGCGGAGACGGCGCTCGGGAGCGTGATGTCGTAGGTCATGGTGTATTCCTTGGTGCTGCGCACCTTGGACACGTCGACGACGGCCTTGATCTCGTCCTTATGCTGGTCGAGCGTCTTGAGATCGGCGTTTTTGCCGTAGAAATGCACGGAGACGAACTCCTGATAATCCCCCGTGATGACCAGCCCGTGGTCCTCCTGCAAAACCTCCGCGCCGGAGAACGTCACGGGGATGTTGCCGATGACAAGATCGACGTCCGGATTGACGACGGTCATGACGTAGACCCACAGGCACATGGCTGCAAGGACGGAGACGATCAGGGAGAAGAGTTTGCTTTTCATTTGGGACCGTCCTTCCTTGTGAGGCTTGCTGCGAGCTTTTTGAAGAGAGACTTCTTCTCGGTCTCGTCCGCGATCAGCTCGTTGGACAGCAGCTTCTGCAGCGTCTGGGGAGCCAGATGGCGCTTGAGCATGCCGCCGATGGCGACGGAGATCGTGCCGTTTTCCTCCGACACGATGACGACCACGGCGTCAGAGACCTCGCTGGTGCCGACGCCCGCGCGGTGGCGCGTGCCGAGGTCGCCGGGCAGGTGCGGATTGTCGCTCAGGGGCATCACGCAGCCCGCGGCCGCGACGCGGCCGCCGCGGACGATGACCGCGCCGTCATGCAGGGGGGAATTTTTGAAAAACAGGTTGCGCAGCAGCTGCTCGGACAGCTGCGCGTCGACGATGGTGCCGGTTTTAAAGTATTCGTCGAGCGGCGTCTCGCGTTCAAACACGAGCAGCACGCCGACGCGCTCGCGCGACATGATCTCGCAGGCCTGCACGGTGGCGTTGACGGCGCCCTGCTCGATCGAGGCGGTGGGCTCGGTGGAAAGCAGGTGGAAATGCAGCTGCGCGCCGACCCGCTCGAGCGCGCGGCGCAGCTCGGGCTGGAAGACGATGATGAGGGCGATCGCGCCGACCTCAAGGATCTTGTTGAGCAGCCAGTTTAATGTATAGAGATTCAGAACGTCTGTCAGCAGCGTGATGGCGAGCAGAAGCAGGATCGCGCGGGCCACGCGGGCCGCGCTGGTCGAGCGGATCAGACGCAGGAGCGAATAGAAGATGATAGAAACGACCAGGATATCGACAATATCTGTGATCCCGATCGCCGGGACCTGATACAGAAGATTCTGGAAGAATTCTCGGATCGTAGCCATAGGGTCATTCTCCCACTGATACTTATAGATAGTCTAAATTATACTCCATCTTCTCCCCCGGCGCAAGCCCGGGACGGAAGAAAGTTTTGGGGAAGTTTGGCGGCGGGCCGGCGTGAAAAAATAATCCCACGATTTTTCAGAAAAGGCTTGCTATTTGGCCGGATATCTGATATGCTTGGCACAAGAGCCAAGCAATTGGCATGCAAGCTTATCTGCAATGGGGTACCCCATTGCACCGGGAGGGGACCTCCCGGTGCGATCCCCGTCCGTCTGCCCGCCGGGTACGGGATACAGACGCAGGAGGAAACCGCATGAAAAGACGACTCTTCGCGCTCGCCCTCGCCCTGCTGCTGGCAGTCTCCCTGCCGGTCTCGGCCCTGGCCGCGACCTGGTATCTGGAGGACGGCGATATCACCATCCGTGCCACGGAAAACGGCCAGTACGTATCGCAGGGCGACAAACATGACGTAAAAGACGATGATCCTACCATTTCGCAGAACGACAGCAGCACATCGACCAGCAACACGATCACGATCGACGCGGAAAAAGACGCAACGGCCAACGTCACATTGGACGGGGTGAATATTGTCATTGACAACACATGGGAACACCAAGGAACGGCTGGGATCCGCACCACGGGCGAAGGTAACGTGACCATTGAGCTTGACGGTGAAAACTCGGTGAAAAGTGCCGTCAGAGCCGCCGGTCTGCAGAAGGAGAACGGCGGGAACCTGACGATCAAGGACAATAATGCCACCGCTGGCAAGCTGAAAGCTACCGGCGGAATAGGCGGTGCCGGTATTGGCGGCGGTGCGAAAGAAAGTGTCAGCAATATTACGATCACCGGCGGTGAGATCATCGCAACGGGTGGTAATGGCAGTGCAGGGATCGGCGGCGGCAGCGACAGCGGCCCAAACAGCGCCAGCGGCATTCTTATCTCCGGCGGTAAAGTCACTGCCACAGGCGGTGATTTCGGCGGCGCTGGTATCGGCGGCGGCAGCTGGTCGAGTGCGTCCGACATTACGATCACCGGCGGCGAGGTTACCGCAAAGGGCGGCACAAATGGCGCTGGCATTGGCGGCGGTTGGAATGGCAGCGGAGGTAATCTCTCCGTCTCCATCTCCGGTGACGCACAGGTAAAGGTACAGGGCGGTGACAGCGATTATTGGGCTGGTGCAGGCGCTGGTATTGGTAACGGCGGCAGCGGCGGCGGTAGCCTATCTACGGCTAACGGCGACGAAGTCGAGCCGGATACTTCCGGGCTGACGGAAAACGGGAAGCTCGAGTATTACGCGCCCGGCAAGAATATGGCTACGGATGCGCCGGAGAAGGTCATTGAGAACAAGCCGGAGACCGAACCCGAACCTTCGGGCGATCATGCGCAGCCCGGCGCGTCTGCGCCCGTCTATAGCGTGACGGACAAGGACGGGAACGCAGTCTCTTATACCGCGGCCCGGGAGGGCGGCGTGCTGACCATCCGGGTGGACGCGGCGTACGCGCGGCTGACGCTCACGGCAGACGAAGCGCAGGCGCTGACGGCGCAGGGCGTGGAGAAGGTCGTCTTCATAACGACCGGCGCCACCTCCGCCTTCCGCCCCGCCGACCTCACCGCATACGCGTCCGAAGCCCCGTTCGTCCTGACCCACGACGGCGAAACGGTCACGTTCACCGCGGGCGAGACCGACCTCGCGTCCCTGCTGCTGCAGGCGTGACATTTTAATAGACAAAAGCCTTCCCCGGATGGGGAAGGCTTTTTGCTTTAGCGTCGCACACCCAAAGCCTCCCCTTCCAGAGGAGGTGGCTCGGCGAAGCCGAGACGGAGAGGTTGCTGCAAATTTGCGACGACCTCTCAGTCAGCCTGCGGCTGACAGCTCCCCTGCAAGGGGAGCCTTGGATGGTGCACATCCCCCGGGGGAAGCCATGGGCGGGCGCAAGCCCAAAGGCTCCCTCGTCAGAGGGAGCCTTTCGTTGTCAGGATCTTCCGCAGGATCCGGATGGTCTGGTCGATCTCGCGTGTCGTGTTGAAGGCGGAGGGGGTGAGGCGGAGGGTGCCGGTGGTGAGGGTACCGGCGGACTCGTGGGCCAGGGGGGCGCAGTGGAGGCCGGCGCGGGTGCAGACGCCGTGCTCCGCGAGCCGGGCCGCCAGCGTCTCGCAGTCCATCGTCTCCGCGCGGACCGAGAGCGTGCCGCTCTGCCCCTCTCCCGTATAAACATGCACGCCGTCAAGCCCCTGCAGCCCGGCCGCAAGCTGCGCGCGCAGCCCGGCCTCATGGGCAAGCAGCCGCTCCGACCCCTGCTGGCGCACGAAGCGCAGTCCCGCGGCAAGACCGCAGATGCCGCAGACGTTCTGCGTCCCGGCCTCGGCGCGGTCCGGCAGCTCCTGCGGCATGTCGGGCAGGCGCGAGGCGCTGCCGCTGCCGCCCTCCAGAAGCGTGTCGGGCGTCCGGCCGCAGAGCAGGAGGCCGGTCCCCTGCGGGCCGTAGAGCGCCTTATGTCCCGGCATACAGACGAAGGCCGCACCAAGCTTCTCCAGACTGACCGGCAGCAGCCCCGCCGACTGCGACGCGTCGACGATCAGCGGCACCCGCCGCGCGCGGCAGAGCGCCGCGATTTCCTCCAGCGGCAGGATATAGCCGAAGACATTCGACACATGCGTACAGACGACGGCCTGCGTATCGGGCGTGACGGCGGCTTCAAAGGCGGCGAGGGTATCCGCCGGGTCAAACAGCCTGCGTCCGGCGACGATCATCTCCGCCCCGATATGGTGCAGTGGGCGGACGACCGCGTTGTGCTCAAAGCCGGAGATCACAGCGCGGCCGCCGGGCCGCACCAGCGTCTTGATCGCAAGATTGAGCGCGTGCGTGGCGTTCATGGTGAACACGACCTGCTCCGGCTGGGCTCCAAACAGCTCTGCCGCGAGCACGCGGCAGTCATAGACGGCGTCCGCGGCCCGCATGGCGGGCGCGTAGGCCCCGCGGCCGGGCGTAGCCATGCGGCGCAGGGCGCTTTGCATATGGTAGGCCACCATCGGCGGCTTCTGGAGCGTGGTGGCCCCGGCGTCAAGATAGATCACAGCGCCGCCTCCTCCAGATACCCGTTCGGGTGCATCCGGTACGCGCCGGAGACCGGGCTGTTCCACGCGCGCAGCAGCTGCGCGGCGTGGACGCCGTCTTCGCCGCCCACATACAGCGCCCACGTGCAGCCGAGGCCGGAGATCTCCGGCGGCGCGCGGCGCAGCTGGGCCCGCAGGCCCGATTCATACAGGATCCGCCGGCCGGACTGCGCCGCCGTCTGGCTGCGGAACGTAAAGAGATAGGAAAACATGGTCATCTCCTCCCGCTTCATCGTATGCGCCGCCCGCAGGATCTGCCACGATTCGTCAAAATTATATTTATTCAAAAAAAGTTCATATTTATTCTTGACATTTCCGCACGCGCCGGTATAATAAAACACGTTATGAGAGAGGCTGCGGCTGACATCAGTAGGGCGCGTACCCGGCGGGGACCGGGCGTCTGAAAGGGGAAGCCGCCGAAGGGCCAGCGCCGTTCCCGCAGCGCCGGTACCTGGGACGCAGGAGAAGATCCTGCGGACTGTCACAGGAGGCTTGCCTCCGTGGAGAGCTGTCATGCACAAACAGGGATGTTTTGTTTGCGTCATGATAGGATCATGACGCATTTTTATTTGGGAGTGACATCCATGAAAAAGAACACCTGGAAAACCGTTCTGACGGTCGTCGTCCTGCTCGCCCTTGCGGCGGCGCTGGTCGTGGCCGCCGTCGAATGCGCGAACGGCGCGTCGCTGGCCAACACGGCCTGGTCGCTGCTGCCGCCGGTCATTGCGATCATTCTCGCGCTCATCACCAAGGAAGCGTACAGCGCGCTGTTCATCGGCGTGCTGGTGGGCGGTCTGTTCACCTGCGGCTTCGCGCCCGTGGCGACGCTCGACACCATTGTCAATGACGGCCTCATCGCCGCCATCTCCGGCAACGCGGGCATCTTCCTGTTCCTCGTGCTGCTGGGCATCATCGTCGCGCTGGTCAACGCGGCGGGCGGCTCCGCCGCCTTCGGCCGCTGGGCCGAGACGCACATCAAAACGCGCGTCGGCGCGCAGCTGGCCACGTTCGTGCTCGGTGTGCTCATTTTCATCGACGACTATTTCAACTGCCTGACCGTCGGCTCCGTCATGCGCCCGGTCACCGACAACCACAAGATCTCCCGCCCGAAGCTGGCCTACCTCATCGACGCCACGGCCGCGCCCGTGTGCATGATCGCGCCGATCTCGTCCTGGGCGGCGGCGGTCTCCACCACGGCGGCGGACCTCGATACCGGCATGAGCGGCATCGAGCTGTTCGTCAAGGCTATCCCCTACAACCTCTATTCCATCCTGACCTTCGTCTTCATCCTCGCGCTCGTCGCCATGAAGTTCGACTACGGCCCCATGCGCCAGTTTGAAGACCGGGCTGCCAAGGGCGATCTGGCCGCGCTGGCCAGCGAAGATGACGAAAAGGCGAACCCCAACGGCCGCGTGATCGATCTGATCCTGCCGGTCCTCGTGCTGATCATCACCTGCACGGTCGGCATGATCTACGTCGGCGGCTTCTTCGGCGTCGACGCCTGGGGCGGCACGGACTGCGCGGGCGATTTCATCAGTGCCTTCGGCAACACCGACGCGTTCATCGGCCTGCCCTGGGGCGGTCTGATCGCGCTCGTGCTGACGGTCATCTACCTCGTCGCGCGCAAGGTCCTGTCCTTCAAGGAAGCGATGGAATGCATCCCCAAGGGCTTCATCGCCATGGTCCCGCCGATCATCATCCTGACGCTCGCCGTCTCGCTGAAGACCATGATCAACTCCCTCGGCGCGGACGTGTACGTCCACGACCTGATGTTCGCCGCCTCCAAGAGCCTCTACAGCATGCTGCCCGCGGTCATCTTCGTCGTGGCCTGCATTCTGGCCTTCGCCTCCGGCACGAGCTGGGGCACGTTCGGCATCCTGATCCCGATCGTCACCGCCGTCTTCCCTGCCGACAGCAATCTGCTCATCATCGGCATCTCCGCGTGCTGCGCGGGCGCGGTCTGCGGCGACCACTGCTCCCCCATCTCCGACACGACCATCATGGCCTCGGCCGGTGCGCAGTGCGAGCATCTGAACCACGTCACGACCCAGCTGCCGTACGCCGTCACGGTCGCCATCGTCAGCTTCGTCGGCTTCATTGTCGCGGGCTTCGTGCAGAACGTGTTCGTCACGTGGGCGGTCGGCATCGTGCTGCTGCTCGGCGCGCTGTTCCTGATCCGCGCGATCGAGCGGAAAAAGGCCGCCTGAGTCCTCTATTTCATACGAAAAGCCCCTCTGCCGGACGGCAGAGGGGCTTATGTTTCTGCTGCTTATTTCTCCACGATCTCCAGCAGCTCCATGGGACATGCCTTGACGCAGATGCCGCAGGCGGTGCACTTGCTGGAATATGGGGTGTTTTCGTCCTTGACGATCAGGCCGAAGGGACAGGCCTCGACGCACTTGCCGCAGCCGGTGCAGAGCTTGGGGCTGATCATCCAGACGCCCTTCGGGTTCTGGGTGATCGCGCCGTGCTCGCACGCCTTGGCGCACTTGCCGCACTGGACGCAGACCATGGGCTTGACCGTGTCGTTCCGCTGGACGATCTTCAGCGCAGCCTTGTCGGGGTGGAATTCCTTATAGTAAGCGTTGGAGCAGGCGCGGACGCACTCCAGACAGGCCATGCACTGCACGCCTTTTTTGATGGACAGCTTTTTCATGAGCGTTCTCCTTCTCATTTTGATTTTTTTTCATTATACAGCATAACGGGAAACTTTCAATACGCTTTTATCGATTTTTGCCGTTTTGTGCGCTTTCCTGCGCTGTAAAAAACTCACAGCATACCGCCCGCTTCGCGTGCAGATACTAGCGGCAGCGAACAGATTCGCAGATAAGGAGGAATTTTTCATGAAAAAAGGCTTACTTTTGCTGCTTGCAGCGCTGATGCTCGCCGCGATGCTGACCGCCTGCGCGGCGACGCAGCCGTATGACGGCTATTCCAATGTCTCGACCACCCGCAACGGCTACGTCAACGGCACGAACGGCTACAGCGGCATGTACAACGGCACCTACGCCCCCGGCTACAACGGTTATACCGGCTATAACGGCTACACCGGTTCCAATGGCTATAATAACTACGCCAACGGCCAGACCGGCATGGGCACGTCTGCTGCAGGCCGTACCGCCACTAGCAGCACCACCGGCTCCGCCGCGCGCTGACGGAGGCATACCATGACCGTAAAAAGCTTTTTCCTGACCATGGGCGCGGGCGTCGCCGTCGGCGCGCTCGGGGCGATGATGCTGCCGAAAAACAGCGACGCCTACCGCATGACCAAGCAGGCCGCCAAGGCCATCCAGTCCGAAGCCGAAAAAGCCGTCGACGCCATCTCGTCGGCGATGTAACGACATCTGCCGCCAGGGCTTCCCCTCACAGGGGAAGCCCTGGACGGTGCGTTCTGGAGGGGCGGG
>OMAA01000681.1_pt1 | contig 14683 bp, 9 predicted proteins | sample 1674191 | NCBI WGS metagenome assembly OMAA01 (sample SAMEA103958152, study PRJEB25191) | human gut metagenome | biome: human-associated habitat [ENVO:00009003]; feature: intestine environment [ENVO:2100002]; material: feces | place: Germany | collected 2013/2015
AGCGTTGACAATCCTCGATTGAATGCTATAATGATGGTCAGAAGAAGTTAAGGATTATAAAGCAACATAGTTCTTAGCCGATAACACGATGACGAGACGAGTAGGATGTGGAATGTTACAGAGAGAGATACATTTGCTGGAAGTATCTTAGCAGGAATCATTTGAAGACTACCTCTGAGTGGCCCCAATCCGGTCCGGTGATTCCGTTATAATCATGAATGAAGTGGTTTTAAAGCAGTACATTTGCTGTGATCTTGAAAACAAAAAGGGTGGAACCGCGGATAGTAAAGTAATTGATAATCAGACTTTATCCGTCCCTTGCATGTGAGTGCAGGGGATAGATAGAGTCTTTTCTTTTTCCATAGAATCCCCGAATGAAAGCATGCATAGTTACTTGAAGAAAATAGGAGGAAGCGAAAATGATTATTACATTAAAAGATGGATCAAAAAAAGAATATTCAGAAGCAAAGTCAGTAATCGACGTTGCATTTGACATCAGTGAAGGACTTGCACGCGCAGCCTGTGCAGGAGAAGTAGACGGAGAGGTTGTAGACCTTCGTACAGTTCTTGATAAAGACTGTGAACTGAACATCCTTACAGCAAGAGATGAGAAGGGACTGGCAGTACTTCGTCACACAGCATCTCATGTAATGGCAGAAGCAGTTCAGACACTTTTCCCAGAGGCAAAGGTTGCAATCGGACCTTCTATTGATACAGGATTTTACTATGATTTCGAATGTCAGTCATTTTCAAGAGATGACCTTGACGCTATCGAAAAAGAAATGAAGAAGATCATCAAGAAGGGCGCAAAGATCGAAAGATTTACAAAATCAAGAGAGGATGCGATCGCATTTTTCAAAGAGAAAAATGAGCCATACAAGGTTGAACTGATCGAGGATCTTCCGGAAGGAGAAGAGATTTCCTTCTATTCTCAGGGAGACTGGGTTGACTTATGTGCAGGCCCGCACCTGATGAGCACAAAGGGAATCAAAGCATTCAAGCTGTTATCATCTTCAGGAGCTTACTGGAGAGGTGATGAGAACAAACATATGCTGACACGTATCTACGGTACAGCTTATGCAACAAAGGATGAACTGAAAGAGCATCTGACACAGTTAGAGGAAGCAAAGAAACGTGATCATAACAAACTTGGCCGTGAGATGAAGCTTTTCACAACTGTAGATGTAATCGGACAGGGACTTCCGCTGATCATGCCAAACGGTGTTATTATCATGCAGGAATTGCAGCGCTGGATTGAGGATGAAGAGGCAAAACGTGGATATATCCGTACAAAGACACCACTTATGGCAAAGAGCGATCTTTATAAGATTTCCGGACACTGGGATCACTATAAAGAAGGAATGTTCGTTTTAGGAGATGAGGAGAAAGATAAAGAAGTATTTGCTCTTCGTCCGATGACATGTCCATTCCAGTATTATGTATACAAAGCAGAGCAACACAGCTACCGTGATCTGCCACTTCGCTACGGCGAGACATCTACACTGTTCCGTAACGAGGATTCTGGAGAGATGCATGGTCTGACACGTGTTCGTCAGTTCACGATCTCTGAGGGACATTTAGTAGTAAGACCAGATCAGATGGTAAAAGAGTTCAAAGATTGTATCGCACTTGCACAGTACTGTCTGCAGGTTCTCGGAGTAGAAGAGGATGTAACATATCACCTTTCTAAATGGGATCCAACAGATACTAAGAAATATATTGGAGCACCGGAGGTATGGGAAGAGACAGAAGGTCATATCCGTACAATGCTTCAGGAACTCAACATTCCATTCGTAGAGGATGTCGGAGAAGCGGCATTCTACGGACCGAAGGTTGATATCAATGCGAAGAACGTATATGGTAAGGAAGACACAATGATCACAATCCAGTGGGATGCGCTTCTTGCTGAGCAGTTTGATATGTACTATATCGATGAGAATGGTGACAAACAGCGTCCGTACATCATCCACCGTACATCTGTGGGATGCTACGAGAGAACACTGGCATGGCTGATCGAGAAATATGCAGGAATGTTCCCAACATGGCTGTGTCCGGAGCAGGTTCGTGTGATTCCGATTTCTGATAAATACAATGATTATGCAGCGAAAGTGGAAGCACAGCTTAAAGAAGCTAATATCCGCTGCTCAGTAGATGGACGTTCCGAGAAGATGGGATACAAGATCCGTGAGGCTCGTCTGAACAGAGTTCCATATCTCTTAATTGTTGGAGCGAAGGAAGAGGAAGAGCAGAAAGTATCTGTAAGAAGCAGATATCTTGGAGATGAAGGTTCTAAGGATCTTGGAGAATTCATCGAAGCAATCAAGGATGAGATTGCAAAGAAAACAATCCGTAAGATTGAAGTAGAAGAGTAAGAATAGTTACCCGAAACAACAAAAATAAGAATCTCCCGAAGAAGTTCAAGTATGAAAATACTGATTTCTACGGGAGATTCTTTTTTAAAGTCATGTTGTAACTGTTCAGAACCAACCTCCAAAATGCGTAGCATTTTGGAGGTGTGGCGTATCCGCCAAATAAAATTTCAAAAACAGTCTTAAAAATACAAGCATTTTTAAGACTGTTTTATGAAATTTTGCTTGGCTCTGAACAATTATGTCATATTATAATATCCGGCGTAAATTCCGTTTTTCTCAAGCAGAGTTTCATGTGTTCCGCGCTCTGCGATACCATTTTCTGTAATAACAATAATCTCATCTGCATTTTTGATCGTGGACAGGCGATGTGCAATCGTGATAGTCGTTCTGTTCTTGGATAGTTCTTCCAGACTGTGCTGGATCCAGCGTTCACTCTCGTTATCAAGAGCACTGGTTGCTTCATCAAGGATCAGGATCGGTGGATTCTTTAAGAAGACACGGGCAATCGAGATACGCTGTTTCTGACCACCGGAAAGTCTTGCGCCGCGCTCGCCGACGAATGTATCGTACTGATCAGGCAGTTCCATGATAAAGTCATGGATGTTCGCACATTTTGCTGCTTCGATGATTTCTTCTTCTGTCGCATCCGGCTTGCCATAGGCAATGTTGTCGCGGATGGAACCGGAGAAGAGGTAGACATCCTGCTGAACGACACCGATCTGGCTTCTAAGACTCTTCAATGTAAGAGAGCGGATATCCTGTCCGTCTACTGTGACGCGTCCGCCAGTTACGTCGTAGAAGCGAGGCAACAGGGAACAGATTGTTGTCTTTCCACCGCCGGATGGACCGACCAATGCAACTGACTTCCCAGCAGGAATCTCGATCGATACGTGAGAGAGAACAGTCGTTTCATCGTCGCTGTAATGGAAGGAGACATCTTCGTAGCAGACACGGCCTTTCACATCTTTGAGTTCTACTGCATCCGGTGCATCCTGAATCTCAGGTTCTGTCTCCATAACATCAAGGAAACGGCGGAAACCGGAAAGTCCTTTCTGCATCATTTCCATCAGCTCTACGAGAATCTGGATCGGGCTGATAAAGATTCCGATATAAAGAGCATACATCGCAAGATCAGCAGCTGACATTTCATTGTTGGCAATCAGATAGCCGCCGTATACAAGTGTGACCAGATACATCATTCCCTGGAAAAAGAGATTGGAGCTCATGAATTCGCCCATGCATCTGTAATTGTCTTTCTTGGAGACAAGGAAGGCGTGATTGCTCTTCTGGAATTTTTCCTTTTCGATCTCTTCATTTGTAAAAGACTGGACAACGCGGATCCCGGATAAAGTATCTTGAAGGCTCGCATTGACATCACCGATCTTTTTTCTGTTTTCCATAAAGGTGCGCTGCATCTTCTGATTCTGTCGGAAAGAGAAGAGGAACATCAAGATCACAAGTACGATCAGCGGAAGAGCCAGCTTCTTATTAATTAAGAAAAGGAAAATAAAGGATCCGACGATCTTAACTAATGAGATAAATAAGTTCTCCGGGCCATGGTGTGCAAACTCGGAAATGTCGAACAGGTCACTGACCAGCTTACTCATCATCTGACCGGAGTTGTTCTGACTGTAATAGGAAAAGGACAGCTCTTCATAGTGTTCGAAGAGTTCCTGCCGCATATCCCGCTCCATCTTAGCGCCCATGATATGTCCCTGACAGCTGACATAATATTTGCAGAAGCTTTGGATGACATACATCATAAAGAGTCCGATCGCGATCCACGGAAGCGCCTGCAGGATAATTGCTTTATCCTGAGTAAAAAGTGTCTTGGTCGCACTTCGTAGAATCTGTGGATAAGCAAGATCCACAAGACTGATAATGGCTGCACAGAGAAGGTCAATAAAAAAGACCGTTTTGTACGGGCCATAGTAGTGGATGAATTTTTTTAGTGTATTCATAAACAAATAAATCCTCCTTCGTATTTTTTCTTATATACATTAGTTTAGCATAAGTAAATATTCTTGACAAGAAAGTCGGGGTATGATAAAAATGTTATTACTGTTAAAAACAATGCAAAGAAGTGGAAAAAGTCAGGAGAATGATCAATGAATTTATATCTTGCCCCATTGGAGGGGATCACAGGACATATTTATAGAAATGCATTACATCAGTGCTTTGACGGATTCGATAAGTATTTTATTCCGTTTATCAGTCCGAATCAGAAAGGGCATTTCAGCACAAGAGAGAAGAAGGATGTGATGCCGGAGCATAATCAGGGAATGTATGCAGTGCCGCAGATCCTTACGAATAATGTGGAAGATTTCTTATGCACAGCAAAGAAGCTTGGAGATTATGGATATAAGGAAGTGAATCTGAATCTTGGATGTCCGTCTCGAACTGTTGTGACGAAGGGGAGAGGAGCGGGATTTTTGGATGAGCCACAGAAGCTGGATCGATTTCTGGATGCGGTTTTTGAGAAATGTAATCTGGAAATCTCAATCAAAACAAGAATCGGAATGGAAGATCCGGAGGAGTTTGAGACAATCCTTCCTATCTATAATAAATATCCGCTGAAGGAGCTGATCATTCATCCGCGTGTGCAGAAGGAGTTCTATAAGAACACACCAAAGCTTGATACATATGCATGGGCAGTGGAACATAGCGAACATCCGCTTTGCTATAATGGGGATATCTGTTCTGTGGAGGACATGGAACAGTTGAAAATAAGATTTCCACAGACAGATACTGTGATGATGGGGCGCGGCGTGCTGGCTGATCCGGCACTTGGAAGAAAGCTAAAAGGCGGAAGTGCCGCAACGATAGAAGAGCTAAAGAAATTCCATGATGTTCTCTATGCGGCATATTGTGAAGAAATGTCAGGAGACCGAACGATTCTTTATAAGATGAAAGAAATGTGGTTCTATCTTCATCCCATCTTTACAGATGGAAGGAAGTATTTCAAGAAGATTAAGAAATGTGAGAAATGTGTAGTATATGAATCTGTAGTGAAGGAATTGTTTTTGAAAGAAACCGTTCTGGGAAAATGATTTGAAAGAGGTGACAAAAAGAAATGGACGCTATTTTACAATTAGATCAGAACATTCTGCTTTTTATTCAGGAATATATCCGTCATGACTGGATGGACTGGTTCTGGAAAGGAATCACACATCTTGGAGACTTTGGAATTTTTTGGATTCTTCTTACAATCGTTCTGCTGATTCCTAAGAAGACGAGGAAGGCAGGGCTTGCATCAGCGCTTGCACTTATTATAGGAACACTGATCACAAATGTGGCGATAAAGAATGTGGTTGCCAGAATAAGGCCGTATGAAGTGATACAGGAATTAGAACTTATGATTGAGAAACAGAAGGATTTTTCCTTCCCTTCCGGTCATACATGTGCATCCTTTGCATCAGCATTTGCAATTTACAAGTGCAAGGAAGTGTTTCCGAAGAAATGGAGAATTGCGGCAATGGTATTGGCTACTTTGATCGCATTATCGAGATTATATGTAGGGGTACATTATCCGACCGACGTTCTCGGCGGATTGATCGTCGGACTATTCTCGGGCTGGGCAGGATGGAAGATGGAAGAGCTGATCATGAAAAAGAGAGCAGAGAAAAAGAAATCTGCTGATAATAAGTGAAGGACAGGAATTTAAGAACCTGTCGTCAGATAGAAAAAGGATTTGATTCATCTGGGTTTTGCCAGATACGATCAAATCCTTTTTTGAGTCCATTTTAGAGTGTGACTTTTAAAATTTTGCTATTTATTTTTCTCTTTCTGATTCTCCAGTGCAGCTTCAACGAATCCCTTGAACAGTGGATGCGGTCTGTTTGGTCTGGATTTCAGCTCCGGATGCGCCTGAGTTGCGATAAACCATGGATGAGAAGGAATCTCAACCATCTCTACAATACGGCTGTCCGGTGAAAGTCCGCAAAGGGACATTCCGTTTTCTTCGAGAACTTCACGGTAGTCATTGTTTACTTCATAACGATGACGATGACGTTCTTCAATCTCTTTCTTTCCATACAGTTTATAAGCAAGGGAGTTGTCTTTAAGTACACATGGATAAGAACCAAGTCTTAAAGTACCACCAATATCTTCAATACCAATCTGATCGGACATGATGTGGATGACCGGATGAGTTGTATCTGGATTGAGTTCCATGCTGTGTGCGTCTTTGTAACCGATGACATTTCTTGCAAATTCAACGATAGACAGCTGCATACCAAGGCAGAGACCAAGGAACGGAACGTTGTGTGTACGGGCGTATTTGATCGCTGTGATCTTACCTTCTACACCACGATGGCCAAATCCACCAGGAACAAGAATACCGCTTACGTCAGAGAAGAGTTCTTCAGCATTTTCTTCTGTTACAGTTTCGGAATCGATCCATTTGATATTTACTGTTGTGTGTGTGTAAATTCCGCCGTGCTTTAACGCTTCTACAACACTGATGTATGCGTCATGAAGCTGGATATATTTTCCAACCAGTGCTACAGTCACTTCCTGTGTTGGATGACGAAGGTTTTCAACCATCTCAGTCCAGTCTGTAAGATCCGGTTCCGGGCAGTCAAGATGCAGAGACTCGCATACAACCTGTGCCAGATGTTCTTTCTCCATGGCAAGTGGTGCCTCGTAGAGATATTCTACGTCCAGGTTCTGAAGTACATGGTCAGCCGGGAGATTACAGAACAGAGAAATTTTGTTTCTCATTGCATCATCCAGTGGATATTCGGAACGGCAGACAATGATATCCGGCTGGATTCCCATTCCCTGAAGTTCTTTTACACTTGCCTGTGTCGGTTTTGTCTTCATTTCCTGAGATGCTCTTAAATAAGGAATCAGCGTAACATGGATCAGGATAACATTTTCTGCTCCGCGTTCATGCTGAAACTGACGGATGGATTCAAGGAAAGGCTGGCTTTCAATATCACCAACAGTTCCACCGACCTCAATGATAGCAATCTCAGTATCTGTTGCAGCCGGATTACGGTAGAAACGGCTCTTGATCTCATTTGTAATATGAGGGATTACCTGAACGGTTCCTCCACCGAAATCTCCGCGGCGTTCTTTCTGAAGAACGGACCAATAGATCTTTCCTGTTGTAACATTGGAATTCTTTGTCAGGCTTTCATCGATAAATCTTTCGTAATGACCAAGGTCAAGGTCAGTTTCTGCACCGTCATCTGTAACAAAAACTTCTCCGTGCTGTACTGGGTTCATTGTACCAGGGTCAATATTGATGTAAGGATCGAATTTCTGCATAGTTACAGTGTAACCACGCGCTTTCAAAAGTCGTCCTAAAGATGCAGCTGTAATTCCTTTTCCAAGACCGGATACAACTCCGCCTGTAACAAATACATATTTTACTGCCATAGTGTCTTTCCTCCTCCGTGAATAGTTGTTATCAAAAAAAATACTTTCCAAGTATACACCTATTCAGAAAAAAATTACAATACTTTTTTGATAAAAACATAGAAAAAAGATGGGATGAAGTGATTTTGACGAAGTAATGTAAAGAAGGAAGGCGAAAAAGCTTTGTAAAATGGGAGAAATGCAGAAAAAAACCTCTCAGACAGCAGGTGGTTATACCTGAAACCGCAGAGAGGTTTTTGTGATATCTTTCTTTATTGGTAAGGATTTGTCTTTAGCTTAAAATCTGACGTTCGTTCACAGCTTCACTTGTGAGCTGTACACCAAGTTTTTTAAATGTCTTGATATCAACACTTGAAAGCATTACGGAAGTATGAGCCTGGCATCCTTTCAGTTTTGGAAGCTGGGAGAGTGCAAGCTCAGCGATCGGATTGACAGCAGCACTTGCGGAAAGTGCAATCAGGATCTCGTCTGTGTGAAGACGAGGGTTCTTGCTGTTCAGGTAATCCACTTTCAATTTCTGAATCGGTTCAATTGCTTCCGGAGAGATGATATGGACATTGTGGTCGATGCCGGCAAGTTCCTTCAGTACGTTTACAAGAAGGGCAGCGCTCGCACCGAGCAGGTTGGAAGTTTTTCCGGTGATGATGCGTCCATCTTCAAGCTCCAGTGCGGCAGCAGGTCCGCCTGTCTGCTGAGCACGCTCCAGTGCTTTGACAGCAACTTTTCGGTCAGAAACAGTAATTCCTTCCATATTCATAAGAAGCTCGATCTTCTCAGCTTCCTTCTCAGAAGCATCACCTTTCAGAAGCGCATTGAGTGTGCGGTAGTAGCGGCGAATGATCTCCTGACGGGAAGCTTCTTTGCAGACTTCATCGTCACAGATGCAGTTACCAGCCATGTTAACACCCATGTCTGTTGGTGATTTGTATGGATTTTCTCCGTAAATGCGCTCAAAAATTGCACTCAGTACAGGGAAGATCTCTACGTCACGGTTGTAGTTTACAGTTGTTACACCATAAGCTTCAAGATGATATGGGTCGATCATATTTACATCGTTAAGGTCAGCTGTAGCAGCCTCATAAGCGAGGTTTACCGGGTGCTTCAGCGGCAGATTCCAGATAGGGAATGTCTCGAACTTCGCATATCCGGCTTCGATTCCGCGCTGGTGTTCCTGATATAACTGAGACAGGCAGACAGCCATCTTTCCACTTCCAGGTCCCGGAGCTGTTACAATAACAAGCGGATGTGAAGTCTCGATATAATCGTTCTTTCCGTAACCATTCTCACTGACAATCAGTGGAATGTTGGACGGATATCCCGGAATGTTGTAATGAATGTATACAGAGATTCCAAGGTTCTCAAGACGGTTCTTGAACAGAAGTGCACTTTCCTGTCCGGAGAACTGTGTGATTACTACACTTCCAACGAAAAGTCCCTGCTCACGGTAAGTACCGATCAGGCGGATCACGTCTGAATCATAAGTGATACCAAGATCCCCACGAATCTTATTCTTTTCAATGTCTTTTGCACTGATTGCAAAGACAATCTCAGCCTGGTCGCTGAGCTCCTTTAAGAGACGCAGCTTGCTGTCAGGTTCAAATCCCGGAAGTACACGGGAAGCATGATAGTCATCAAAAAGCTTTCCATTCAAGATAGAGTTTGCCACCGAATTTTCCGATACGCTCGCGGATATGTTCGGACTGCATTTTCAGATATTTGTCATTGTCAAATCCAATTTTCATCATTTTATCTTCCTTACTATAAATTTTGCCGAACTGTTATTACTATTATTAACAGATAAATCTGTTATAAACAGGCATTACTTTTCTAGTATACTATGAAACGGCACGTTTTTACAATATTTTCATAATCTTTTTATTGATTTATGGAAAACCACTATTTATAATGGTAGGAAGTAGTTGTTTTTTTACAAATAAGGTAAAAGATTTGCTGGAAAATAACCACTATTTAAGTTTTGGAGGAAAAAAATGGAGAATAACAATAAAAACAAAGGCCCGAACAAGAACCGACAGGGTTGGGGAATTATTTTGTTCACTACCTTGGTGGTTACTTTTGTTGTTATGGGCCTATATTCTATGATGCAGGGCGGAAGCGCTTCTGAGATCAGCTATGATAAATTTCTGAAATTAGTTGATAATGGAAAAGTAGAGTCTGTCACATTTACCAATTCAAGGATCAATATCGTTTTGACAGATGACGCCAGAAAGGAAAAGGCAGAGGGAAAACTTACAGAAGTAAAGGATAATGAGAAAGCTTCTGCAGACCAGAGTGATAGTTCAGATTCTAAGGAAAGCGAAGATCAGGAAAATGTTATGGACAGTCTGCTTGGCCAGATCAGTCAGATGCAGGGTAGCTCCAAGAGCAAGGAACCGGATTATTACACAGGAAATGTATCAGATGACACACTTGTAAAGCGTTTAGATAAGGCAGGGGTAGAGTTTAAATCCCAGATTCCGGATACGGCAAGTTCACTGATCATGGATATCTTCATCACAGTGATCCTTCCAATCGTACTTCTTGTATTCATGTTTAATTTCCTTATGAAGAAAATGTCTAAGGGCGGCGGCATGATGGGAATCGGCAAGAGCAATGCCAAGATGTATATGGAGAAGCAGACAGGTGTGACATTCTTAGATGTTGCAGGTGAAGATGAAGCGAAGGAGTCTTTGCAGGAAGTTGTTGATTTCCTGCATAATCCTGGAAAATATACAGGTATCGGAGCGAAGCTTCCGAAGGGAGCACTTCTTGTAGGACCTCCGGGAACAGGTAAGACACTTCTTGCGAAAGCAGTTGCAGGAGAGGCGAAGGTTCCGTTCTTCTCCTTGTCAGGATCTGCATTCGTAGAGATGTATGTCGGTGTAGGTGCTTCCCGTGTGCGTGACCTGTTCAAACAGGCACAGCAGATGGCTCCATGTATTGTATTTATCGATGAGATCGATGCAATCGGTAAGAGCCGTGACAGCGCACTTGGCGGTGGCGGTAATGACGAGCGTGAGCAGACATTAAACCAGCTTCTTGCAGAGATGGATGGATTCGATACGAATAAGGGACTACTTGTTCTTGCAGCAACAAACCGTCCGGAGGTACTTGATCCGGCGCTGTTGAGACCGGGACGTTTCGATCGCCGTATCATAGTAGATAAGCCGGATCTGAAAGGTCGTGTCGAGATTCTTAAGGTTCATGCGAAGGATGTTAAGATGGATGAGACAGTCAATCTGGAAGAGATCGCGCTTGCAACTTCAGGAGCAGTTGGATCAGATCTTGCCAATATGATCAATGAGGCTGCAATCACTGCAGTTAAGCATGGCAGACAGGTTGTCAGTCAAAAAGACCTCTTTGAGGCAGTGGAAGTTGTACTTGTAGGTAAAGAGAAGAAAGACCGTATCATGAGTGCAGAAGAGCGAAGAATCGTATCTTACCATGAGGTTGGACATGCGCTTGTTACAGCACTTCAGAAGAATACAGAACCGGTACAGAAGATCACAATCGTTCCTAGAACAATGGGAGCACTCGGTTATGTAATGCAGACACCGGAGGAAGAGAAGTTCTTAAATACGAAGAAAGAACTTGAAGCAATGATCGTTGTTGCACTCGGTGGACGTGCAGCAGAAGAGATTGTATTTGACACTGTTACGACAGGTGCATCGAACGATATCGAGCAGGCAACGAAGATCGCCAGAGCAATGATCACACAGTATGGTATGTCAGAGCGCTTTGGTCTGATGGGACTTGAATCTGTTCAGAGCCGTTACTTGGACGGTCGTGCAGTTCGTAACTGTGGAGAAGCGACAGCAGCGGAGATCGATGAAGAGATCATGAAGATGCTCAAAGCTTCCTATGAAGAAGCAAAACGCCTCTTGAGTGCGAACAGAGATGCTCTTGATAAGATTGCAGCCTTCCTGATCGAGAAAGAGACGATCACAGGTAAGGAATTCATGAAGATCTTCCGTGAAGTGAAGGGAATCCCTGAACCGGAAGAAGCAGATGGAGAAAAGAAAGAAGAGCAGGAGTCCGGAAGAATCCTGATGAAGCCGACAGAGACACAAGCAGCAGAGCCAGAAACAGTGAAAGAACCGGAAACAGAAAAAGAGCCGGAAACACAGGCAACAGCAATACAGTCACAAGAAACGGTGGCAGAAGAAAAGTCAGAGTAAGAGCTGATGATCAATATTAAGAGTTTCGCAGATGGAGAGGAAAAGTCATTTGCGAAACTCTTTTTCTTTGATGAAAACATGTTATAATGAAATGAGGCAAAAATGTGCCAGGGTATATCAGATGTGAGATGACTCCCATCTGATATAGCCTCCGGCAGGATTGCAGAGATGCGCAGAAGAAGTATGTCATGCATTGCATGACGCGCATCTCGCAGCAAGAATGCAGAGGCATTCTTGAATGCAAGGCACAGAAGATGCAAAACATCAATCAAGACAGTAGCAAAAAAACAGGAGACATTGGGATGACAAAAGCAGTATTTTTTGATATAGATGACACCATTTATGATTATATTGGAGCGCATAATAATACGATGCCGGTGATGAAAGAATGGGCATATGAGAACTTAGGCATAGCAAAAGAAGACTTGGAGAAATATGTTGCCGAAGCGAGAGTGAAGGCAGATGACAGAGCCGGAAGAGATTATGCGGTGAACCATAATCGCCTGGTGAGATTTCAGTGTATGCTGGAGACACTTGGAAAGCCAGTTTTCCCATATGCGTATGAGATGTATAATCTGTACTGGGATACATTGATCGATCAGATTATTCCATCTCCTGGAATTGAAGAGTTGATGAAAGAATTGAAACAGCGAGGCATTTATATCGGTATAGGATCCAATATGACTTCAGACGTCCAGTATCGGAAGATATTAAAGCTTGGATTAGGTAAGTATATTGATGGAATTGTGACAAGTGAAGAGGCTGGCGAGGAAAAACCGCATCGAAAACTTTTTGATCTCTGTGTTGAAAAAGCAGGAGTGATGGTGGAAGAAAGTATCTTTATCGGAGACAGCATCGCACATGATGTGACAGGAGCACAGAATATAGGAATGCCGGTGATCTTGTATCGGCCGAAGGAAAATGTGAATGAGATCGAGTGGCTTCAGACAGAGAAGGGAAAATGTCCGGTCATTGCACATTTTTCTCAGTTTTTTGAAGCAGAGAAGATGTTATAAGAAATGAAAAAGATGTAAAAGAAACTTTAATAGGAATAAAAAGGAGACATAAGAAAAAACATGAAACTGGTCGAAAAAGTTCCAAAGGATCTATATAAAATATTTGGAAGTAAATATATGGAATTCTATATGCAGTTTCTGGTAGCGCTTTATGAGGAGAGCAGTCAGTCTTATTCTCTTCTCGGGCTTACGGAACGAGAGTGTCAGATGATCATGAATGAACGACTGGCGAAGATGGCACTGGACTGGAGTGAGGCAAGAGTCGATGAAGAAGGAGAACTGATCACCAGAGCCAACATGGCATCAGTCAGTCTGAAGCATTTTGAAGACTGGGGATGGCTTAGAAGGGATTATGATGAAACGTTGAATAGTTATGTCGTTTCATTTCCGGAATACAGTCAGCTGTTTGTAGAATTATTTCAGAAATTATACAGTGAAAATGACGGTAAGGAACGAGAGAGTGTGCTTACGGTATACAGTCATCTCTATACCTACAGTTTAGACAAAGAGAAGAATAATGAGATTTTAAAAAGTGCGCTTCATACATCAAGAGCACTTCTGCAGATGCTCGCGAACATGCAGGAGGGAATGCGAGGTTATTTCGATGAACTGTCAAAGCAGAGAAGTTTCCGAGGAATCCAGGAAGTACTTGTGAAAGAGATCAATAACAGTGATAGCAAAAAATATGCGATATTGACTACAACAGACAGCTTTTATCGATACAAAGAAGCTGTAAAAGAGTTGATCGAAGAAAATCTGGAAAAGACAGAAGCAAGAAAATACTCATTTGAAACAGAACTCTTAAGTGAAGAAGAAAATACGAGAAAATCTTACCGTCTGCGAAGAATGATCGAGATCTGTGAAGAGGCGACAGATATGCTCTATAAGATTTCGAGAGAGTTTGATGCGATTGAGCGAAGATATAATAAGCTGATTGAACAAAAGACAGTATTTGCAAGCCGTGCCGCAGCAAGAATCCGGTACATTATGATGGAAGGTGTAATGGAAGAAGATCAGACAGTCGCACTGATTAATCTGATCAATGAAAGTGGCAAGTCGGAAGAGATTCTGGATAAGTTGTCTTCAAAACTTAGGTTTTCGGAGCCATATAAGATTATGACAGAGAAGAGTCTGTATCAAAGACGTGAAAATCAGAAGGAAAAGTTCACTCCACAGGCGGTAACACCTGAAAAATCACAGGAAGAGAATATGACAGAATTTGTCCTGGAACCACTGTATACGCAGAAAGAGATCAGAGATTTCCGAAAGAAAAATGAACAGAATGGAAAATTCACAGTGACAAAAGATACTGTAAAATCAATAGAAGATTTGGAGAAGTTATTTATGGTATGGCAGCATGCAACAGAATCTGCGGACAGTAAGGCACAGATTGAAGTGGCGCAGGAGATGGAGAATGAGGCTGGTTTCCGATTTTCAAAACTTACGATAGAGGGAGTAGAATCAGATGGTTAATTATATGGAAGAATTATCAGTGACAGAAGCTGATAACCTGAAGAAAACAATTGCTGCATTATTCAGACAGACATGTATTTTACAGATGAAATATGATCCTGTAACACTTGTCCCAAGAGACAATCTGCATTATGAGATCTGTACAAGACACAGAAAGTTTATTGAAGACTATCTGTCTGTTTTAAACTGTGAATTAGTGCATGACCCACAGGAACACATTTACCGTTTACATGGAGATGGAATCGCGATAGAAAAGATAAAT
>OMAA01000682.1_pt1 | contig 14682 bp, 8 predicted proteins | sample 1674191 | NCBI WGS metagenome assembly OMAA01 (sample SAMEA103958152, study PRJEB25191) | human gut metagenome | biome: human-associated habitat [ENVO:00009003]; feature: intestine environment [ENVO:2100002]; material: feces | place: Germany | collected 2013/2015
TCGCATGCACCTGTGTTTTTGGTAAACAGTCGCTACCCCCTGGTCTGTGCCACCCACCAAAGCTCCGGACGCAAGGTCCTTCACCCCAGCGGGTCTCCCTTATACCGAAGGCACGGGAGTGATTTGCCGAGTTCCTTGACCAGGATTCGCTCGATCGCCTTGGTATTCTCTACCTGACCACCAGTGTCGGTTTGGGGTACGGGCGGCCATGGCCCTCACGCCGAGGCTTTTCTCGACGGCCTGGACAACCGGATATCGAGCCATAACGGCTCCCATCATCACACCTCGCCATGCGCGCCATGCGGATTTGCCTACATGACTGGCTGCGTGCTTGACCACGGAAAACCACCTCCGCGGCCGGCTCCCATTCCGTGTCACCCCTGCGCTGACCTACTACGGCTACGGTCCCAACACCACGCGGCGACACCAACCCGAAGGAAGGAACCACCACGAGGCGGAGGTTAGTACTCACCGTCTCGGTTTTGCCGGTCCATGGTCGGTACGGGAATATCCACCCGTTCATCCATTCGACTACGCCTGTCGGCCTCGCCTTAGGACCCGACTCACCCGGGGACGACGAACGTGGCCCCGGAACCCTTGGTCATCCAGCGGACGGGATCCTCACCCGTCTCTCGCTACTCATGTCTGCATTCTCACTCCCACGAAGTCCACGGCACGGTTACCCGGCCGCTTCGCCCCCTCGCAGGACGCTCTCCTACCCAGCAACCATGAAGATTGCTGCCGCGTCTTCGGTGGTGTGCTTGAGCCCCGCTACATTGTCGGCGCGGAACCACTAGACCAGTGAGCTGTTACGCACTCTTTCAAGGATGGCTGCTTCTGAGCCAACCTCCTGGCTGTCTATGCGACTCCACATCCTTTCCCACTTAGCACACGCTTCGGGACCTTAGACGACGGTCTGGGCTGTCTCCCTCTCGACGACGGAGCTTATCCCCCGCCGACTCACTGCCGGAATACACGTCAACGGTATTCGGAGTTCGGCTGCTGTTGGTACCCAACAAGGGCCCGCAAGCATCCGGTAGCTCTACCCCCGCGACGCAATCAACCGACGCTGCACCTAAATGCATTTCGGAGAGAACCAGCTATCACGGAATTTGATTGGCCTTTCACCCCTAGCCCCAGGTCATCCCCCCGGTTTTCAACCCAGGTGGGTTCGGTCCTCCACGCGGTCTTACCCGCGCTTCAACCTGCCCAGGGCTAGATCATCCCGCTTCGGGTCCAGGACAAGCGACTAAAAACGCCTTTTAAGACTCGCTTTCGCTACGCATACGCCACACGGCTTATGCTCGCCACCCGCCACTGACTCGCAGACTCATTTTTCGATAGGCACGCCGTCACCCCACAAGGAGGCTCCGACGGTTTGTGGGCGCACGGTTTCAGGAACTGTTTCACTCCCCTCCCGGGGTGCTTTTCACCTTTCCCTCACGGTACTGGTACGCTATCGGTCAGACAGGTATGCTTAGACTTACCCAACGGTCTGGGCTGATTCACGCGGGATTCCACGAGGCCCGCGCTACTTGGGACAACACGATCGGAAGACGGCTCACGTCCAGGTACGGGGCTGGCACCCTCTACGGCCAGGCCTTCAAGCCTGTTCCCCTGGCAAGCCGTTTTATGACTCCCGCCCGGCCCGTCGGAACCGGGACACGTGATCCCACAACACCGGCAACGCAACCCCCGACGGGTATCACGCGCAACCGGTTTGGTCTGATCCGCTTTCGCTCGCCACTACTCACGGAGTATCCCTTCCTGCAGGTACTGAGATGTTTCACTTCCCTGCGTACCCCCCGCCCATAGGCGGTGCCGGCCCATGACGGCCGGCGGGTTCCCCCATTCGGAGACCCTAGGATCAAAGCCATGTTGGAGGCTCCCCTAGGATTATCGCATCCTCAAACGTCCTTCATCGGTACTGTCTGCCAAGGCATCCACCATACGCCCTCGCAAGCGGCACAACAGCAAAACAAATTGTCATTGCCCCACCCGCGGGTTTCCTGATAGCAAGATCGCCAGACGACAAATCTTAACACTAAAATGATCACAAAACGATCGATCTCGAAACCAAACTCAATGAAGAGTTTGGCGAAATCGCGATAAGCAAAAAGAAACCGAAGTTTCTCTTGCTCGCGTCCACTATCCAGTTCTCAAACCACCACGCGCCACACGTTTCCAACCCGCCCCGAAGGGAACAGGCCTACTCCATGTGGGCATCGAACCGCGCCACAGAAAACCCGTGGGGTGGCGGTCCGGGAGCCCAAAAGCATACCCATACCACTCCCGGACGGGACGAATCCCATCCAAGCCATTGATCTCTTCCACACCAGCATCCACAACAACGACGCCGACTGCCGGCGTCCATGTGGCTCACACTGTCCAAAAACATGGACTGTATTCTCCGTAGAAAGGAGGTGATCCAGCCGCACCTTCCGGTACGGCTACCTTGTTACGACTTAGTCCCAATCACGAGTCTCACCTTAGACGGCTCCCCCCAAAAAGGTTGGGCCACCGGCTTCGGGTGCTACCCACTTTCATGACTTGACGGGCGGTGTGTACAAGGCCCGGGAACGCATTCACCGCGGCGTTGCTGATCCGCGATTACTAGCGACTCCGCCTTCATGGAGTCGGGTTGCAGACTCCAATCCGAACTGAGACCGGTTTTAAGGGATCCGCTCCACCTCGCGGTGTCGCATCCCGTTGTACCGGCCATTGTAGCATGCGTGAAGCCCTGGACGTAAGGGGCATGATGATCTGACGTCATCCCCACCTTCCTCCGAGTTGACCCCGGCGGTCCCCCGTGAGTTCCCACCACGACGTGCTGGCAACACAGGGCGAGGGTTGCGCTCGTTGCGGGACTTAACCCAACATCTCACGACACGAGCTGACGACGACCATGCACCACCTGTGAACCCGCCCCGAAGGGAGGCCCCATCTCTGGGGCTGTCGGGAACATGTCAAGCCCAGGTAAGGTTCTTCGCGTTGCATCGAATTAATCCGCATGCTCCGCCGCTTGTGCGGGCCCCCGTCAATTTCTTTGAGTTTTAGCCTTGCGGCCGTACTCCCCAGGCGGGATGCTTAACGCGTTGGCTCCGACACGGAGACCGTGGAATGGTCCCCACATCCAGCATCCACCGTTTACGGCGTGGACTACCAGGGTATCTAATCCTGTTCGCTCCCCACGCTTTCGAGCCTCAGCGTCAGTTACAGACCAGAGAGCCGCTTTCGCCACCGGTGTTCCTCCATATATCTACGCATTTCACCGCTACACATGGAATTCCACTCTCCCCTTCTGCACTCAAGTTAAACAGTTTCCAAAGCCTACAATGGTTGAGCCACTGCCTTTCACTTCAGACTTTTCTAACCGCCTGCGCTCGCTTTACGCCCAATAAATCCGGACAACGCTCGGGACCTACGTATTACCGCGGCTGCTGGCACGTAGTTAGCCGTCCCTTTCTGGTTAAGTACCGTCACAGTATGAACTTTCCATTCTCACACTCGTTCTTCCTTAACAACAGAGCTTTACGATCCGAAAACCTTCTTCACTCACGCGGCGTTGCTCGGTCAGGGTTCCCCCCATTGCCGAAGATTCCCTACTGCTGCCTCCCGTAGGAGTCTGGGCCGTGTCTCAGTCCCAGTGTGGCCGATCACCCTCTCAGGTCGGCTATGTATCGTTGCCTTGGTGAGCCGTTACCTCACCAACTAGCTAATACAACGCATGTCCATCTATAACCACCGGAGTTTTCAACCCGGAGAGATGCCTCTCCGAATATTATGGGGAATTAGTACCAATTTCTCAGTGTTATGCCCCTGTTATAGGTAGGTTACATACGCGTTACGCACCCGTGCGCCGGTCGCCGGCAATTGAAGCAAGCTTCAATCCCGATGCCCCTCGACTTGCATGTGTTAGGCCTGCCGCTAGCGTTCATCCTGAGCCAGGATCAAACTCTCCATTGTATAAAATTATAAATGTTTTGTTAGAGTCCTGACTATTCGTTTATCCTTTATAAAAGGAAATTGACAGATAAATACTACATTTCTTTTCTCTCAAAATATAACCAGTAATTCAAAGAACCAGTTTGAAAAATCGCATTTACGATGCGAAAGGACTGCAAAGATAGAGTAACTTTTTGAATCCTGCAAATCTTTTTTCAAAAATCTTTTTAAGAACTTCGCGTCTCGGGAAATCGGGCTTACACAGAGCTTTAAGCTCCTTTATTGTAAACTTTCAGCCTTCGTAAGAACAACCGTTTTTCTCAAACGCGGATGCAAAGGTAGCGACTTTTTTCGAACCTGCAAATATTTTCGCATATTTTTTGCATAAAAGTTAAAAATTCTTCAAATCTGAGGTATACACCTATATTTTATTAGAGAAGAATTAGTCGGCCAGCCCTTATGAAGCCCGGGCCGCACATCGCCGCAACCGGGAAGCCGACCTGCGGGGCCGAGGGCTTCCATGGAAAAGACCGCAGCGAGTAAATTCGGGTCGAGTCCTGCAAAACTGAGATTTTTTACTATTTTTGCGTCAGATTATCCGACCGATATGAATTTCAGAAAAATATCACTGCTCGTGCTGATCCTGCTCATCGCGGATCAGGCACTCAAGATCTGGGTCAAGACCCACATGCACCTCGACGAATCAATCGTCGTCTTCCCGGACTGGTTCCAATTGCGCTTCATCGAAAATAACGGCGCGGCCTTCGGGATGCACATCGCCACCAAAGGCGGGTTCGACTGGGGGAAACTCCTGCTCGGGATTTTCCGGATCGTGATGGTCGGGGTCATCGGCTGGCTGATGCACCACCTCATCAACAAACGCAAAGACACCCCCAAGGGGGTCATCGTCGGCCTGGTGCTGGTTATGGCCGGTGCCCTGGGCAATATCATCGACAGCGCTTTCTACGGGCTGCTCTTCTCGGAGTCGACGCCCTATACGGTCGCACATTTCGGCGGACACTACGCCGGATTCATGATGGGCAAGGTCGTCGACATGTTCTATTTCCCGCTCTTCCAGTGGAACGGTGTACCGCGGTTCCTGAACTTCCTGGTGGACAGCAACAACTACTTTTTCGGGGCCATCTTCAACCTGGCCGATGCCTATATCTCCATCGCCGTCATCTATCTGCTTCTGTTTCAGTACAAATTCCTGAGCAAGTAGATTTTTTTCGTAAAAATAGTTGGTGAATGAGAAAAAAGTATTACTTTTGCACACCACAATTTCCAAAAGCCCAGGTGGCGGAATAGGTAGACGCGCACGTTTCAGGTGCGTGTGCCGCAAGGCGTGCAGGTTCGATTCCTGTCCTGGGCACCAGAAACCCCGTCAGAGTAAACTCTGACGGGGTTTTGCATTTTCTGTGTCCGCACCGTGTCCGCAATTTGTCCGGGACGACAAAAATTGAGACCTGCCCCTGGCTACTTATCTCGCACAATCGGGAATAATTTCCACAAGGAATGATTTTTCATATCGGCCGGAAACAGCCCCCCCCCTTCTACAACTGTTATCTTCAAAAAGTTTAATGTTTAATGATGCTGTTTTGTATTATGCCTCATATTAGATTTCCGCTTTTGGAGTATAATTCACAGGTTTTGCTGTAAATATGCTTAAAGGTGTACTAATTGAATTGATATATTATAAAATATTACGGCATAATATATCCTTTTTTCTCTGCTTTCTCAATAATCTTGACGAGGCGTTTGCATTGTGCGGCAGACGGCAGAGAATTTCGCTTAATATACTCTGCGATACTGCCTATAAATGCGACATCTCCATATGGCAGCATATCCTCCTTTGATAAATCATTGCACACTTTAGTCCAATAATCAGCTCCCAATTTAAATATTTCAACTGAGGCATCTATATTATGGCTGAATTTTCTTTCTTTTTTTGCGGCAGCCTCTTCCTGCTTCATCTCATTCTTTGAGATTAAGGTTGACACAAACTCATCCGATAAGGACAGCGGCAAACTTTTGCACTTATTCCAGGTATCTGCACGACGGGCCATACTTCTAACCAATCCGCCTTGTGCTTCCTCCTCAAAGAAATTATGAATAATATGTGCCAGTTTCATCAGCTCCTTTTCAAGAGCCGGGTACATTTCCTGCTTTTGCCAAATGAGTTTCCAGTCAAGATCCATGTTCTTGGGAATCATAGCCATCATTTTTGCTATGGCATATGGAATTATTTGAGCTTTATTACCTCCTGTCGGATACCAGTCTGCTTTATTGATGCGACGATCCAGCGAATCAAAGATAATTACAGAACATACACATTTTGAGAAATATACCTCATTGATACTCTCCTTGGAGGTTTCATACAGACTGTCGATCGTTTTAGCGAATCGGGAGAAGTTAATAGCCGAACTCTGACATACCTCATGAGGATTCATTGCAAATGCATTGAGGCATTTGGCAAGTTTCTCCTTTTTGATGACTTGATTTTTAGGGTGTTTCTCACAAAATTTTGCACGAGCCGCGGAACTGAGCTGCATTTGTTCCTGCTCCCACTTCCCTCTTGAACGCTCATAAAACCAAATTGTCTGGTATGGATTGCCATTTACCGGCGGAGCCATCCTCTTTCTTGACAATTGTTCCATTATGACATGGTATGGATGGTTTGAGAAAAAGTCGGCTTCAGACACAGCATTCTGGCTGTTTGCACACTGAGATATTGTTTTGGTAATATTGTTATATCGTTCAATGTCATCCTCGGACATATCATCATCAACATTAAGCACTGTCAGCTTCATCGGGACAAACAGGTTATCCATGCCTCCGTCCTTTACCTCTTTCTTGATTTTTGCATTGGCCAGTGATGCCGTAGTTTGACCGCCATTTATTATTTGGGGATCTTTAAGGTATACTATTTTTGTCCCGTCATCAGAAAAACCGATTGAGCGGGCAACCACAGCAATTCCATTATTATATGTAAAGAAATTTCCCGGATGCTTTATAATGGTTTCACGTATTCCTTTATTGACTTTGCCTCTCACGCTCAAAAAAGCACGAATGTTGCCCTGCAGCAGCTTGCTGCCATATTTGCAATAAATCTTTGCCAAGAACTCTCCCGGAACAATACCCAGATAAGCATCATAGTTCGCATCCTCGCCAATGTCTGCTTTGAGATACTGAATGCCGTCACAATCAAAATCCTTGGTTGCAATCTCAATGATTTCACTGGAATTAGAGGCATATGTCTGATGAAAACGCTCTATTGTCCACACATTCAGTTCAACCGGCCTTTCGAGGAATTCCTCGCGGCTGACGTTTTTAACCTGTTTGCTGAGAATGGCATTGGATAGAATGATAAACTTGAATCGGGAGATTTCGGTAGCAAGCATACTTTTGCCCACTTTTTGTTTTTATCTCCTTTGCAACATTAATGGCTTGGTCTGAATCGTCGCAATATGCAGAAATATCACCATCAACACTCTCCTCAATAAAATTCCTCATGTGAAGGAATAATTCATCAATGCGTGTATTGGTTAATGTAGGAATATTGTCGATTTCATTGACAAAATCACTGGCAATCATAACCAGCGCTCCATCAGCTTCATCATAAGCATAGGCATCAAAAGACATTATGCGCCCCCGGCGCCCCTTCATTTCGATGGACATAGGCATAGGATCAGAAACATCTCCTATATCTTCCAGAAGTTCCAGTGCTCTGCTGATAAACTGCGCCTCAGGCGCCGATCCTTCATGTTCGGCATCAAAGCGGAGCTGCTCCATAAACTGTTTTCTAAATTCGCCTATCTCCATTGCGGTGTGCTTGTTATGATTGTTTAAATTCTTCTAAATTTGAAAGGATGAGTTCATATTGAACCTTTATAATTGGCAGTGCAATACTATTCCGCATAATGCGCGGGAATCCTTCTGACACAATATACTTGGCAAATGAGCTTTGTGAATATACAAAGTTATCGTAATCACTTGACCAGTCAAAGCCGTATGACATTAGTTTCCTTGCAAACATCTCCTTGTAGAAATCACTGCTTATCAATGTCATAATTTCATTGGCGAGAGAGCTGAGTTTAACGCCGTTATATCCAGGGCTCATTTTTTCAAGTTTGTATACAGCCAAACAGCCGTCAACATTACTATCCAGCTGCTCAATTGAAGAGATGCGCACAGCATCTTTCCCTGCGCTGACTGTTTTCACTTCATACCAGATGCTGTCTATTGAAAAATCTTTACTGGTTTTTTCAGGCCCGGTCCAGCTGTCTACTGCCTTGTCTGTTCCATACATTGGAATCATTTCGTTTTTCAAAAATAGCATTTCCCCGATCAAGCCCATAATTTCCGGTTCAGTCAAGTCTCCGTGATTGGGTTTGAACAGACGCTTCCATGATGCGTATCTGTTGCATATGGCCCGATAGCCTTCAACCTGGTCAGTTATTCCGTTAAGAGAAGACAGAAGATCCTGGCAGAATGTGCAGAACCGTTCAAGGAGTTCTTCTTTCTCAAGCAAGAAAATCAGTGAATATGAGTTATCATCCTCATATTGCTCGACAGATATTACCTCGGAGCCAAAGATTCGTGTTGGAACATACTGTCCTTTGAACTTGAAAGCATATCTGCCTTTGTCGTCTTTGCCTATATAGGTGTCAAGATCTCTGGCTGTTCCAACTCTTTTAAAAAAGCCTTGTTCAAATCCTTCAGAGAAAATGCCGTATATATCCTGGCTATTGTATTGTTTCATTGTCTTCAATGTCTTCTGACTCATCCTGCATAAACTGCTGATAATATATTTTGTTCGCCTTGTAATGTTTTATATTTTGAGCACCTTTTACTCCTGGGAATCCTATGGCAAAGGCAACCATTTTATCTCCCCCCAATGCTTCCCGGTATTCAGACAGCTTCTTCTTTTCATCTTTTCCCTCGGTCCTCACAGGCTCGATGAGCATAATTATCAACAGAGGTTTTCGGTCTGCCAAATGCTCAAAGTATGCTCTATTTGGAATTTCCCGATTTTCATTTTTACCTTCCTTTCTCCACTGTTCTTTGCATTTTCTCTTTACGAAATTCAACTGATCTTCAGATAGTCCATAAGCACCTTCCTGAGTGCTCAGCAATTTTCGCCGCGAGCTTACAGCAATAGCATTATTCTCAACATGGACAGTGCGTGCTGCACATCTGACAGATGCTATGTGCGGTATTTCATAACATTTGTCAGACTCGCCGCTTTGGAAAACTATATCCCAATGCTCTAATCCTACCGTGTTTTCATCTGTTATGAAATCCAGAATATATTCAGTGTTGAAACTCGGATTAACCTTTGAACTTTTAATATTTTTCACAAAAGCCGCTACAATATCTTTCGGCACATCTTTTACTATCAGAGATGTATTATTTTTGAATTTATCAAACGACAAGTTTCTCTTAAACAGCTCCTCTGCCAGCCAAGTCACTTGTTCAAGATTAAGAGTGTTGTGAGTCGCATTCAGACTGATATACGGTGTTTCATATATATTGCCGTAATAGGATTCCTGTATATCCAGATTGAAGGACTGCCTCATCTTATTGCCAGCAGTGATTTGCAGCTCCTGACAATTGTCGCGCACTTTAATTCCGAAATCCTTTGGCGTCAGCCGCTGTGCAAACATCTCTTTCAGCTCTTCCTTCAAATCCTCTGACGCCATAGAAATCTCATCATACCAGATTGCACTTTCTTCACTCGTCCATATTTGGAAGATATCTTCATATCCTTTTCTATATCCGAACCAGCGCCCCATCTGCATCAGGACATCAAAAGTAGCCGTATTGCGGTAGAAGTAGCTTGTCAGCAGCCCCTCCAAGGTCAAACCTCGTGACAATGCCATTCCTCCGACGGCAATAACCCGCAATGACGGATTTTCTTTGTAGTCGAGTTTCCCGCTTGATTTTAATCCATTTACAACAAGAACCTTTATGCACTCAATTGCTTTGAAAAGGTTTTCTTTTCTAACAACTCTCTCAAATGAAACATCAGAGACAAAACTGTAATGCTTATCCCACAACTGCTTCAATTCTTTATATAGAGGCAGATTCGTGTTTTTGCAAGAATCGCTGTTGAAATCTTTTTCAACGATGCTCTTGAATTCATCATAAATACGTTCTACCTCTTCTTTTATTACATTTTGCACCTTCACGAATCGAGACATATTCACCAGCATGCTTCTTGGCGCTGAACTTTGTCCTCGCAAATCTCGAATGGTATTCGCCAAAAAGAAACAATAAATAGCCTCTTTTAACGAATCGGGAAGGATTCCGTTCCATTCTTTCTGATGCCGATAGTAAAATGCCCCTGCATTCAACTCATCGATGTGGGTGCGAGCCCAATCACGCCAGCATCCGTCTCCGTAGTCGGGTTCATCAATATCAATGATATATTTTATATTGCGATAATATTTGGAGCCGGCATTGAATATCTGCTTTGCTCCAATGTATGTTGAGGGGGTTGGCAGTGTGTATATAAAATGTTCCGGGAACAAATCTGCATTTTTCATTTCATCAACAGAATCCGGGTCGATGAAAACATTTGCAAATGGGGTCGCTGTAAAACCGACATACGATGCGGTTTTAAACAAATTGCAAATTTTTCTTATAATAGCATTTGTCTTTGTTGGATTCGTTTCATCCTTGCTCGTATTGACAGATGCATTGTCCGCTTCATCGTCTATAAGTAGCAAGGGCGCATTAACGCACTCCTCTGAATGATCATAATTGTTGTACTTTAGCCAGTTGTGTAATTTTGTAAGAACTGATACATTCTTTTTGACAACAAACAATACAACTGAACGCTGTGCTTCAAGCGACACAAAAATACTGTCTTTCTGTCCGACAAAATCTGATGATTGAGTTGTATAAGACGATGCCAGCAGCTGTTTGTCATATTTGCCGACGCCCACTCGCTTGGGCTTCTCTATTTTTGTTATATCATCTCTCTTGATTTCAAGGCCTACAATGCCTTGGTCAATACGCTCCTGAGTCTGCTGGCGTAGATTCTCTGTTATGCCTGCCAGCAAAATGACAACCTTGTAACCCGCATCAACAGCTTTGCATATCAGACCGGAATACGTTGCTGTTTTTCCAGACTGAACGTCACCAATAACCAAACCGCGAATCAACCGCCTTCCTTCATGCGCTTCTTTCGGATTGCAAAGACAATTCATTATGGCGGGAAGAGTCTTCTTGTCCAAGATGTCTATACTCTTGTCATCAAGCGATGATTCTTCCAGAAGATATTTGCTGTACAGCCTCCAGAAATGCTCATCTTCGATTTCTGCATGCTCATACCAATTGTGAGGATCATCATAGTCGTCGAATATACAATTGCCTTTAGTGTGTTTTATAGCTTCTTCTGTTTCGATGGCGCGAAAAACTTCTGCCCTGTCCTCATCAGTCAGGCTGATTGGAATAAATTCAAGCCCCTTATCTATATAGGAGTCAATATCTTCGTATTTTATGGTTTTCCCGTTTCGCTTGTCGACCCCGATGCGGCGTTTGATAACCATAATGAGATCATTGAACTCATCACTGCTTATCTTCATTTGTATAATAGTTTATCAGCATTTCTTTCAGTTGCGGAAGACAGCACCATGGTTCGGCTTTCATAATAGTATCAACAGCGTCATTAAGCTCCCTGCCGTATTTAATCATTTTGTCGATCAGCGTAACTCCCAACTGAAAATTATCCTCAAGGTCTTGCGTTTTATCCGCTGCAACAATAGCGTCATTGCACCTGTCTACGTATATATCCTGTACTGGAATACCTTTTTCTATCTCTGACAACAAAGTTTCTACGATGTCTGCCGCATCGTCAGGAATGTGTTCCATCACATATTTGCAGAGCGGACTGTTTCGATTGATCTGATAGTAGTAGGCATCATTTCTGCCGCGCATTCTATCCCAAATGTGGCTTATATTATCTTCCGAATTATCTTTGCGGCCGCGATGCGTCTGTTTTCTAACAGAAATGTCCATTGCTTCTTCAACGGTTTTTTTAAGCTGGTTCTGAATTGATTTGGGTATTGAAGCATTCTGTTTCTTAATATCGATGCCCCAAATGTCATCCAGAGAGTTGGGGATGTCTACACGTATTCTGGCATTTTTTGTCAGCTCACTGCGTTTGAGCCCAAACCATGTCCCATAAATAATAAGCCTCTGATTCCTGTAAATATAGAAACCCTGTCTTGTTCTCAGATTATCAGTACCGCCTAAAAGTTTTTTATCTTTTTCTGTTAGGTCCGAGCCAAAAGGCAGTACAAACGGACGCACTTTTATCAGCCGTTCAATACCTTGGCTGTCCCGCAGTGCAATAGCGAACTCTTTTTTTGTCGTAGTTTTAGCATTGCTTTCAAGAAATGGATCCTGTGCCTTTACTTTCGCGTTGTTAATCCAGATAACAAGCTTCTTCGCAGAGATATAGCGGTGAAAAATAAGAGCCACATGATCCTGCACTTTATCGCTTAATTCACGAAGAGTGCTGAAAACCTGTCCATGACTCGACTTTTCCAACACATCAAAATCTTCCCATATCACAAGAGTTCCGCTGTCATTAGTCTTTCCTGCTTCACGCAGATTCTCTATGTACGGCAGATTTGATATTTCATCAATGGTCAGTTCGTTAACAAACCATTTTTTATGTTTAAGTATGTAATTATAGTCCCACGAATACGCACTGATATCTCCGTCTTGCATGCTCACAACTGTCAATATGCGGCATTGTGACAATGATGCAGCTTTAAGTCCCAGCCCAAACCTTCCTAAATCATTTTCAGAGCGGGCTGCTTCTGCCGCAGAACTGCCATAGCACATTGCCTCGAAAAGTTCTTCACGAGACAGCCCGCAGCCGTCGTCAAGAATGCCCACTGCTTGTTTTTGGAAAGAATCGGTTGGGAAAAACAGTGAAACGTATGAGCATCCGGCACTAATGCTGTTGTCAATAACATCAGCGATTGCAGACTCGAAAGAATAGCCCATTGAGCGCATTGACCCCATCAGCATATCAGCTTTAGGAATATTTTCTTTATAGATGCCCATCGCAACAATATTATTTATAAGTTAATATCTTCTTCATAACAGCTTTGGCAAGCAGCGGAGGAACAGCATTGCCGATTTGCTGCTGAACATATGATACAGGCCCTTCAAATATGAAATGGTCTGGAAAACTTTGCAGCCGGGCTGCTTCGCGAACGGACAACCCTCGATCTTGATGAGGATGTATAAGCATGCTTTTTCTATAATTCGATATTACCACAGATGGCTTGCCACCGATTAATCGTTTATATATTCCGCTGTGGCATCGTTTTTTATCAGCATAATTCTCCATTAAGCGGTCGGGGATAGATGACCAGTTTTCGCCTTGTCCGATGTATTTATAGCGCTCAACTACATAGTCCTTATTGCGTGATACGATATTTTGGGTAGGGGCTTTTGACTTTTTTCTCATCAGCTGAGCATATGGAGACGCCTGCTCAAAAGGAACTGTGTATTCCCCCTTCATTTGAATTTCTCCATTTCCAAGAACCGGTAAATCACTAATTGCCTCATCAACAGAAACTGAATAATCAAATTCTTTGGGGAATTCAAAATCTATCCCATTTCTATTCCCGACAATAAACAGCCTGTTTCGGCGTTGCGGCACGCCAAAGTCAGAAGCATATAGTATTTTTGATTTGACTGTATAGCCAATATCTCTAAATCGGTTTTCTATATGATTCTGGATATTCTCCTCTCCGTTTTTAAATTTTGTCAGGCCATATACATTTTCAAATACAAACCATGTTGGAGCAATTTTATCAACAAAACGCAAAAATTCCTCAAACATCCTGTTATTTGGATTTGACATATCTCTGGTTTTTGTGTTTGAAAGAGAGAACCCCTGACATGGAGGACCGCCCATTATGATAAAAACAGGTTGAGTATTTAATTTGTCGGCTGAAAGTTTTCTTATATCTTCGCAGAATACGGTTGCATTCTTAAAATTCCTTTTATATGAGGCTGCTGCATAAGCGTCTGCTTCAACTGCATACCGCATGGATATGCCAGCCATTTCTGCACCTAGACTTAATCCGCCTGCACCTGCAAAAAGGTCTATGCCAATCAGCTGTTTATTGGTCTTCATCATTTTATAGTTTGCATCTTGCATATTTTTACCATTCTTCAGCACACTGAATGTATTCAATCGGCTGAATCGTATTTTACAAAGATACATTTTTTTCATAAACGGAGATTGACTGAATAAAAAATCAGAGGGCTATAAACGTTTATATTTGAATAACATCCAAAGAATGCAGAATGTTGTTTGTCAACCGGCCTAAATTTTTAAATAATCACTATCTTTACCAAAAGATAATAAGCATCAAAATGCCAGATACATTAACTCAAGAACAACGCCGTCGCTGTATGTCGCATATTCGGTCCAAGAATACTAGGCCTGAAATTCTTGTAAGACATGAACTTTTCCGCAGAGGGTATCGTTATCGGATCAATGTCAACAAATTGCCTGGCAGACCAGATATTGTTTTACCCAAATACAAAACGGTAATTTTTATAAATGGATGTTTCTGGCACGGACATGAAGGATGTAAGTATTATGTTCCGCCTAAGACTAATGTGGAATTTTGGCGGAATAAGATAGAACGCAACAAGCTCAGAGATAAAGAAGAACAGAGAAAACTTGCATCAATGGGG
>OMAA01000689.1_pt1 | contig 14602 bp, 5 predicted proteins | sample 1674191 | NCBI WGS metagenome assembly OMAA01 (sample SAMEA103958152, study PRJEB25191) | human gut metagenome | biome: human-associated habitat [ENVO:00009003]; feature: intestine environment [ENVO:2100002]; material: feces | place: Germany | collected 2013/2015
CATTGTGGTGAAATTGTAGGGGAAATATTTATGCAATGTGATGAAAATATGGAATGTAATTGAAACAATCTGAAATGGCATGTTATAATAGGATAAAAACTGAATTAAGGATTTGTTATTTTGTTGGTTTTGCTGAATTTTCCTGCTGCCGGACGATCAAGAGGCGGCGATTGATTGAATATAAAAATACAACAGAAAGGAGAAGTTGGGAATAATGAAAAAATTTAGCTTGACACACAAGCTGCTGGCTGTGGCACTGGCTTTTGTGCTGGTGGCGGTCAGCCTGCCGGACTACCTCAGCTTTGCACAGCAGCCGGCACAGGAGCAGTCGGAGACGGATGAGTTTGAAGACAATCTGGCCGACGGCGATCCGTCTGATGACGATTTGTCTGGTGACAATCCGTCTGACAGCGGGGAACAGGAAATGGAACAGCAGGTCGTCCTGCATCTGCAGGCGCCTGAGACTGTCCCGATGGGGACGGCGGGAAGTTTTGGGCTTTCAGCCCAAAATACAGCAGCAACCGCTGCTGCTGTCTCTATCCAGCTGACGCAGGAGGAGATGGCGGCTTACCAGGCTGCCGAACAGGACAGCACACTGGCCCTGCAGCCGGTGGGCGACAGCCTGACCTTCACCCTGCAGCCGGGGGAACAGGTGGAGGGAACGCTCAGCTTCCTCTACCTCAACGGCTACAGCGGCCGGGAGGTGGTGGAGATTGCCGAGGAGGACATCTCGATTGTCCTGCAGCAGTTTCCAGAAGAAGAAACTGGAGGCACCCCGATCGAAACCATCCCTCCCGAAGGCGAAATTCAGCCGCCGGAGCAGGGACAGACGCCGCCAGCGGATGAGACACAGCAGCCCGGTGGGGAGGGGTCGACCGATCCTTCGGATGGAGGGGAAACAATTCCACCAGAATCCGGTGATGGGGAGGAAGCAACCGACCCTTCGGACGGAGAGAATGAAACCCTTCCGCCAGAATCCGGCGATGGAGAGGAAGCAACCGACTCTTCGAATGAGGAAGAAGCAAACCTGCCTGATGATGAAACCGACCCTTCCGGTGGGGAGGGGGAAGCTATGCCCTCGGATGAGCAGGAGCAGGTTCTCCAGACTGTAGAGCAGAGTACGGTTTCGCTGACACAGGACTACCAGACCGGCCCGGATGGGGAATTGTCAGAGGAACCCACCACTGATTCCGAGCCCGCCGATGAGAGTGGTACAACCGAAAATGAAGGCTCAGCGGAGCCTTCTGGATCAGAAAGCGGCAACCCGACCGACTTGGAAAATACCGGCTCAACTAACCCAGATGGTACTACTGGTTCAACCAATCCGGATAATACCGGCACAGGGGACAACAGTTTGAGCGGCACAGAGGACGGCGACCAGCAAGGCAACGACCCGACCGGTTCGCAGGACGACGACCAGCAGGACGGCGGCCCGACCGGTTCGCAGGGCGATGGCCAGCAGGGCAACGACCCGACCGGTTCGCAGGGCGATGGCCAGCAGAGCGACGACCTGACCGGTTCGCAGGGCGATGGCCAGCAGAGCGACGACCTGACCGGTTCACAGGACGATGTTCAGCAGGACAACGACCCGACCGGTTCGCAGGACGAATCCGGGCAGGAACAGCCGCAGGTCAGCTTTGATATCGCGGGCGCGACCCTCACCTTCACCGCCTCCTTTGGTTGGGGCGAGTTGACCTTGACCGCGCAGCCGCTGGAGACAGAACAGCAGGAGGCTGCAGCACAGGAAACTGTACCGCAGCCCGACCTGAGCTATACCATCGAAGCAGCCTCCCAGAACCGGGAAACTACCGGCACCATCTATACCCGCAGCTGGTCGCTGCAGCAGGTGATTGCCCTGCCGCAGGGAGCATCCTTTGTCGAGGGCGAGGCAGCGGTTGACGGCAATCAAATCCGCATCGGCGCGACGCCGGTGCTGTCGGTCGACGACCAGAGCGGCACGGCAGGGGAGCTTTCCGCCCAGCGCGACGGCGAAACCCTCCTTGTCACCTATACAAAAACCTTGTCCGACTGGCAAAGCTTAGAGGCGGAGAGCATCTCCGACCTCGGCCTTGCCATGACGCTGCACCAGGAGGCCATCGTCCGCGACGAGAGCTTCACCGAGGGGCAGGTAGATGTCGGCGCGACCTTTACGGCGACACCGGTGACAGCAGCGGCAGAGATTGCTCCTGCCGCTGTTTTAGCTGTCCTCGATACAGGAGGGGACGAACAGCAGGACGGCTCCCAGAGTGTGACCCAGCAGGGCTCGCTGAGCCTGCCGCTGAGCGGCGAGCAGCAGCCTGAGCAGCCAACGAGCGGCGATGCGGACGAAGTCACGGTTACATACGAGGGTGAAGCGGTCTACACCGAACAGGGTGCGCTCGCGGTGCGGTACACCATCGAGGTGACCAACGGGAATGAGCCGCAAGAGCCAAGCGGAGGAGACGAAGGAGAAGAACAGCCGGAAGGCTCGGATGGTGCTGTCAAGGTGAAGATTGTGCAGAATTTGAGCGATGAGTGTTTTTCCAACTCAAAACCACTTGAGCAGGAGGCAGGAGACTCAGATGGCGATTGGGATGCAACCAACAAAACCCTCACCTGGGAAAATGTTGAGATTGCAGCTGGGAAAAACTGGACCAAGACGGTCACGGTGCTGATTGATAAGGACCAGCTCACCAGTCTCGAGAATTTGCCGGAAAATTTGACCTCTACGGTTTTTGTCTACAATGCAACAGTAGAGGGAGAAGAACCAGGTGAAGGGACACTTTTGGATGAGGCAACTGAAACAGTTAATTTGAAAGAGTTAGTCGAGTCAAAAGGGATAACAGTTGATCAGGAAACAGAACAATTCCAAATTGTCTACTGGCTCGATAACAACGCCAGCGCGAACCGGCCAGACCCAAAGGTGTATGCAAGCAAGGTCGGCTTGGAATTTTGTATTGCAGGGGATTCGGGTGTCGAAGAGTGGGTTAAACTCACCAATGATAATATGGCGCAGCTTGGATTGACAGAGATGCCCGCCATTTCAGGCCCAACGGATAACACGGAGAGCCAGTGGACGCTGAGCGCCGAGCTGCCGACGACGATTGGCTACAAGGGAACCGGCATCACCCAACAGGTCAAGTGGCGGATGACCCCACCGGCAGAGAATGAAGAGATTCCAGCAGGCAACGAAAGCAGCTTGAGCGAGGTTTACTATCTGGATAAGGTGGAAGGAGAAGGCGAAGAAGAAGGTTCGGAAACATGGTACTACCTCTACCGCGATGAGGTCTCCTTCAACATCGACCTGCGCGACGCAGTGAATGCAGGTAAGATTATTGAGGATCAATTGAAGGGGCTCTTAACAGAAAACTTCAAGCTTTCCTATGATGCCGGAGACGGCGAACAATCGCTTAACTGGGATGACATTACGGTGGATATCAAGGAAAATGGAGATGGCCAGTACACCCTCACGCTGGTCAACGCGGTCGCTTACAGCCGAAACGGAAAGGGCGTCCACTATTACCTGAAGCCGATGGGCTCTGAGGATCAGGAAAAGAAGATTCCCCTGAATCAGAATTGGCCGGGCAATGGCGAAGGCGGCGATTACTACGACGTCGAGTGCGACAACACCGGCCTGGACAATGTCGGCAACATCACCGATAAAGTCGCCAATGGCGGCACGCTGGTGCTGACCCGGCAGGGAGAAATTGCATATCACGCGACCAAGGTTTGGATTGACCCAGATGGGAACGACGCTCGGCGTCCCACCGGTCACTTTGAGCTGTGGCGCTACACCTACAGCGAAGACGGCGGCAGCTTTAAAGAAGCGACCACGGTAACGGGTGTCGAGAACATAGAGTTTAGCGAAATCGATTCTGGAGACGAGATTATCTTTATAAACCCGGATGCTTCAGACCCGACAAAAGCAAATTTCTTCCCCAAGTATGACAAGGACGGCAACCGTTATGTCTACATCATGAAGGAGGTCATTGATTCAGAAGATGATGCGCTCAGCTACGAGCAGATTTTTGGAAAGGTAAACCCCACGACTGGGGCGGTTCAGGATACGAGGCCGCCGGTGGAGGACAAAAGTTGGGTGCGCGACGAGCAGGATAACTTTGTCTACAACAACGGCACCATCACCAACCGCATCAACGAGAAGAAAACGGTTTCGGTGACCAAGAAGTGGGACGCCGCTTCCTTCCAAGCCAGCCTGGAGGACGTGGAGGTCAAAGTAGGACTGTATGGGAAACCGGTGGGCTCCAACCAAAATTGGGAGCCTGTGAAGGGGCCGGATGGAGAAAATCTTGTCTACACGATGAGTGAGTTTTCCGCGGCGAACAACACGATGAGTCAGACGGTGACGGTCAACTCCTACAACAGTGAAGGCCAAGAAATGGAGTACCGCTTCTTCGAGATCAGCGTAAATGGGGTGCCAATCCTTAAAGAAGAAGACCTTGCAGCCGGCGCACATCTGCAAGATAAAGAATTTACAATCAAGCTCGACAATGGTCAGGAGCTCAGCTTTGTCTCGAAGCGCGTGGACGACGAGGAAATAGAAGAGACAGGTGAGCAGGTCATCGAAAACGTCATCCAGGACGAGATCACCTATACCATCAACAAAGAGTGGATTGAGATGCAAGCCGGGCCTGTGAAATTTGCCATCTACCAGCAGGGGCCGAACGCTAAAAATAAGCTGGTCGGCATCGTAACGCTGGACGAGACGAAAGATGAAAAAGGTGAGTATGGCAAATGGACAACACCAGCGGGAGAATCAACTGATCCCCCGACACTCATAGTCGGAGAAGAGGAGAATCAGGTTCCGTACGAGGTCACGTACCAGGTAACGGACGGATTCGCACAGCTTGTCATCGAGGGCCTGCCCCGGTACGACGAGCACGGGTACACCTATGAGTACATCGCGCTTGAGGTGGGAGGTTCTGCGGAACAGACGACCCAAATTGATGCGGATGGCAACTACATCACCGATGTCGTCAACGGCCCGGGCAGAGGCTTGCGCATCATGCTGCGCAAGCGCTGGATTGACAACAGCGATATCGAGCACCGGGAGCCGGTGACAGTAGAGGTCTACTATCACGATGAGGCCAATCCGGCAAAGGATGTTTTGCTTACCGAAGTAACCCTGGGCGAAGAGGGTGAGCCGTGGTACGAACTGGTTGGTTTTAGTGAGGCGCAACTAGAGGAACAATTAGGAAAAGACTTTCCAAAAGGAAAGGACTTCTACAAGTATCTCTATATCCGCGAAATTTCTATCGGAAATAGTGGAGCGGACAACAGAACAACCCAAGGAGGGCTTTCGACAGAAGAAGACGGCGCAATCAAGAACAGCTTTGTTGACCAGATCGCGGCCACCAACCACACCTACGAGGCTACCTATGAGACACAGCTGGGCGGCCTGACAGTGGAAGAGGGAGAAGATACTCCGGGAATCAGCGACCCCCTCTTTATCGTCACAAACCGCCGGCTGGGCAACGTCGATCTCACCGTCACCAAGGAATGGCAGGACGGCAGCCAGCTTCAGGAATCGCTAAAAGGCTCGAATGTTGTCCCGGTTGTCAAGCTGGTCTTTGATGAAGAAAAGAACAACGCGGAGCCGCCAGCAGGTGTCACCTCAATTAATTATGATACAGGCACAGTCCAAATCGGAAACGAAGAAGTTCAGATCAAGGACGACAAAGAAGGAAATGCAGAAGCGATTCAGCTTTTGCCCTTGGAAGATGAGCCCACCCTCTATTTCTACAACCTCCCAAAATACGACAACCAGGGCCGCGTGGCGCGGTACAAGGTGGTGGAGCTGTGGACGACAAAAGACAACATCAAAGGTGGCAAGGTTGATAATGTCGATGAGTGCTACGACTTGAAGGCGTTTTTGGAAAACCCACCAGTAACTCTCAGCGACGAACTCGAGTCCCTGCTGAACGATCTGAGCGTCTCCTATAAGGAAGATTCCTACAAGGAGAACGATGGGCAGAAGGAGTCCGACAAGCAGCAAATCACCATCACCAACAAGCTCACCGGGACGAAGGAAATCAAGTTCTACAAAGAATGGAACGACCAATACGCCCTGGAGCATGGCAAGCGCCCCGACCTCTACCTCACCCTTTACCAGACAACAAAGGGCAGTGGGAAAATGCAGCTTTATGCGGACCACAGCTGGGATAAGCAGGCGCTGACCATTTCCGAAGACGGTGGAGAAAACGCTGCACAGGCAGAGAAAGAGACGGATGAAAATTACTGGATTTGCACCTTCCCGGACCTGCCAAAGTATGACGAAAAGGGCGACGAATACATCTACTATGCAGTGGAGCGTTTGACTGTCAACGATCCATCCGATTTCGACTACGCCCCCGCGCAGTTTAAGCACGACGGTGCTGAAGCGGACGAAGATTTAACTGTAACCTACGACGAGAATGGGGAAGTTGAGGGCGAGCTGCCAGACGACAAGGTGGACGATCACCAAATTCTGATGAAGATTGATGGCGATGTTGCGCTTCTGGAAGGCGGAACCTTCGTCAACTCGTTGGAGGAGGCGGTGACGATCACGGGCCGAAAGCTGTGGAACAGTGTTCCGCTGACAGCCGATTCCGCCGACCTGCCGACCGTGACCTTTGAGATTTATCAGTATCTGGAAAGTGAAGTGCCGGAGGATTCTGAGCCAGCTGGAAATGATAAGCTAGTTCGAAGCATGACAATCGAGTCGAATCAATGGGATGACCTTAAAACAGATGATAACCAGTACGTGTTTACCTTCGATGGCATGGAAGGAGAGGACGGAAAACCAGTTCCCTTCCCGCTTTACAATGATAAGGGAGAGCGCTATGTCTACATCCTGCACGAGGTAACGGACAAAGTTTCTGACACGGACTGGGACCTGGTTTATCAGGACCCGGTCTACAACGAGTACCAGATCACCAACACCTACGACCCGCAGCTCGGTGCGCTGAGCGTGAAGAAGCTGCTGGAACTGCCATTAAATCAAGCGGGTGAACCGCTCGCTTATCCGGCGGTCACGTTCGAATTGTATCAGGCTTTGCCTGATGATGCTGGAATTTATCAACTCGAAGGCGCCACCAAGTTAGACGATAAGACAGAAGTTTGGACGTCAGATGATGTTAAGAAAGCAGCAGAAGGAGGAACCAGGCTTCCAGATGGGGGAATGTTGGTCGAGAAAGTTATTACCTTTGAAGATCTTCCTCAGTATGCACCGAATGGAAAGGAGTACAAATATTTCGTTGTCGAGGTTTTGGAAGATACTCTGTATTACGACGCAGCGGTTGTGGAGGGAGAGAAGGACAGTATCAACGATGTTTTCAAAGAGCCTATAAAGGAACCGACCGAGAAGGGCTTGCCCACCCCACAAGCAATCCCTCTGACTCCAACCACCCACTTCGATGAAGGAAAAAATGAGCAGGTGGAGATTGAACCAGGGAAGGGAATCCCTGTCAGCGCCACCTTCGGCGACCGGTATCCAGAAGGCGAAACCATCACCCTCACAGGCACCAAGTTCTGGGACGACCAGGGTGATGCGCTGGGCCTGCGGCCAACGCTAGAGAACTTTAAAGCTCATGTCACCCTCTACCGCTATGCCAATTCGCAACCAGGACAGGGTAACGGCATTGATGAGCAAAAGGTGGAACTTACAGGAGATCAATGGAACTGGACAGAAACAGAAGGTGACACTTGGACCTACACAATCACAGGCCTTGAAAAAATCGCCCCGAACGGTATGCCGTGGATTTACATCGTCCGAGAAAATCTGACTGAGATGGGGGGCGGAGGAGTACATCCCGACGAATCAAAAAACGGTAGACGGGGATAAAATTGGTGAAGTGAGCAGTGACAAAGGAACGACAACAGATTCCACAATCACCATGCCCGAGCTGAAAAACTCCCTCCTGACCTCCCACTCCTTCCAGAAAAACTGGCAGAACGAAGATGAAAAACCCATCACCGAGGACTACCTTGGCCTTGGCGACATCACCATCACCGGTGAGCTTTGGGTCGGGGTGAAGGGTGACGACATGCAACCGGCATCTGAGTTCTTCGGGGACAGCTGGAGTGGATGGTTCACTGGCACATACTGGGGGACAGGAAACGGCAAAGAAATCAAAGCTAACGGTTTCCAAATCGACCTGACGACCCAGCTTGGCAACAACGATGCAAAAAAGACCATCTCAAATCTGCCGAGGGTGAATGATCAAAAAGAGGAACTCGTCTATGCCATTGTCGAGACAAAGATCGAGGCGACAGATCTCGGTTATACACAGACCTTTACCTGGAAATGGGATGCAGGAAAATTGGTAGTAGACAATCCAAAGAATGGCCTGTTCACCCCGCAGGAGATAACGGTTGGCGGAAGCACCACCATTGTCACCAACAGCTTGAAAACCGACGACCTGTCAGTCGAAAAGAAATGGGAGGGAGACGAGAACGAAACTAACCTGCGTCCTACCTCCATCGCCGTTGTGGTACAGCGCAGGGTGAAACCAGAGAGTGACGACCAATCCGGGCAGGAAGAGGAGCTGACCCGCGCGACCTTGATGGCGCCCAGAACCACAGAAGATGGCTGGGAGTTTGTTCCGGATGGCACCGGCTATCTAACAGTGACGCTTGAGGAGGCCAATGACTGGAAGGAAACCATCCCTAATCTGCCAACCTACGGTATCCAAGATAACGGCCTTGTCACCTACGACTACCGCATCCACGAGCTGAAACCAGGCTGGAAGGATGACGGGAATCTCAGTGATGATGAGATCCTCGATGCCGACGAAAAGTACAATGGCCACTACACGGTTTCTGCCTACAGCGAGGACGGCCTCACCGTCACCAACACCCTGACCCATATGGACATCACCGCGGTCAAGGCGTGGAAGCCGGAAGGCTTGCATGGCGACTATGCTGAGGTGACCTTTACACTGCAGAGCAGGGTAGTAGGTTCCGGCGATGACGCATGGAAAGATGTCGTAGATGCTGGCGGCAAACTGCTATCAAAAAAACTTACCGGTGAGGAAGATCCTGCCTGGACTGTCACCTGGACCGAGCTGCCAAGGGAGAATGATGACGGACAGACACTTGAGTACAAAGTGCTCGAAACCTTGTCAGAACATTTTGAAAGTGATGAAGACAAGAAAGAACCTGTCGAAATCATCTACCCCAAGGATACCATCACCGGCGGCACAGCCGAAAAGAAGTACACCGTCACCAACATCCCGCTGGGACAGATCACCGTCACCAAGGAGGGTGGAGACGGAAATGGGCTGGCAGGGGTAGAGTTTACGCTGACAGGTGGAAGTGATGGGGCGAGAAAAGTAACTACGGATGCCAGTGGAGAGGCAATTTTTGACAAACTGCCTCTCTACGACGAGCAGGGCAACGCCATCACTTACACTCTGACCGAGAGCAGTACCCCGGACGATTACATCCAGCTGGACGAGGAAATCAATGTTTCGTTCACTGCTACAGATCGACCGGAGGACGGCATCTACTGGGAAACCACAGACGGAGGTTATCTGATCCACGAGGTCGAATACGAGGTGGTCAACGGACAGTACTTCCAGGTTGTCCACACCGGCGGCAGCGGCTTCTACTGGCCGGGCGTGCTGGGTGCAGGCGCAGCCGCGGCGGGCGTCCTCTACCTGATTCGCAGAAAGACCAAAGGCCACAACACCGAACGATAAGCACACAGCAGCGGAGCCGCCGCGCGGCGGCTCCGCCAAATGAGAAAAGGAGCGAGCATTGATGAAAAATAAGATAAAAGCGGCCGTTTCCCTTCTGCTGTCGCTGCTTTTGGCGCTCGGCTGCATGGGGACTTCGGCTTTCGCGGATGCAACTGCAATTGAAATTGAAAAGCTAACAGAATCGACCCAAAAAGGCAGCATCACCGTCGAACAGAATCTGAATGCGGTGGAGCAGCTGGGGATCACAGGCGGCCCGGTCGCAGGGGTGGAGTACACCCTGGCGCAGATCGGCAGCCTGTGCGAGATCACCTACACCGGCGGTTACATGACCGGCTACGCGGTGAAGAAATCCGTAGCGCAACAGTTAGGAATAAATACTGGAAGTTATGGAACGGAAACATATTACATCTATACGGCTAAATCTGCTTTGGATAAGATTCAGGAGCAGTTGGCTGCGATTGAACAGAGTGAGTGGAAGGGATTAGTGGAAGGCTTAACAGGTTCTCGAAAGGCGAGCACAAACGAGAATGGTCAGGCAATTTTTAATGATCTGCCCTATGGCCTTTACCTGATTGTGCAGACCGATGTCAGCGGCGCAGAATATGAAGACGAGCCGATCACCCTCTCCCACCTGCAGACCCCGATGCTGGTCTCGGTGCCGGGGGAAGAAGGAGAGATAGTCACCGTCAAGGTCAAGACCCCGCTGGGCTACGGCGAGCTGACCAAAAGCATCGTCGGCGTCGGCGACATCGACGGCAACTGGGAAAATGTTGAAGATTCCAACACCGAGGTCACCGGCCCGGGCGACTACATCCGCTTCCGGCTGGCTGTTCAGCCGCCGAGACTTTCCAGCGGCGACACACTGGACCACTTTGTGATCGAGGATGTCTGCTCGAAGGGATTGGATGTGCAGGGGCTGGATTCGGTGACCGACACGCTGGGCCAGACCTACGTCGAGGGCACCGACTACACCCGCACCGAGGAAACGGTCACAGACGGCGTCCGCATGCTGCTTACCTTCACCCAGCAGGGCCTGCAGAAGCTGGAACAGCTGGGCCGGGCAGCGGGGACGCTGACGGTGGTCTACACCACCCAGGTGACCGAGGACGCAGTGACTGCGGGCATCACCAACAGCGCGCGCATCGACTACAAGGTCGATTATGCCCCTGACCGGGATACCCCGCCCCCGCCGGACGATCCGCCGCCGGAGGACGATGACGACGAGTATCATTCCGACTGGGATGTAGCGCGCAGCTACACCTTCGGCGTCCACATGACAAAATACCTCGGCGAGGAAGGCAACCTTGCCCCCGAGGGCAGCGTCACCTTCGCGCTTTACCGGGAAGAGGACGGCCAGAAGCAGGCGGTCCCACTGAGCAGAAGCGGGGACGCCTACCAGGTGGCCCTGCAGGGCAGCAACGAACTGAGCGTCAGCGCGGACGGAAGCTTCACCATCCTGGGATTGGGGGAGGGCACCTACTACCTGCGGGAGCTTTCCACCGCGGAAGGCTACGCCCTGCCAAATGAGGATATCGCGCTGACCCTTGCGGGCGAGCGCTCCGCCGGGGAATACACCGGCCGCCTGGATGCGGCACAGTGCACAGTGGACGGCCAGCAAGGCAACGCCTCGGTGCAGGACGGCACCCTCTATCTCTCGGTTATCAATCCCAGAACCTTTTACATCCCCAACACCGGCGGCGCGGGCAGCTGGATGTTCACCGCAGGCGGCCTGCTGATTATTGCGGGCGGTGTGGTGTACCTGGCAGTCAGCCGCAAAAAGAAGAGGTAGACCATGCGTGTGAAGGCAGGCACCGTCCTGGCGGTAGGGCTGATTGCAGTGGGACTGGCGACGGCGCTCTATCCGTTTGCCAGCCAGTGGATCAGCCAAAGCAGCCAGCAGCAGCTGATCTATGCCCAGCAGCAGCTTGCGGGCCAGGATGCGCTGGAGCAGCAGATGCAGTTGGCGCAGGACTACAACCAAAGGTTCTACCAGAGCAGCGTCTATGTCCGCGACCCTTTTGAGGAGCAGGCGGCTCAGGAACTGCCGCAGGACTATGAGCAGCAGCTCAATGTGCTGGGCGACGGGGTGATGGGGTATCTGCAGATTCCTGCCATCGACCTGCAGCTGCCCATCTACCACGGCGTCACCGAAGAGGTGCTGCAGAAGGGAGTGGGACACCTGCCGGAAAGCTCGCTGCCTACCGGCGGGGAGAACACCCACTGCGTCCTCTCGGCGCACGCGGGTTTAAACGACCAAAAGCTGTTCACCGACCTGGAGCTGTTGGAGCTGGGCGACCGGTTTACCCTCTATATTCTGGGGGAGCAGCTCACCTATGAGGTGGACTCGATTCAAACGGTGCTGCCCGACCAGCTGCAGTCGCTCTCAATTCAGCCGGGCGAGGATCTGGTTACCCTGATGACCTGCACGCCCTACGGCATCAACACCCACCGTCTGATGGTGCGCGGGCACCGGGTGGAAGATGTGCAGGCAGCAGCGGCTAGCGCTGCAGTAGATACTGCCGAAGGCAGCCGCTGGATGCGGGAGTACCGCTGGGTTTTGGGCGGCGTGATTCTGCTGGCAGCGGCGGCAGGAGTCGGGATGATCTGGCACAGAAAAAGGGGGTAGCGGGATGCGCAAGCTGATCTTTTTCCTGATTGTGCTGGTGGGCTTTGGCGTCCTCAACTACCCTTACCTTTCCTCCCGCTATCGGGAGGAGCAGCAAAAACAGCTGGCGATGGAGCTGCTGGAGCAGCAGGAAAGCGAGCCATCGGAGCCGCTCGAGCTGGCGCAGCAGTACAACGAAGCGCTTGCAGCAGCAGGTCAGGTGTTGGACGACGCCTTTGCGCAGGCGCAGGAGGAAAGCGGGCAGCAGGAGGACGAGGAGATTCTCGGCTTTGTCGAGATCCCCAAAATTGAGCAGTACCTTCCCATCTATGAGGGCACCAGCCCGGCGATTTTAAACAAGGGGGTGGGCCACCTGACAGGCAGCTCCCTCCCAGTCGGCGGGGAGAGCACCCACGCGGTGCTGGCCGGTCACAGCGGGCTTGCCAGCCAGCTGATCTTCACCGACCTGGAACAGCTGGAGCTGGGTGACACCTTCTATCTGCACAGCCTGGGACAGACGCTGGCCTATCGGGTGGACCAGATTTTGACGGTCAACCCCTGGGAGACAGAGGAGCTGCAGGTGCAGGAGGGCCGCGATCTGGTCACCTTAATCACCTGCGTACCCTATGGGGTCAACACCCACCGGCTGCTGGTGCGGGGCGAGCGGGTCGATCTTCCGGAGGAAGAATCTATTACCGAAGCCGAAGAGAATGAGGCAGAGCCGCTATCCCTGCAGGCCGAACTGCCATCCGACAGCCAGATGGCGTCGCAGCGGAGAATCTTTTGGATAAGCTGCGCAGCGCTGGGCGTTCTGGCAGTGGGGATGGTGACAGTCACCTTGATTCAGCACAGAAAACGATAAGCACAAGAAGGGGGACCGATGGGTCCCCCTTCTTTTTTTGCAGAGCATTTTCCAAAATGGAACAGAAGGTGAAGATTATCATGAAAAACAATGAAATTATACATATTGAATAAAATGGCAAAAAAAGAAGGAGTAAAATTCTACGAAAAATAGATGGAAAAATCAAAAAATTCATTTGACTATTGGAGCAAGTCGTACTATAATGATATTGTTAAATAAATAACGTTAATAAAATAACAATCTGACGATACACAACAACGATCATTTTAGGAGGAAAGAAAGAGATGGCATCAAACGTTACCGCGCCAACCAGAGAATATCCGGTCATCGATACCGTGGAGGCGCTGCAGCAGCGCATGAAGGAAATGCGCAAAGCCCAGCAGGAATTTGCAACCTATACCCAGGAGCAGGTGGACAAAATCTTTTTTGCCGCAGCGATGGCGGCCAACAAGGCCCGCATCCCGCTGGCAAAGATGGCGGTTGAGGAGACCGGCATGGGCGTCGTGGAGGACAAGGTCATCAAAAACCACTACGCCTCCGAGTACATCTACAACGCCTACCGCAACACCAAGACCTGCGGCGTCATCGAGGAGGACAGCGCCTACGGCATCAAAAAGATTGCCGAGCCGATCGGCCTGATTGCGGCGGTCATCCCGACCACCAACCCGACCTCCACGGCAATCTTTAAGACGCTGATCTGCCTAAAGACCCGCAACGCCATCATCATCTCCCCGCACCCGGCAGCCGCCAAGTGCACCATCGCCGCCGCCAAGCTCGTTCTCGACGCAGCTGTCAAGGCCGGTGCTCCTGAGGGCATCATCGGCTGGGTCGATGTCCCCTCCATCGAGCTGACCAACATGGTCATGCGCGACGTCGACATCATTCTCGCAACCGGTGGCCCGGGCATGGTCAAGGCCGCCTACTCCTCGGGCAAGCCTGCCCTGGGCGTTGGCGCCGGTAACACCCCGGTCGTCATCGACGACACCGCCGACGTGCTGCTCGCCGTCAACTCCATCATCCACTCCAAGACCTTCGACAACGGCATGATCTGCGCTTCCGAGCAGTCCGTGACCGTCATCGACACCATCTATGACCAGGTCAAGGCCGAGTTCCAGAAGCGCGGCTGCTACTTCGTCAAGCAGGGTGCCGAGATGGAGGCCCTGCGTGCCGCCATGTTCAAGAACGGCGCTCTCGATCACCGCATCCCCGGCATGGCTGCCGCCAAGATCGCCGAGCTCGCCGGCATCGAGGTTCCCGCCAAGACCAAGATCCTGATCGCCGAGGTCACCTCCACCGACCCCGCCAAGGAGGAGTTCTCCCACGAGAAGCTCTCCCCGGTCCTCGCTATGTATCACGCCAAGGACTTCCAGGAGGCCGTCGACAAGGCCGAGCACCTGGTGCTCGCCGGTGGCCCGGGCCACACCGCCTCTCTGTACGTGCACCCCGCCCAGGCCGAGA
>OMAA01000695.1_pt1 | contig 14519 bp, 9 predicted proteins | sample 1674191 | NCBI WGS metagenome assembly OMAA01 (sample SAMEA103958152, study PRJEB25191) | human gut metagenome | biome: human-associated habitat [ENVO:00009003]; feature: intestine environment [ENVO:2100002]; material: feces | place: Germany | collected 2013/2015
GTTATGGAACATATAGTTTAGGTAATATTTTGTTGGTTATTCAGTGTTGTATAATTGGTATCATATATAATTAAGGTGGATGATCGATGTAACAAAATGATAATATATTATCGCATTGCTATATTATTTTGTTACCTTTGCATCCTGTTGGATAAAAAAGAGATTTGTAATGCAGAATATTATTGCGATAGAAAATGGTGTGACCCGCCATCCGCTGTACCGGATGAAGGAACCGGTGAATATGACACTTGCCACCGGAGAACATATAGCTGTTGTGGGAAGAAACGGGGCAGGAAAAAGTATATTGGTAGATACGATTACAGGCCGGTGGCCGTTGTTGATGAACGAAGTGAAGTATGATTTCTCTCCTTCTCCTTCGAAGATGGCATACGAGAATATAAAGTATATTGCTTTCCGTGATTCATACGGAGATTCCGATGGAAATTACTATTATCAGCAACGATGGAATGCCCATGATTTGGATGAAACCCCACTGGTACGTGATTTGTTGCCCGAAGCGACCGATTCAGGTCTGAAAAAGGCTTTGTATGAACTGTTTGGCATAGAGAGGATGCTGGATAAACATATTATTCTGCTTTCCAGTGGTGAGTTACGTAAGTTTCAACTGACAAAGACTTTGCTGAGTAATCCGCGTGTACTGATTATGGATAATCCCTTTATCGGACTGGATGCGAAGACGAGAGACCTGCTTCATACATTGTTGGGCGAACTGACTAAAGTAACCCATTTGCAGGTAATCCTTATCTTGTCTAAGTCCGATGATATTCCTGCTTTTATTACTCATGTTATTCCTGTGGAAGACAGGGTGTGTGGTAAAAAGATAACTTTGCAGGAATATTTGGCGGTCCGTAAGCCGATACCGGAACGGATACTTTCCGAAGAAAAGGAGGCACGGATTCTGAATTTGCCTTACGGCGGTGATTTGTATCACACCGAGCACGTAGTCGATTTGAACAAGGTAAGCATCCGTTATGGCGAGCGTACCATTTTGAAAGATTTGGACTGGACAGTGAAATGTGGCGAGAAATGGGCTTTGAGTGGAGAGAACGGTTCAGGAAAGTCTACGTTGTTGAGTTTGGTCTGTGCGGATAATCCGCAGAGCTATGCTTGTGATATTACCTTGTTCGGCAGAAAACGCGGTTCCGGAGAAAGTATTTGGGAGATAAAGAAGCATATAGGATATGTCAGTCCTGAGATGCATCGCGCTTATCTGAAGAACCTTCCTGCCATAGATATTGTGGCAAGCGGACTACATGATTCTGTGGGGTTGTACAAACGTCCGCGTCCCGAGCAGATGGTGGCTTGTGAATGGTGGATGGATATTTTTGGTATTGCAAATTTGAAAGACCGGAATTTCTTGCAGTTGTCCAGTGGCGAGCAGCGTCTGGTGTTGTTGGCCCGTGCTTTTGTGAAGGATCCTGAGTTGCTTATTTTGGATGAGCCTTTGCATGGGTTGGACTTGTACAACCGCCGGTTGGTGAAAGATGTGATAGAAACTTTCTGTCGTCGTAAGGACAAGACCATGATTATGGTGACACATTATCAGGAAGAGTTGCCCGCATGTATAACTAACTCTCTTTTCTTGAAGCGGAATTAAAAGTTCTTTTTCAAAAGGTACGTTCCGGGCAGACGGAAGACGACAGGTTAAACGATAGTGCCCTGTCGCTTTCCGGACAAGCCGGGGTGTTGGACTGAGTACAAATAATTCTACTGTTCGTTTCATAAATATAGCATTGAAATTTTTTAAAGAAAACGAATCATGGAAAACACATTAAAAAAGCCTATGACAGGCATTATTCCTCCTTTAGTGACTCCGTTACTGGATAATGACAAACTGGATATTGACGGTTTGGAAAGGTTGATAGAACGATTGATAAAAGGAGGGGTGCACGGATTATTTATACTGGGTACCACCGGAGAAGCGCAGAGTATCAGTTACCGGCTTCGCCATGAAATGATAAAGGAAACTTGCCGTATCAATGCCGGAAGACTTCCGGTTCTGGTTTGTATTTCCGATACATCAATTGTAGAAAGTATTCATCTGGCACATGTAGGGGCCGAGTGTGGTGCTTCAGCCGTAGTTTCCGCTCCCCCTTACTACTTTGCTCCGGGACAGCCTGAACTGGCCGAATTTTATGAAGACCTTATCCCTCAGTTGCCGTTGCCTATCTTCTTATATAATATGCCGTCGCATACAAAAGTGAATTTTGCTCCGGCTACTATTCAACGCATTGCCCGTAATCCTCAGGTGGTGGGATTCAAGGATAGTTCGGCTAATGCCGTTTATTTCCAGTCCGTGATGTATGCCATGAAGGACAGACAGGATTTCGCCATGTTGGTGGGACCGGAGGAAATTACGGCAGAGTGTGTGTTGCTGGGTGGACATGGGGGGATCAACGGAGGTGCCAATATGTTCCCGGAATTATATGTAGATCTTTATCATGCTGCGGTAGCGCGTGACATGGAAACCGTAAGTCGGCTGCAACCCTTGGTGATGCAAATCAGTAGCAGTATTTATACCGTGGGGCAGCATGGCTCCAGTTATTTGAAAGGATTGAAATGCGCGTTGTCTTTATTGGGCGTTTGTGATGATTTTGTTGCGGCTCCTTTCCATCGCTTCAATGTTCCGGAACGCGAGAAGATACGCAAGGCGTTGGAGGCACTCCCTTTTTGTCCGGAGTTGAAACCTTAAATGCTCGGTCTGTATGCATATCATTGATATAATCGTCTTTTTGTTGTTTACCGGCGGAGTCGTGGCCTTCGGTTGTTCTTTCTTTAAGAAGAAAGGTACTTCCGAGGAGTTCACTTCTGCCGGCAGAAGCTTGCCCGGCTGGGTGGTGGGGATGTCCATCTTTGCCACGTATGTCAGCAGTATCAGTTATCTGGGATATCCGGGAAAGGCCTTTTCGGGAGATTGGAATGCATTTGTATTCAGTCTTTCTATTCCTATCGCCTCTTATTTTGCGGCTCGTTACTTTGTGCCTTTTTACCGGAGTCAGGACAGCATATCGGCTTATAGCTTTTTGGAAAACCGTTTCGGCCCTTGGGCACGTATATATGCTTCGTCCTGCTATCTGCTCACCCAGATAGCACGTACAGGGTCTATTCTGTATTTGTTGGCGTTGCCCATGAATGTATTGTTGGGATGGCATATCCAGACCATTATTGTTGTAACCAGTGTGGCTATTGTGCTTTATTCCATGTTGGGTGGCATGAAGGCTGTCATTTGGACAGAGGCCATACAGGGAATTATTCTGATCGGAGGTGCGTTGGTATGTATGTTTATTTTGCTTTTTGATATGCCCGGAGGTCCGGTGCAGACTTTCTCCATCGCCATGGAAGATGGTAAATTCAGCTTGGGAAGCTTTGGAAGCAGTTTAAGTGAGTCCACTTTTTGGGTGTGTCTGATTTATGGTATATTTACTAATTTGCAGAACTATGGTATAGACCAGAGTTATGTGCAACGTTATCATACGGCGAAGAATGAGAAGGAGGCTAAATTTTCGGCCTTGTTCGGAGGATATTTGTTTATTCCCGTTTCGGCCGTTTTCTTTATGATAGGAACCGGGCTGTATGCGTTCTATAAAGTGCATCCGGGGGTCTTGCCCGACGGAGTGGGGGCGGATTATGTCTTTCCGTTCTTTATAGTCAATGAGTTGCCGGTGGGGTTGACAGGCCTGCTGATTGCTTCTATCTTTGCCGCAGGTATGAGTACCATTGCGACCAGTGTCACTAGTTCGTCTACCATCATTCTGACGGATTATTATCAGCGGTTCCGCAAACATGCCGGAAACAGGGAACGGATGTTGGTGCTGAAACTCTCTAGTGTGGGAGTAGGAGTGGCAGGAATTCTGGTGGCCTTTGCCTTTATGAGTGTGCAAAGTGCGCTAGATGCTTGGTGGGCGTTGGCGTCTATTTTCAGCGGAGGCATGTTGGGACTGTTTCTACTGGGGTATATTTCGAGGAAGGCACGTAATTTTGATGCGGTACTGGGAGTCGTTTGTGGGGTAATTCTGGTTTGTTGGATTGTGATATCCCCTTTTGTACATGCTAATCTGGCTATCGTATTCGGAACGTTGCTGATATTTTTGGTGGGATTCCTGAGTGCTAATTTGTTTAATAAGAGAAGGTGTAAGTAGAATAACTTAATTTTATAAAACTCAACTTTATAGAAAAGAATTTTTCATCTGAAACTTGACATTCTTCATTGACAATAAGAAGGCCGTATCACTTTTGAGTAATGATACGGCTTTTCTGTATTTGTCGGTTACAATCTGTAATCTTTAGAATGTTCATCTTGTTTTTGATTCATTCTCCGGTTTTTTTGATCGTTTCATTGTCCGCACCATCAGATAAGTCTTTGCAACTCATTGACCCTGTTTAATGCGGCATTGAAATCTTCCACCAGTTCTTTCATCACTTCGTCTACCGTCTGTAATTTATGTATGCATGATGCGACTTGTCCTATTTCCAGTTCACCTTCGAATAAATCTCCTTCAAAGATTCCCTTTTTGGCACGTCCTTTTCCTAACAAAGTGCGTAGTTCATCCGTTGTTGCGCCACGGCTTTCCGCTTCTTCCACTTGTTTGAAGAAATCATTCTTGACCAACCGGACGGGAGAGAGCTGTTTCAATGTCAGTTGGGTATCTCCTTCATTCAGTCGCAGACACCGGTCTTTGAATGTGAAATGAGCGGAACTCTCTTCGGTTAATGCGAAGCGCGTGCCTATCTGCACTCCGTCGGCCCCCAATGCCATAGCGGCTAGTATACTTTCTCCCGATCCGATACCTCCGGCAGCCATCAACGGCACAGTGGTAATCTGTCTGACGGCTGGAATAAGACATAGGGTGGTCGTTTCCTCCCGTCCGTTATGTCCTCCTGCTTCGAATCCTTCGGCTACGATGGCGTCTACGCCTGCTTCTTCGCATTTGGCGGCAAACTTGGTGCTTGCCACTACATGGGCCACAATGATGCCGTGCTCATGCAGGTGTTCTGTCCAGGTCTTTGGATTTCCGGCAGAGGTGAAGACGATTTTCACACCCTCTTCTATTACCATATTGATAAGGATGTCTATTTCGGGATACATCAGCGGAATGTTTACTCCAAAAGGTTTGTCTGTCGCCGCTTTGCATTTCCGTATGTGCTCGCGCAAGGTTTCGGGATGCATGGAGCCTGCTCCTATCAGTCCCAGTCCTCCGGCGTTACTTACTGCGGAGGCCAGTCGCCAACCGCTACACCATACCATTCCTCCCTGTATGATGGGATACTTTATTCCAAAAAGGTTGCAAATTCTGTTCATATATAATAATTTAATAATTTGCACATTATTCATTATACAAAACAACTAACTTTTATTGAATGTTTTAGGGGGAAAGTAGTGAAAAAAGGAAAAATTCTTAGAAATTTTAAGGTTTGTAGAACAGAAATGGTCTATCTTTGTTCTCAGAATTAAAATTGTATATTTATAAACGGATAAAAACCATGTTATTGCAATTGCTATTTGTACTTGTCGCTATTATTGTAGGTGCCCGTCTGGGAGGTATCGGACTGGGAGTGATGGGAGGTGTAGGCCTTGCCATATTGACCTTTGTTTTCGGACTTCAACCTACCGCTCCCCCTATTGATGTGATGTTGATGATTGTCGCCGTTATCTCTGCCGCCTCTTGTATGCAGGCTGCCGGCGGACTGGACTATATGGTGAAATTAGCAGAACGGTTGTTGCGTCGTAACCCTTCACAAGTGACTATCCTGAGTCCGTTGGTTACTTATCTGTTTACTTTTGTCGCAGGTACGGGGCATGTGGCCTACTCTGTGCTTCCTGTCATAGCCGAGGTGGCTACGGAAACTAAAATTCGTCCTGAGCGTCCTTTAGGCATTGCCGTTATCGCCTCGCAACAGGCTATTACCGCCAGCCCTATCTCTGCCGCTACCGTAGCGTTGCTGGGATTGCTGACAGGATTTGACATCACTCTGTTTGATATTCTGAAGATTACCATTCCTGCTACATTAATCGGTGTGCTGGTCGGTGCTTTCCTTTCAAAAAAGGTCGGCAAGGAGTTGTTGGAAGATCCTGAATACCTGCGCCGTCTGGAAGCCGGAATGATTGATACAAAACATGTGGAACTGAACGATGTGAAGAATATGTTTCACGCCCGTATCTCGGTGATTATCTTTATTGCCGCCACACTGCTGATTGTATTATTCGGCTCTATCCCTGCTATGCGTCCTGTGTTCAACGGTGCGGCTTTGGATATGCCTTCTATTATTGAGATCTTGATGTTGTGTGCGGCAGCTATTATTCTTATCATTTCACGTACGGATGGAATCAAGGCTACACAAGGCAGCGTGTTTCCTGCCGGAATGCAGGCGGTAATCGCTATTTTTGGTATTGCATGGATGGGAGATACCTTCATTAATGGAAACATTACGGAACTGACAGGCTCTATTGAGGGGATTGTGCGCCAAATGCCCTGGTTGTTCGGTCTGGCATTGTTTGTCATGTCCATTTTGCTTTATAGCCAGGCTGCTACGGTGCGTGCCATTGTGCCGTTAGGAATAGCACTGGGTATTTCTCCGATGATGCTGATTGCTTTGTTCCCTGCCGTCAACGGATATTTCTTTATCCCTAATTATCCTACGGTGGTGGCAGCCATCAACTTTGACCGTACAGGAACAACGGGTATTGGAAAATGGATTCTGAACCATTCGTTTATGATGCCCGGAATGGTGGCTACCCTTGTTTCTATTGTGGTAGGCCTGCTGCTGATACAGGTATTCTAGAAAGGAAAGGGATAGGTGCGGTCAGGCTTGAAGATGAGTAATCTTTCATCTGTAACATGAGTAATCTTCTGCCTGTAACATTTATAATGATTCGATGTGCACATATATATCATCGGCGCATCTTCTTCCTCTGTGTGTGAACAAAATTTCCAAATATTTATTATAGTAATAAAACCTAAACTTGAAAAGATTATGAACGGATTAAGAAAACTCAGCCTTATGGCGGCAATGCTGGTATGTACCACATTGGCTGCTGTCGCCCAAAAGCCTAATATCCATATATTGGCTACAGGAGGGACTATTGCCGGAACAGGCGCTTCGGCTACTAAAACAAATTATACTGCCGGACAGGTGGCTATCAGCACATTGCTGGAAGCGGTTCCCGAAGTGAACAAAATAGCCAATGTGACCGGGGAACAGATTGTAAAAATCGGCTCTCAGGACATGAATGATGCCGTATGGCTGACGTTGGCCAAGCGTATCAACGAGCTTTTCAGCCGTGGAGATGTGGACGGTATCGTGATTACCCACGGGACTGATACAATGGAAGAAACCGCCTTTTTCCTGAACTTGACTGTGAAGAGTGACAAGCCTGTTGTATTGGTAGGAGCCATGCGCCCCTCTACGGCCATGAGTGCGGACGGACCGCTGAACTTGTATAATGCAGTAGTCACTGCCGCCGCCAGGGAATCACGGGGAAAAGGTGTCGTAATTGCTATGAATGGTTTGATTTTGGGAGCTCACGGAGCCATGAAGACCAATACGGTGGATGTACAGACTTTCCAGTCCCCTAACTCCGGTGCGTTGGGATATGTCTTGAATGGTAAGGTTTTCTATAATATGGAATCTTTGAAACGCCATACCACCGGTTCCGATTTTGATGTAACCCACCTTGACAAGTTGCCGAAAGTAGGTATCGTTTACAGTTATTCCAATGTAGAAGCTGATATCATGACTCCTTTCTTGAATAATGGGTATCAGGGTATTGTTCATGCCGGTGTGGGGAATGGCAACATTCATCAGAATTTGTTTCCGATGTTGGAAAAGGCCCGTCAGCAAGGTATTTTGGTAGTGCGTTCCAGCCGTGTTCCTACCGGACCGACCACATTGGATGCCGAGGTGGATGATAATAAATATCAATTCGTGGCTTCACAAGAGTTGAATCCTCAGAAAGCGCGTGTGTTGTTGATGTTGGCATTAACTAAAACAAAAGACTGGAAGAAGATTCAGGAATACTTCAACGTATACTAGTCCATCCGGCACTTTTTCTTTTTATCTCTTTTTCTTTTGTGCGCATAAAAGAAAAAGAGAATACATTACAACCTAAAACTTATGAAAAGAATAATGTTAGTATGCCTGACAGCCCTTGCTGTCTCAGGCACTTGCTCTTTATATGCCCAATCTTCCGGAAGTGATTTCATGGTCGGTGACAAAAGCCTGTTTGAAGAAGTCACCGGTATCAAGAAGAAAACGGACAAGTTCAATCTCTATCTTAATATGCACGGTGATTTCAACATGAAATGGAATGATTCCGGATTTGATCAGGGCGCATTCGAAATGAAGCAGCTCCGTATCGAAATGAAGGGAGATATCAATGATTGGTTGAGTTACCGTTACCGTCAGCGTCTGAATCGGGGTAACGATGGTTCCGACAATATAGATAATGTACCTACCAGCATAGATTGGGCAGGAGTAGGCATCAAATTAAATAAGTTCTCATTTTTCGCCGGAAAGCAATGTGCCTCGTATGGTGGTATAGAATTTGATTTGAATCCGATTGATATTTACGAATATAGTGACATGATAGAGCACATGAGTAACTTCATGACCGGTTTGAATGTGGCATACAACTATAATCCTTATCAGCAGATACAATTTCAGGTATTGAACAGTCGGAACGGGCCGTCTGAGGAGATGTATGGAGATTTGGAACGTACCAAATTGCCGTTAGTCTATACCTTGAACTGGAACGGAAATTTCCTGGATGTTTTCAAAACCCGTTGGTCTGCCTCTGTGATGAACGAAACGAAGGGCGAAAAGATGTATTATTACGCTTTGGGTAATGAATTTAATTTCAGCCCTAAATGGCATGCCTATTTTGACTGGATGTATTCTCGTGAAGGAGTAGACCGTAAAGGAATTATAACTAGCATAGTAGGGACTGATAATCAGGCACACAATGCTTTTAATGCCGAATATATGTCATATGTGTTGCATGTGAATTATCGTTTTGCCCCAAAGTGGAACTTGTTTGCAAAAGGAATGTATGAAACTGCTTCCGTTTATAAGGCAAGCGATGAAGTGGAAAAAGGGAAATATCGCACGGCATGGGGATATGCAGGAGGTATAGAATTTTATCCGATGGAGAGCAATCTGCACTTCTTCCTGGCATACGTGGGGCGTTCCTATAAATATACCGATCGTGCGAAGGCATTGGGTGAGGACAATTTCAGTACCCATCGTGTGTCAGTGGGATTCATTTGGCAGATGCCTGTATTCTAGCTCATGCTTTCCTTTTTTGTTTGTTATGAAGAATCGGCAGGCAACTTGTTGCCTGCCTGCTATTTATCATGAAAATGTTTTTCTTTTATCAGAGTTAAAGCCGTTACCTTTTTTATCATACACGTCATAAATCAGTCTGGCAACTTTTCATGAATGGGTTACAGAGTTTCCTGACTTTATCTGATTCGGGAATATTTTTCCTGTTTATTGTATGGACCGGAGATTTTTCTTTCCGAAAAACTTATCAATAATCAATGCGATAGCCCCATCGCCCGTCACATTACAAGCAGTACCGAAACTATCCATGGCAATGTAAAGTGCTATCATCAAAGCCTGTTCACTTTCTCCGAATCCCAGCATGGAAGACAGGATCCCCAATGCAGCCATGATGGCTCCTCCCGGTACTCCCGGTGCAGCTACCATCGTGATTCCCAGCATAAAGATGAATCCTGCAAACATGGGGAAATCAAAAGGCATTCCTTGCATAATCATCAGTGCCAGTGCGCAAGCGACAATCTTCAGCGTGCTTCCCGACAGATGAATTGTGGCGCATAGCGGAATGACAAATCCGGCTATATCCTCCGTGACCCCATTCTTGACAGTCTGTCGCAAAGTCACCGGAATGGTGGCTGCCGATGACTGTGTGCCCAATGCTGTGAAATAGGCAGGCATCATCTTTCCCAGTAGTTTGAACGGGTTCCGGTGCACAAACAGCGCTGCAATGGTATATTGAAAAACCAGCAGGAAGATGTGAAGCAGGAAAATTACTCCGATAATTTTAATGAATACCATCAGAATGTTATATACCTGTCCGGAATGAGTCATATTCAGGAATATACCGAATATATAGATAGGCAGTAGGGGCAGAATCACCGTCTGGATGGTTTTGACTATGATTTCTTTGAAATCGTTACATACGTTTTTCAGCGCTGTACTATCCAGATGTGCGATGCCCAGACCTAGCGTGAAGGCCAGGATCAAGGAAGTCATCACATTCATCACCGGGGGGATGGCTACAGTGAAGAATGGAGAAATATCATGTGCCTCGCTGATTTGTTCTATCGGTGCTCCCGGAGTAATCATGGAAGGGAAAAAAGTCACTCCGGTGAAATAAGACAGGAAACCGGAGAACAACGTGGCGCTGTATGCTACCAATGTCGTTATCACCAGCATCTTTCCTGCCTCCTTACCGATATCGGCAATGGCAGGAGTGACCAGCCCGAGAATAATCAGTGGAATGATGAAACCCAAAAATTCGCTGAAGATTCCGTTGAAAGTCACAAATACTCTCACCAGTTCGCCGGGAAGAACGTTTCCGAATCCTATACCCAATGCGATGGCGATGATAATCCGGGCTAATAAGCCGATTTTTAACCTCTTCATGATAATGTGCTATTGTTCAAATTGCAAAGATAGAATTATTGAACAAATTACCTATTAAATTGTTAAATATAAAAAGAACAATTTATGGAAAAGGCAGATATAGGATTAATCGGATTAGGCGTGATGGGGCAGAACCTTGCTCTGAATCTCGCTGACAAGGGATGGAAGGTCGTAGTATGGAACCGTACCGTTCCCGGAAAAGAAGAAAATGTAGTAGATAACTTTATAGCAAACCGTGCCAAAGGAAAAGGTATCATAGGCAGTAATGAACTGACGGATTTTGTCGAAGCGCTGAAAGCTCCGCGTGTCATCCTCTTGATGGTACAGGCAGGTCCGGCTGTCGATGAACTGATGGGTAAGCTGCTTCCTTTGATGGAAAAGGGTGATATCCTCATTGACGGAGGCAACTCTTATTATGAAGATACGGAACGTCGTGTAAAGGAACTTTATGATAAAGGAATGTACTTTGTAGGTTGCGGTATCTCAGGAGGTGAGGAGGGTGCTCTGCATGGAGCGTCCATCATGCCTGGTGGTGCGCAAGAGGCATGGCCGGTCATTCAGCCGATGCTGAAAAGTATTGCGGCAAAAGCTGAGGATGGTACTCCGTGTTGTGAGTGGGTAGGTCCCGGTGGCGCAGGCCACTATGTAAAAATGGTGCATAATGGCATAGAATATGGGGATATGCAGCTGATTGCTGAAATTTATTTCGCCATGAAGCACCTGCTGGCGTTGAAGAATGAACAGATGGCGGATATTTTTGAACAATGGGACAAAGGACGTCTGCATAGTTACCTGATAGAGATTACTTCGGCCATTCTGCGTCATAAAGAAGAAGGAGGCGATTATTTGCTCGATAACATTCTGGATGCTGCGGGACAAAAAGGAACGGGTCGCTGGAGTGTCATTAACTCCCTACAACTAAATACACCACTGGACGTGATTGCCGAGGCGGTTTTTGCCCGTAATCTGTCGGCAGAGAAGAACTTGCGCGTGCTGATGTCCAAACATTATATGCATGTGGAGAATCATCCGGTATATAATTATCAGGATACGGTGGCCGGATTGGAGAGTACCTTGTATGCCGCCCGTCTGATAGGTTATGCGCAAGGGTTTGCTCTGATGCGCACTGCCAGTGAGCAATATGGCTGGAAGTTGAATCTTTCCACTATCGCGCTGTTGTGGCGCGCCGGATGCATTATTCGTTCTGCTTTTCTGAACGACATTGCCGAGGCCTATCACCGTGCACCGGGATTGTCGCATCTGTTGCTGGACGAGCATTTCGGACGGGAAGTAATGGAAGCCCTGCCCGCGTGGAAGAAATACATCGGCGTCATGTTGAAAGAAGGATTGCCCGTACCTGTACTTTCCGCAGCGTTGAATTATTTTCTGGGTCTGACCACCAACCATTCCCCGGCCAATATGATCCAGGCGATGCGTGATTATTTCGGAGCTCATACCTTCGAACGTGTGGACAGTCCACGGGGGGAATTTTTCCACGAACATTGGGAAGACAACTATTGATATGTCGCAACACAAAGCATTATACATTCATTTTTAAAAGAAAGAATCATGAGTTTACCACATAGTTTATTTTTGGTCATCTTCGGTGCATCCGGTGATTTAACCCGGCGCAAACTGATGCCTGCCCTGATAAAGATACATAACGGGAAACGCTTCCCCGAGCATTTTGCCATTATCGGCTGTGCCCGTACTGCATACACGGACGAAACCTATCGTGCTTATCTGAAAGAAGAACTGATAAAGTCCGGTTCTCTTACAAAAGAAGAGATGGAAACATTGGACGATTTTCTCTCTACTGTTCATTACCAGTCCATGGACCCGGCTGACGAAACCACTTATTTTCTGTTAAATGACCGTTTGAAGGAGCTTTCGCCTCAATATGAGAATAATGGGAACTATTTGTTCTATCTGGCAACTCCGCCCTTGCTTTATGAATTGATTCCGAAATGTCTGCATGATGCGGGCTTGTTGAAAAAGCCTGGATTAAAGCGTATCATTGTCGAGAAGCCTTTCGGATACGACCTGGCTTCCGCTCAGAAACTAAATAAAATCTATGCCGCTTATTTTAAAGAAGAGGATATCTACCGCATCGATCATTTTTTGGGCAAGGAAACGGTGCAGAATATTATGGTGACCCGTTTTGGAAGTACCATTTACGAACCGATATGGAACCGTAACTATATAGATCATGTGGAAATCACTGCGGTGGAAAATATGGGTATAGGTACTCGCGGAGGGTATTATGACGGGGCGGGAGCTCTGCGTGATATGGTACAGAACCACCTGATGCAGTTGCTTGCCATTACTGCCATGGAACCGCCTGCCAAGTTTGACAAGAATGGTTTTCGTAACGAGGTGATCAAAGTCTATCAGTCCCTTCGTCCGCTGACTGATAAGTATATCCGTGATAATGTTATCCGCGGACAATATATTGCTGGTGATGACCGTATCGGTTATCGTGAAGAAAAGAATGTTCGTCCTGATTCCCGTACAGATACCTACGTGGCGATGTGTCTGTATGTGGATAACTGGCGTTGGCAGGGAGTGCCTTTTTATATCCGTACCGGAAAGCAGATGCCTACCAAGGTGACCGAAATTGTGGTTCATTTCAAACCTGCTCCTATGCAGATGTTCCAAATGAAGGAAGGTTTTTACAAAGGTGAGGAACTGATTATCCGTATTCAACCCGACGAGGGAATTCTTCAGCGCATAGCCATGAAAGAACCTGGTGCCGGTTTCTATATGGGAACCATGGAGATGGACTTCAGCTATGACCAGCACGATCAGGAAACGGGGGATGCGTATGTACGCCTGTTGGAAGACAGTCTGGTGGGTGATCCTACACTTTTTACCCGTTCCGATGCCGTGGACGAGAGCTGGACTTACTTTGATAAGATTCTGGATTATTGGAAGAAGCATCCCGAAACTCCTCTTTATGGGTATCCTGCAGGAACATGGGGACCGAAAGAAGCGGATGTATTGATCAACCGCAGTCATTCCGAGTGGACAAACCCGTGCAAGAATCTGACACATTCCAATTTATACTGTAAATTGTAAGTCGTCATCTGTGGATAGTAAATTTAAAACAGCAAACTCTAAGTAATAAATAGTGAATAAGATGATTGACCATAACTTTTATGCGTCGCCTGTACAAGCGTCGCAAACCTTGATAACTCATATATTGGAAGCGATGGATAAAGAGCTTGAACGGCCTTTTACCATTGCTCTTTCCGGAGGGACTACTCCTGCCACACTTTTTGAGGTTTGGGAGCGTGAATATGCCGCATATACCCCTTGGCCCCGTATTTATTTCTATTGGGTGGACGAGCGTTGCGTGCCACCTGGCGATGATCAGAGCAACTTTGGCTTGGCCTATCGTCTGTTGTTTAGTAAGGTAGGTATTCCTGCCAGTCATTACTATCGTATTGTGGGTGAGGGCGCTCCCGAAGAAGAAGCCAAACAGTATTCTTCCATAGTCAAGACCACCGTTCCGACCGTGGACGGTGTGCCTGTTTTTGATTTTGTATTATTAGGGATAGGAGAGGACGGGCATACATCATCCATTTTCCCCGATCGTCAGGAACTTCTTACCGCCGGGGAACCGTATGAGGTGTCCGTCAATCCTTATAATAAAACAGTGCGTATATGCATGACGGGACGTCCCTTGATAGAAGCCCGGCATACCTGTTTTCTGGTGACGGGCGAGAACAAATGCAGTATTTTGAAAGAAATCCTTGATAAAAACAAGGAAGGGGTCTATCCGGCATCTTATATTTGGCATCATGCACGTAATCCGCAACTGTATGCATCAC
>OMAA01000699.1_pt1 | contig 14427 bp, 16 predicted proteins | sample 1674191 | NCBI WGS metagenome assembly OMAA01 (sample SAMEA103958152, study PRJEB25191) | human gut metagenome | biome: human-associated habitat [ENVO:00009003]; feature: intestine environment [ENVO:2100002]; material: feces | place: Germany | collected 2013/2015
CATCACCCGCCGGACGCTTGCGCGTCTGGCCGCCAACACGGCCCGCACGCTCGGTCTGGTGGAGGATGTGAGCGACCCGATCGCCGTCGTGCAGCAGCTCGGCGTCATGCAGCCGAATGCCGACGGCAGCTTCGACCAGACCTCCAAGGTCACGCGGCAGATGGCCGCGACGGTCCTGCTCCGCCTGCTGCGGCAGTCGAGCACCGTCTTCGACGCCGATTACTCCACGCTCAGCCGCTACCCGGACAGCGCCGCGATCTCCGACTGGGCGCGCGAGGCCGTCGCCATGATGACGCAGTACGAGCTGATGAACGGCACCTCGAAGGGCTTCGAGCCCAAAAAGGAAATGACGCTCGAGCAGTGCCTCGTCCTGCTGACGCGCATCTGCGAATTCTGAAAAAGCTCCAAAAAGGACATGCTGCATGGCAGCATGTCCTTTTTTATTTCCCGTATTGCGTGTATTTAACGACCCGGTCCAACAGATACCGCTGGAAAGTCCGGCACTGCGCCGGGGAGATCGCCCGGTCGGCCATGATGACCAGCGGGACGATCGGTCCGCCGCCCTGAAACGGCAGCTGGACATGGTCATACGGCTGCGCCTGCAGCCCATTGCGCTCGTAAAAGGCCTTGCGGCGGCAGGTGAGCGCGTCCTCCGGCGGCTCGATCTCGAGGATGAAAGGCTTCTTCCCCTGCAGCAGCTCCCGGAGGATCCGGCTGCCGGTCCCCTGCCCGCGCAGCGACGGCTGCACGGCAAAATGCTCCAGATAGACAAAGTCTTCCGTCTGCCAGACGAACACGTCCGCCAACAGCCTTCCGTCCTCCACCGCGCCGAGCGGCAGAAAATCCGTGTCCTGCAGCGCCAGCAGGTGATCTGCCCGCGTACGCCGCTCGTTGGGCGGGAAGCTGCTCTCATACAGGGAAAACGACGTATCAAACAGCGGATGCTGCGCACCGATCCGTTCCAATTTCATTTCTGATAATAGTCTGCGACCAGCTGCCGGTCATATAGCACGCGGGCGCGAAGCGCCGCGGCGCTTTCAAACCGCATCTCCCCGCGCAGATGGGCCTGCAGCCAGACGGCGAGCTCCTTTCCATAGAGATTTCCGGCAAAGCCGATCAGATTGGCCTCCAGCAGCGGCGCCGGAAGCGCGCCGACCGTCGGATGGACGCCGATGTTGACGCAGGCGGGATAGCGCACGCCGTCCACCTCCGCCTCCGCGCGGTAGACGCCGAAGGCCGGGACCAGCACGCCCGGCGCGAACGGCACGTTCGCCGTCGGGAAGCCGAGGCCCGCACCTCTGCCCGCGCCGCGCGTGACGCAGCCGGTGACGAGCTGCCCGTGGCCGAGCAGACGGACGGCCTCTTCGCAGCGGCCGGTCTGCAGCAGCCGGCGGATGCGGGTGGAGCTGACGGCACTGCCGTCAACGCGGATCTCCGGGATGACGTCGCAGCCGATGCCGAGTTCCCGGCACTTCTCCTGCAGCCGCACCGGGTCGCCCTGCCCGCGGTCGCCGAAGTGAAAATCGTGGCCGCAGACCACATGCTTCGCATGCAGCTGCCGGACCAGATAATCCTCCACAAAGACCTGCCACGGCATGTGCATCATCGCCTCGTCAAAGTGGGCGAAGATCACCTGCTCCATGCCGCAGAGCCTGCGCATGAGCAGCTCCCGCTCCGCCATGGTGTTGAGCAGCGGCACGGCCGTGCCGAACACAAGCGTGTCCGGGTGCGTATCGAAGCTCAGCGCGGCCGGGGTCAGCCCCAGCGCCTGCGCGCGCTGCCGCGTCCGGTCGAGAAGCGCGGCGTGGCCCAGGTGGATGCCGTCAAAAAAGCCCAGCGCCAGAACGCAGTCATGTACCAAGTGTGTTCACCTCGAAAAAGCTCTTGATGGTGGTGAGGACGCCGCCCTCCACGCGGCCGAGCAGCAGAAATTCGCCGTCCTCGGCATAGACGCGGTACGTCCCGGGCTGGAACTGCCAGTCCTTGACCTGCGCGCCGTTTTTGAGCTTTGCGGCCCGCCCCAGCGTGACGATGAGGGGCGGATGTGCCGCGAAGACCGCGTCGACGGGCATGAGCAGCTGCTGCGGATCCTGCCCGGCAGCAAAGTCCAGCACCTGCTGCATCGTCACGGCCTGCGCGAGCGTAAAGCTCCCCGCCCGCGTCCGGCGCAGCGACGACATGCAGCCGCCGCAGCCAAGCGCGCGGCCCAGATCGTGGCAGAGCGTGCGCACATACGTGCCCTTCGAGCAGCGCACGCGGACGGTCCAGTCCGCGCCCTCGCCCTCCAGCAGCTCCAGCGCATGGATGGTGATGCTTCTCGGCCTGCGCGCGACCTCCTGCCCTCTGCGGGCCAGCTCATAGAGCTTCTGGCCGTTTATCTTGATGGCAGAGTACATGGGCGGGATCTGCTCGATGGGGCCGAGGAACTGCCGCAGGGCGGCCTCCAGCTGCGCGCGGGTGACGCAGACGGGATTCGTCTCCAGCACGGTCCCGCTCGTGTCCTGCGTGTCGGTCACGACGCCGAGACGCAGCCCCGCGACGTATTCCTTTTCCGCGGACTCGAGAAATTCAGCCGCGCGGGTGGCGCGGCCGATAAAAACAGGAAGCACGCCGGTGGCCATCGGGTCGAGCGTGCCGCCATGGCCGACGCGGCGTTCATGAAACACGCCGCGCAGCTTGGCCGCCACGTCCTGGCTCGTCCAGCCGGCGCTCTTGTCGATCACAAGGATGCCGTTTGCCATAGGGTCTCCTTTTTACAGTCTGACGCCGCTTTCCGCGAGCGCGCGCAAAATCGCCGCCTTCGCCCCCGCGATGCCGCCCGGGACGCTGGCCCCGGCCGCCGCGGCATGGCCGCCGCCGCCCAGGCGCTGGCAGATGGCCGACGCGTCATACGGCGCTTCGGTCCGAAGGCTGATCTTGCCCAGCCCGTCCTCGACCTCGCGGATCATGACGCCGATCTTCACACCCTCGATGCTGCGGGCAAAGCCGGAGATCGAGTCAAGATCGTCCTCCGTGACGGTAAAGGCCGCCAGCAGCTTTTTGGGCATCGTGCAGACGCCGACCTCTCCGCCCGCGTAAAACTCCATCGTGTCGGTCAGCTTCGCCTCCAGCCGGAGCCGGGCGAAGCTCTTCGTGTCAAAAAACACCTTGTTGATGGGGTACACATCCGCCCCGGCGTCGATGAGCGCCGCCGCGGTGCGGTGGGTGTTGGCGCTGGTGTTGGAAAATTTGAAGCAGCCCGTGTCGGTGGAGATCGCCGTGTACAAACACTCGGCGATCCGCTTCGTGACCGTCACGCCGAGCTCCGTCAAAAGCGCGTGGACGATCTCGCCGCAGGCGGCCTTGTCGGCCTCCACGAGCTTCGGGCAGGCCAACGAATTGCTGCCGTGATGGTCGACCGCGCACACCGGCGTCAGCCCCAGCCGGACCGCATCGAAGGACAAAAGCCCCTCCGACGCGATATCCGTGGAGATGACGCACACGTCCGCAGGCGCCTCCTCACATACCAACCCCTCGAGCAGGGCCGCGAAGCGCGGCGTGAACTGCTCGTTTCGCAGCACGGCCGCCGACTTCCCCAGCTGCCGCAGGCCCAGACACAGGGCGCTCGCGCAGCCGATGGTATCGCCGTCCGGGCGGCGGTGGGTCAGGATGACGAAGTTGTCATGCTCGCGCACAAACGCGCAGAATTCAGCCCTTGTCATCGGCCTTTTCCGCCTCCCGCGCAGCCTCCTGCCGCTCGAGCTTCTCGAGCAGGTCGAACATGTGCGCGCCGTATTTGAGCGAATCGTCGAGCGTGAAGACGAGCTCCGGCGTGTAGCGCAGCTGCAGCCGGCTGCCGAGCTCGCGCCGCAGCCAGCCGCCCGCAGACTTCAGCCCGCGGATCGCATCCTGCGACCTTGCCTCCTCGAGCACGCTGACATAGATTTTACTGTAGCGCAGATCCGGCGTGGTATCCACGCGCGTGATGGAGATCATGGTCTGCACCCGCGGGTCCTTGAGCGAGCGGATCAGCTCCGCCAGCTCCCGCTGGATCTCCTCATTGATCCGGCCGATTCGATTGGAAGCCATAGGCCCTCCTTACAAAAACCGGGCAGGTCAGCGCCCTGCGGCGCTGACCATGCCATTGTTACTCCTTGATCTGCTCCATGACGAAGCATTCGAAAATGTCGCCTTCCTTGATGTCGTTGAACTTCTCGATCGACATGCCGCATTCGTAGCCGGCGGCGACCTCCTTGACCGCGTCCTTGAAGCGCTGCAGGGAGCCGAGCTTGCCCTCATGGATGACGATATTGTCGCGCAGCACGCGCACAGACGCGTCGCGCGTGATCTTGCCGTCCTTGACGTAGCAGCCCGCGATCGTGCCGATAGCGGAGACCTTGTAGGTCTGGCGGACCTCGGCGTGGCCGATGATGGCCTCACGGAACTTGGGCGCGAGCATGCCCTTCATGGCGTCGGTGATCTCGTTGATGGCGTCGTAGATGACGCGGTACATCCGCATATCGACCTTGTCGCGCTTCGCGGCGGCCTGCGCCAGCTCGTTCGGGCGGACGTTGAAGCCGATGACGATGGCGTTGGACGTGGAAGCAAGCAAAATATCGGACTCGTTGATCGCGCCGACGCCCGCATGGATGACGCGCACGCGGACCTCCTCGTTCGACAGCTTTTCGAGCGAGGCCTTGACGGCTTCCGCCGAGCCCTGCACGTCTGCCTTGACGATGAGGTTCAGCTCCTTCATCTCGCCCTCCTGCAGCTTGGAGAACAGGCTCTCGAGCGTGACCTTCTGGTTGAGCTTGTTGGCGTCGTCCTTGATCTTCTGCTTGCGCTGCTCGACGAGCTGGCGCGCCATGCGTTCGTCGGAGACGACGCTGAATTCGTCGCCGGGCGCGGGGACCTCGGCAAGGCCGGTGATCTCGACCGGGACGGACGGGCCCGCTTCCTTGACCTGCGCGCCCTTGTCGTTCGTCATGACGCGCACGCGGCCGACGGCCGTGCCCGCGATGATGAGGTCAGACTGCCGCAGCGTGCCGTTCTGGACGAGCAGCGTTGCGATCGGGCCGCGGTTCTTGTCGAGCCGTGCTTCGAGGACGCAGCCCTTGCCCGCGCGGTTCGGGTTGGCCTTGAGCTCCTCCATCTCGGCCGTCAGAATGACGGTCTCGAGCAGCTCGTCGATGCCCATGCCGGTCTTCGCGGAGATCTTGCAGACTTCCGTCTCGCCGCCCCACTCGGCCGGGGTCAGGCCGTGCTCAGTCAGCTGGGTCAGGATGCGGTCGGGGTTCGCGCCGTGCTTATCCATCTTGTTGACAGCCACGATGATGGGGATCTTGGCCGCCTTGGCGTGGTTGATGGCCTCGATGGTCTGCGGCATGATGCCGTCGTCCGCGGCGACGACGAGAATGGCGATATCGGTGCACATCGCGCCGCGCGCACGCATCTCGGTGAAGGCCGCGTGGCCCGGGGTGTCGAGGAAGGTGATGGGCTGGCCGTTGATCTCGACGGTGTAAGCGCCGATGTGCTGCGTGATGCCGCCGGCCTCGCCGGAGACGACGTTCGTCTTGCGGACGGCGTCGAGCAGGCTCGTCTTGCCGTGGTCGACGTGGCCCATGACGACCACGACCGGCGGACGGGTGACGAGCTCGTCGGCGGTATCCTGATGATCGTCGAACAGACGCTCCTCGATGGTGACAATGACCTCGTGCTCGACCTTGCAGCCAAGCTCGGTGGCGACGAATTCCGCCGTGTCAAAGTCGATGGTCTGGTTGACCGTGGCCATGACGCCGTTTTTGAGCAGGCACTTGATGACCTCGGCCGCCGTCTTCTTCATGCGGGAGGCCAGCTCGCCGACGGTGATCTCGTCGGGGATCTTGACGACCAGCTGCGCCTTCTTGGCGATCTCGAGCTGGAGTCTGCGCATCTTCTCCTGCTCCTCGGAGCGGGACTTGTTGCCGAAGCGCTTGGCCTGCTGCTGTTTCTTGTTCTTGTTGCCGATCTTCTGCTTGCCGCTCTGGTAATTCTGCACGCGGTCGGAGACCAGCGAATCGACGCGGTCGTCATAGCGGTCGGCGTTGACGGTGACGGCGCTGGTGTCGATGACGCGGCGCTCGCGCTTGCGCTCCGGCTGCGGCTGCTTGGGCTGCTGCTGGGCGTTCGGCTGCTGCGGCCGCTGCGCGTTCTGGTTGTTCTGATTGTTCTGCGGCTGCGCCGGACGCTGGACATTGTTCTGCTGCGGGCGCGGCTGCTGATTCTGCTGCTGCGGACGCGGCTGATTGCTCTGCGCGGGCGCGGCGGGCTTATTCTGCGCGGCCGGTGCGGCGGGCGCAGCGGGTACGGGAGCCGGCGCGGGCGCCGGAGCTTCCTTCTTTGCCGCAGCGGCGGCAAAGACCTGCTCGATCGAATCGATCTGGTTCTGCTGCGTGATGTAGTCAAAGATCACGTTCAGCTGGTCTTCCGTCAAATTCTGGGAGCTGCTTTTCGGTTTTTCGTAGAATTTCCCGACGATCTCGATGAGCTTCTTCGCCGGCATCGCAAAATCGTCTGCGACTTCCTTGATCTTCTGTTTCACTTCAATGCTCAATACAGCCACCTCCAGTTATTTCTTCCCCATTTTTACGTTCTTCCTGTGTGCCTGCGCCTCCTGCCGGCGCTTCTGGACCCGCTGCGTCTGCACGGTCAGCTGGGCGAGGATGTCCGCGTGGGTCTCGTCGCCCAGTGCCTCAAGAAACGATTTTGCAAACGCAGGCTCGGTAAACGCGCACAGCGCGCAGGCGTTGCAGCCCAGGCCGTCGCCGAGCTCGTCTTTCGTGTACGGCACACATACATACGGGCACTTGCTGCCCGAAACAAAGGATCTGGCCCGGCGGAAGGTATGGTCGCCGGCGTCCTTTGCGACCAGCAGGAGCTTCGCCTTGCCGCTGCGGCAGGCGATGCCGACCGGCTCTTCGCCGATCTGCAGCAGCCTTGCCCTGCGGGCAAGACCCAGCAGGCGCAGGGCCTTCTGCTGCGCGTCAGTCATGGTCCCCCGCCTCCATTCTTGCAAGCAGCAGATCATAGATCTCCTGCGGGATCTGGCAGTTCAGTCCGCGGTCAAGCGCCTTGGACTTGATCGCCTTTCTGAGGCAGTCGGTCTGCGGGCAGAGATAGGCGCCGCGGCCGGGCGCCTTGCCGCGGAAGTCGAGGGAAATGTCCCCCTCCGGGCTCCGGACCACACGGACCAGCTCTTTTTTCGCTTTCATTTCCCGGCAGCCGACGCATTGGCGCATGGGAATTTTTTTCTGCATACGGACGCCTCCTTCCGTACAGGCTTATGCCTGCAGCCCGGCGTCTTCCGCCGGCGCTTCCTGCGCCTCGGCGGCAGCCGCTGCGTCCTCCAGCTCCAGCTCATGCTCCTGCGAGGCGGGCTTGATGTCGATCTTGTAGCCGGTCAGGCGGGCGGCGAGGCGGGCGTTCTGGCCTTCCTTGCCGATGGCGAGCGAGAGCTGATCGTCCGGGACGATCACGCGGCAGGCCTTCGTGCTGCCGGGCAGCACCGTGACGGACTTGACGTCCGCCGGAGACAGGGCGGAGGCGACGAATTTTGCCGGGTCCTCCGACCAGACGATGATGTCCATCTTCTCGCCGTGCAGCTCGTTGACGACCGCGCCGACTCTCGCGCCGCGGGTGCCGACGCACGCGCCGACCGGATCGATGCCGTCCTGCGAGGCGAAGACCGCGATCTTCGTGCGCGAGCCGGCCTCACGGGCGATGGACTTGATCTCCACGAGGCCGGAAGCGATCTCCGGGACCTCGAGCTCAAAGAGCCGCTTGACCAGGCCCGGATGCGTCCGGGAGACGATGACCTGCGGGCCTCTGGTCGACCGGCGGACCTCCACGACGTAGACGCGGATGAGGTCGCCCTCGTGATAATACTCCGTGCGGACCTGCTCGGAGGCGGAGAGCATGGCGTCGGTCTTGTCGTTGCCGCCGCCGATGCGGATGGTCATGTCGTTGGTCGCAGGCTCGATGCGCAGGACCGTACCGGTGAGGATCTCATGCTCCTTCGACGAGAACGTGTCGAAGACCATGCCGCGCTCGGCCTCGCGGATGCCCTGGATGATGACCTGCTTGGCCGTCTGGGCCGCGATGCGGCCGAAGGCCTTCGTCTGCACGTCGACGTTGACCAGATCGCCCAGCTGCGCGGTCTTGCTGATCTTGCGGGCCGCGTCGAGCGTGATCTCGGTGGCGGGGGTGATGACGTCGTCGACGACTTCCTTCTGCACGTACATGTGCATATCGTCGTCCTTGACCTCGACAAAGACGTTGTCGGTATAGCCGTCCTTGTCCTTCTTGTATGCGGCGACGAGCGCCTGCGTGATCTTCTCGATCATGTAGCTCTGCGGGATCCCGCGTTCTTTTTCCAGCTGCGCAAGCGCCGCAAAAATTTCGGCATTCATGTTTTCGAAATTCCTCCCTTTAAAACTCGACGTGAAGCCGCACCTGCGCGACCTCGTTTTTCTGGAATGTATGTGTGGCCCCTGCGGCCTCGATCGTCACCGCGCCGTCTTCGTAGCCGGTGAGCGTGCCGACGAATTCCTTCGCCCCGCTGACCGGCCTGAACAGCTTGACCGAGACGGACGAGCCCATAAACTGCGCAAAATCCGACGGCCGCTTCAGCTGCCGCTCGAGCCCCGCGGAGCAGACCTCAAAGTTGTAGCTGTCCGGCACAGGGTCCTTTTCGTCCAGGATCGGATCGACTGCGCGGGAAATGGCCTCGCAGTCGGAGATATCCACGCCGCCGTCCTTGTCGATGTACAGCCGCAGGAACCACTCTCCGCCCTCGCGGACATATTCCACGTCCCAGAGCGTACAGCCGTGCGCCTGCACGACAGGCTCGGCGAACTGCGCCACCTGTTCGGTAACCTTCAAGAAAAAACCCCCTTACCAGCAAGAAAGAGTGGGGAAACATTCCCCACTCTCAAGTAAAATACTATCAAGATGCTTGTATTATAGCATCCGCTGCCGGAAAAAGCAAGGAGAAAATCCGAATTTTCCTGCCGATCGGGCAGATATTTTCTGCTTTTTTCGCCCCGCGCCGCCCAAATTCGACTGCAGCGCGAAAAATTCGCAAAAAATCCCGCGTCCCGGGTGTCTTTTGCGTCCCGGGTGTGCTATACTATATGATATTGATCACGGGGAGGACTGCTTATGAAACGAAAGCTCGGCCTGATCGGCGTTCTGTACGCCGCGATCCTGGCCGCCATTGCCGGATACTTTTTCCGCACGGCGCAGCTTTCCGGCGGCAGCAGCGTCCCGGTCGTCGCCTTCAGCGTTCTGATGGTGCTCGTCTTCGCGCTGGCCGCGGTGAGTCTGGAAAAGCACGCCGCGTATGCCGAGGTCTACAGCCCCTGCCGGCAGGATCTGGCGTTTTCCCTGCTCGGCGCGGCGGGTCTGATCGCGGGCTGCGCGCTGGATTTCCGCGGCTCGGTGTTCCGGATGCTCATCAGCCTGCTCGGGCTTCTGGCGGGCTCGGCGCGGCAGCCGTGCTGCGGCAGAAGGGGCAGAAGCCGTCCGCGGCCTTCTATGTCTTCGCCGTTTTGTTCTATGTTGCCAAGCTCTTCCGGGACTTCCGCCACTGGGAGATCAATCCCGCCATCGGCGACTACTGCTTCTCGCTGTTCGCCATGATCTCGTTCATGCTGGCCAGCTACCACGCCGGTGCGTTCAGCTTTGACCGCGGCGCGCGCCGCCGCCTCGCCTTCTTCTCGCTCACGGGCGTGCTGTTCGGCGCGATCAGACTCGCAGGCGCAGGCCTCTCCGAGCTGCTGATCTACGCGGGCAGTCTTTTCTGGATGCTCGCCTGCGCGCAGCAGATGATGAAAAAACCGTAAGTTTGATCGCAAAACCCCCGTCTGCTGCCGCAGACGGGGGTTTTCTTATTTACATTCCGCGCCGCCCCATTCGACGGCGGTGAAGCCGGTGCGTTCCGGCGCGGTGAGCGTCTGCGGCGCGATCTCTACCGCTTTCTCCAGCGGGCGGTAGGCCATGAATACGCGGATGAGCGTGTCGGGCTCCGGCGTGATGGTGAGCCGGGCGCTCTCGGTATAGGCCTCGTGCTGGAAGGCGATCAGGTTATAGGCATTCTCCTGCATCCGCGGCAGCCAGTAGATGATGAACTCGTTGGCCTCCGCGCGGCTGAGGCCGAGCTGTTCCAGCGCGTCCTCCAGAAACGCCGCCGTGTCGCTTCCCGCCACGCAGAAGCCGGACGAGAAGTCATAGACCTGGTCGGTCACGCCCTCCCAGTACAGATACCGGTAGGTCTGGCCGTCTTCGTCCGTCAGCGTGCCGTCCGGGCGGGCCGAGACGGTCCAGCCGTCCGTATAGGCCGGATACGTACACGTCAGCTCTCCGTCATAGTCCAGCCGGACCGTTATCTCCGTTTCCGTCTGCGGATACAGATACGCGACCGGCTTGGCGTCGCAGGTCTCGTCCTGCTTTTCTTCCGGGTAGAGATAGATGACGGGCTTTGCCGACGTCGATTCCCGCCAGAAGTCCGGCGTGCAGGCAGCGAGCGCCATCAGCAGCGCAAGGGATAACACCAGTACAAGCAGCTTTTTCATGGTTTTTCCTCCTGTGTTCATAAAATAAGTTCTTCTATGGATACAGACAGAAAAAACAGCGGCTGGTTGCAGCTTATTTTTTCCCGGCCATCAGCCGCGCGAGCGTCTGGCGGATGACGGGCAGGCAGTCCTCGGGCTTCTGCAGCTCCAGTACGGCCTGCTCAAACGGGCACAGGCTCGTCCCCTGGCGGTTGAGGAGCTTCTCGGTCTTCGTATGGCAGGCGCAGGCCACGCCGTTGGCCGTCAGGAAATCCACGGCGGCGGCACTCATCGTCTCGGCGTACACGCCGGACGCACCGGCGAGGATGTAGATGGCCGCGGCCGCCTTGCCGACGATGGTGTCGCAGACCTCCGCGCCCCGCAGCAGCTCCGGCTGCGTATCGTAGACGCGAAGCGCCGGGCCGACGCCGCGGCCGAAGTCCTTATAGATGGTCTCGCCGTCTTTTTGCAGGACGAGCGTATAGGTGCCGTTTTCAAACAACGCGGACAGATTTTCCAGCTTCATTCCGGCCGCATCCCCCTCGGCAGTTGTTTTTCGTTCTGGATCATGACCAGCGACAGCAGCAGCGCGATCACCATCACACCCACGGCGATCAGGTAGAACGGCTGGTTGGCGATATCGGCGATCGAATACCCGCTCGTCCCGTCAGAGACGGCATAGCCGACGATCAGCAGCACCAGCGCCGCGCCGAAGCAGAGATTGCGGATGATCCCGAGCAGCTTGTTGCGGGCAAGCAGAAACCCGTAAAACGCCTCCGGCGCGTCGAACTGCGCCCCGGCCCTCCAGGGCGTGAACAGGCGGCAGAAAAATTCCTTCATGCAGACAGCCTCCTTTTTTCTGATAAAAGTATAGCAGGAACTGCCGAAAAATGCAACGCGGACGGCGAGCCTGCGCTTCCGAAAAGAATCAATAAAAAAATATTGATTCCCTCTTGCTTTTTCCTGTGCCAGGCAATACAATAGGCTCGAAGGAGCGAAAACGAAGGACAGGAAGATGTGAGCCTGTCAATTTAACGCCGAGAGCATGCGTACCCGAACGTTGCATGAGTAGAAATGACGCGTCAAGTACCGGTTGGATGGGAGGTTGCCGCCGGGCGAAGGAGTTTCTCCGCGGTGTCATTTCGCATCCGCTATAGCAAACTGAAATTGTACTGCAGTTTCTTTCTTGTTTGAAAGTCCATTTTGTACGAACCTCCTCCCATTGAAACAATAGGAGGCTTTTTTATGTCCAAAAACATGTCTACCGCCGCTGCGCAGACCGCGCCGCGCCATGGTCTGCAGAACGTCCGGACGCTGGTGTCCTGCGCGCTGCTGGCCGCCGTATCCGTCGTTCTGGCCCGGTTCATCATTCCGATGCCCAATGAGACGACCCGTTTTTCGCTCGAAGCCGTGCCGATCTTCCTGGCCGGTATGCTCTTTGGCCCGCTGCCCGGCGCGCTGGTCGGGTTCGTGGCCGATTTTGTCGGGTGTCTGTTCTCCGGCTACGGGTATAACCCGATGTTCTGCGTGCCGCCCATTCTCTATGGTCTGGCCGCCGGTCTGTTCCAGCCGATGCTCGTCAAAAAGACGTCCGTCTGGACGATCGCGCTGGCGTTCCTGCCCGCCATCACGCTGGGCTCGATCCTGTGGCAGAGCTTCGCGCTGGCCTTTGTCTACGGCGGCGACGCGAAGACGGCGTTCTTCCTCACGAAGCTCGCGTCCCGGTCGATCCAGCTCGGCGTCACGTTTGTGATCGACGTCGCAGTGGTATGGCTGCTGTATAGATCCAAGGTATTCACCGCCGCCAAGCTCTGGCCGCCGGTCAAATACGAAAAGAAATCCGAAACATAAAGAAGGGATCCATCATGACGCTTGACGAAGCGCTGTATTATATCCATTCCGTCTGCTGGAAGGGCAGTGTCCCCGGTCTCGAGCGCATCAGCGCGCTTCTGGACAAAATGGGCCACCCCGAGCGGAAGCTGAAATTCATCCACGTGACCGGCACGAACGGCAAGGGTTCGACCTGCGCGATGCTGGCCAGCATGTTCACAAAGGCCGGATACAAGACGGGCCTGTACACCAGCCCCTTCCTCATCCGGTTCAACGAGCGCATCCAGATCGATGGCGTGCAGATCTCCGACGAGGAGATCTGCCGCATCACGGAGTACATCAAGCCCCTGGCCGACTCGATCTTCGAGCAGCCGACGGAGTTTGAGATGGTCACGGCGCTGGGCTTTGAATATTTCGCCCACCAGGGCTGCGATCTGGTCGTGTGCGAGGTCGGCATGGGCGGCGAATTTGACGCGACGAACGTCATCCTGCCGCCGGAGGCCGCCGTCATCTGCAACATCGGCCTCGACCATACCGAGGTGCTGGGCGACACGCTGGAGAAGATCGCCGCGACGAAGTCCGGCATCATCAAGCCCGGCTGCGACGCCGTCATCTACCGTGAGCAGCCCTCCGTCGAGGCCGTCATCGAAGATCGCTGCAAGGCGGTCGGCGCGAAGCTCCACAAGGCGGACTTCGCCGACATCCATCTTCTTTCCCACGACCTGACCGGTCAGATCTTCGACTGGGAGCGCTTCAAGCGTCTGAAGCTGCCGCTGCTCGGCGACCACCAGCTGCACAACGCGGCCGTCGCCCTGACGACCGCCACCGTCATGCAGCAGCGCGGCTGGAAGCTGACCGACGACGACATCCGCGAGGGTCTGGCCAGTGTCCGCTGGCCCGGCCGGTTCGACGTGCGGCGGAGCGATCCGCTCTTTATCATCGACGGCGGGCACAACCCGCAGTGCATCCAGGCGCTCGTCAAGAACATCCAGGATTATCTGCCCGGCCGCCCGCTCACGATCCTCACCGGCGTGCTGGCCGATAAGGATTACAACTGCATGTACCGCAATGTCGAGCCCTACGCGAAGGAGTTCATCACCATCACGCCGGGCAACCCGCGGGCGCTGAACGCGCACGATCTGGCGGCCTATCTGTCCCAGTTCGGCAAGCCCGTCACGGCCTGCGACCAGGTCGCCGACGGCGTCCGCCTGGCCGTCGAGCACGCAGGCAAAGACGGCGTTGTGCTCTGCTACGGCTCCCTCTACATGATCGGCGAGATCGAAGCAGGACTTGCACAACTGTAAACAATGCCGCCCTGACGCTTCGCGTCAGGGCGGCAGGTAATCGTGAAGCGTGAAGAAGTGTGGTGTGCCGCGGAGCGGCACAATTGAAATCGCTGGCGCAGCCAGCACCGCACCTGTTCACTCTTCACTTTTCCTTTTTCCCTCAAACAAAAGAAACCCCGCAAACAAGTGACCGGCTTGTCTGCGGGGAATTCTTTATCAATATGAGGGGAAAATGAAAAAGTGTATATCGCTTCTTGCAAGATTATGATACCAAGGGTTTATTAAAAAACTTAGGGGCTAATTTTTAAATAAGTATGAAATCCCGTTTTTCTTTTTTCGACCAAACGTTTACAAAAATATCACAATTTTCGCCCCCTCCCCCTCTTGACAAACTCCGGGGAGAGGTCTATGATGAAGCCAAAATAAATTAGCACTCGTGAATATAGAGTGCTAACCCCTGAAACAGAGGTGTTACCATGAACGCACAGAACTATACCCAGAAATCTCTGGAGGCCATTCAGGCCGCCCAGAAGCTGACCATTGAAAACCAGAACCAGCAAATCGAGCAGATCCACCTGCTCGCCGCCCTGCTGCGGCAGGAAAACGGCCTTGTGCCGCAGCTGCTGAAAAAAATGGGCCTCACGCCCGAAAGTCTCGAAGCCGCCGTCGACGCGGAGCTGAACAAGCTCCCGCGCGTGACCGGCTCCGGCCGCGAGGCCGACAAGTACTACGTCGCCCGCGCG
>OMAA01000700.1_pt1 | contig 14427 bp, 14 predicted proteins | sample 1674191 | NCBI WGS metagenome assembly OMAA01 (sample SAMEA103958152, study PRJEB25191) | human gut metagenome | biome: human-associated habitat [ENVO:00009003]; feature: intestine environment [ENVO:2100002]; material: feces | place: Germany | collected 2013/2015
CTCCCGCCGCGCCCAGGGCGTCGACGCAGCGGTCGACGGTGCGCGCGCGGCCTATATCGGCGGCTGCAAGGGCACGGCCTGCACGCTGACCGACCAGCTCTACGGCGTGCCCGCCGGCGGCACCATGGCCCATTCGTGGGTGCAGATGTTCCCGTCGGAATACGAGGCGTTCAAGGCCTACTGCGAGACCTATCCCGACAACCCGACCCTGCTGGTCGATACCTATAACACGCTCCGGTCCGGCATCCCGAACGCCATCCGGGTCTTCAATGAAGTTCTGAAGCCTCGCGGGCTGACGAAGTGCGGCATCCGCCTCGACTCCGGCGACATGACCTACCTGACCCGCAAGGCGCGCAAGATGCTCGACGAGGCCGGCTGGCAGACCTGCCAGATCTCGTGCTCGAACTCGCTCGACGAGTATATCATCGAGGATATCCTCAACCAGGGTGCGCAGATCGACATGTTCGGTGTCGGCGAGCGGCTCATCACCGCCAAGTCCGAGGCGGTCTTCGGCGGCGTGTACAAGCTGACGGCCATCGAGGACGAGCAGGGGAACATCATCCCCAAGATCAAGATCAGCGAAAACGTCGGCAAGATCACGAACCCGCACTTCAAAAAGGTCTACCGCCTCTTTGGCAACGACACCGGCAAGGCCATCGCCGACTATCTCTGCGTGCATGACGAGACGGTCGACGACAGCCGGGATCTGGAGATCTTTGACCCGCAGGCGACCTGGAAGCGCAAGAAGGTCTATAACTTCACGGCCAAGGAGCTGCTCGTGCCCATTTTCCAGGGCGGCGAGCTTGTCTACCAGCTGCCGGCGCTCAGCGAGATCCAGACCTACTGCGCCCAGCAGGTCGATACCCTCTGGGACGAGGTCAAGCGCTTCGACAACCCGCACACGTACTACGTCGACCTGTCGCAGAAGCTCTGGGACATCAAGGACCGGCTGCTGCACGAGGGCGGAAAGATCAGTTAAACAAAAAAACAGCATCCGCCCGGCAGAGCCGGACGGATGCGCGTCTATGGAGGGAACACTATGACCATTCGCGTAGGGATCATCGGGCGGAATTTTGTCGTCGACTGGCTGCTGGCGGCGATGGAGCAGGTGCCGGAGCTGCGCCCGGCGGCGATCTATTCCAGATCTGCGGAGACAGGCCGGGCGTTTGCGGAGAAGTATCATCTGGATGCCGTCTATACCGATCTGGAGGCCTTTGCCGCGGCGGATACGTTCGACGCGGCCTACATCGCCAGCCCGAACCGCTGCCACTTTGAACAGGCCCTGTGCCTGCTGCGGCACGGCAAGCACGTGCTGCTGGAAAAGCCGGGCGTCCTGACGGCGGCGCAGACCGGGACGCTCATCGAGACGGCGAAGGAACACCGCGTGGTCTATCTCGAGGCCATGCGGCTGGTCTTTGACGACGCGCTGCCCATCATCCGGGATGCTCTGCCCGAGATCGGGACGCTCCGCCGCGTGACGGCGGAATTCACCCAGTATTCCTCCCGCTATGACCGCGTGCGCGCCGGGGAGCAGGGCATCAACGCCTTTGACCCAAAGCTCTGCAACGCGGCGATCTTGGACATGGGCTGCTATCCCATCCACGCGCTCGTGTCGATGTTCGGCGCGCCGGCGCACGTGTCGGCGGAGGCGTATCATCTGGAAAGCGGGTTTGAGGCCGGCGGCATTGCGCTTCTGCGCTATCCTGGCTTCGTCTGCGAGGCCATCTGGTCCAAGGTCTGCAGACAGGCGTCACCCACGACCTTTATGGGCGAGGACGGCTCGATCCTCCTTGACGACATCAACCACATCCACCGCATCTGGCTCGTCCGCCGCAATGGTGAGATTGTGGAGCTGCCGTACCGCGAGAAGCTGCCCAACAACATGATGTACGAGCTGCGCGAGTTCGCAGGCTATATCGCCTCCGGCACGCAGCCGGAGAAGCGCAACCGCGACAGCGTGATCACCGCGTCCATCATCGAGCAGGCCCGCCGCCAGACCGGGACGCTGTTCGACGGGGAATGAGATGTGGGGTATATCGCGGCGCGTAGCTGGGGGGGGAAGTGCGGCCGCTACAGCGTAATCACCGTAGCTGTGATCAAGCAGGCCCGCCATGGTCGTGATTCAGCAATATGATGAGGGGAAAAGGATAGTTTTGATTTCGAATGGTAAGGAGGGCATGAATGAAAGTAAGAAAATGTATCCGTGTACTGCTTACGGTTTTACTGTTTGTCCTACTATCTATGGGATGTGCGAAAGCAGGGCATCTCGACGAGAAAACGTCCAATGGTGGAGAATATCTCGCGAATGTGCTGTCTGGTGAGATTTCAGAAATGAAGTTTATTGGCGGTGGAGAAACGATCACGCTTACGGATGGGCAAGAGATCGCGTCCGCAGTGGCGCGAATGGAGCAATTTGACGTTGTTCGCTCGGAAGATACAGATATCAAAGCGCCTGGGGCAGCCTCCATTTGTGTGATATTCCAATATACAAATGATACAGAAAAAAGAATAACGTTTCCCTGCTTCACTGTTGACGGTGTTACGTATAAAGCCCTGTGCGACGGCGAGGGTGTGTATTATCAGCAGTTAGAGCCTGTGGTTCATTGGCCTTTTTATCAGGAAGAAGAACCATAAACAGTAGCTGTTAAATCTAATGGTGCATAGAAACGTGGGTAGGTAAGGCCATCGACCGGCCATCCTCGTTATCTGCGTCTGCACTGAAGTCCATTGCAGCGGTCGGCCCGCCGCCAGACCGGGACGCTGCTCGACGGGGAATAAACAAAAAAACAAACGCGCAGCCGGGGGATCCCGACTGCGCGTATTTTCATGCGGAAAGCTGACGAGGTGCATGGCAGGACTGCACACCCTTCTTCGAATGGATGCTACATCCGTTACCCGGACAGCCAGCTCCGAAACGGCAACCTTGCGGCACACAGGGTGGTCCGCTTAGTGCTGCTTGGTTCCCCACCTGACACGATTCACAGAGCCCTATTGCGCAAGACCAGATCTTCAACACCGCTTATCCGGGTCAGACGACACAGCATACACCCTCGGTCGGGAATTCCTCCCCGCTGTAGCGGATTGCGGGTAACAGGGCACCGCTATCTCCCCAAGTAGTGCAGCCTTGCCACGCACCTCGTCGTGACAATGACGATTCAGTCCAGTTTGCTTTCGACGAAATCGACGAGCTCGCCGACGGTCGCGATCTTGTCCTCAAGCTCGAGATCGACGCCCAGCTGCTCCTCCAGATCCATGACCATTTCGACAGTATCCAGAGAATCGACGCCCAGACTTTCAAACGTGGTGTCGCGGGTGATCTCATCGGCCGGAATGTCCAGCTGCGAGGCCAGATACGCCTGAATTTTCTCAAACATCCTGAATTCCTCCAAGGTTTCAATTTGCATAAGACTATGATACGAATATTTTCCCGGATGTCAAGAAGAAAAGTGTAAATAATCTGTTTCGGGTCAATTCAGGAAGTCGCGGAGCTTTTTGCTTCTCGACGGATGGCGCAGCTTGCGCAGGGCCTTGGATTCGATCTGGCGGATCCGCTCGCGCGTGACGTCGAACTGCTTGCCGACCTCCTCGAGCGTATGCGGCTTGCCGTCGACCAGACCGAAGCGCATGCGCAGCACCTGCTCCTCCCGCGGCGTCAGCGTGGACAGGACTTCCTCGAGCTGCTCGCGCAGCAGGGTATAGGTGGCCTCCTCCGACGGCTGAGACGCCTCGTCGTCCTGGATGAAGTCGCCGAGATGGCTGTCTTCCTCCTCGCCGATGGGCGTTTCGAGAGAGACGGGCTCCTGCGCAATCTTCAGGACCTCTTCGACCTTGCTCTGCTCGATGTGCAGCTCGTCGGCGATCTCCTTCGTCGTCGGCTCGCGGCCGAGCTTCTGCACCATCGCGTGCGAGGTGCGCAGCACCCGGTTGATGGTCTCCACCATGTGCACGGGGATGCGGATCGTGCGGGCCTGGTCGGCGATGGCGCGCGTGATCGACTGGCGGATCCACCAGGTGGCGTAGGTGGAGAATTTATAGCCCTTCGTGTAGTCGAATTTTTCCACGGCTTTCATGAGGCCCAGATTGCCCTCCTGGATGAGGTCGAGCAGCTGCATCCCGCGGCCGACATAGCGCTTGGCGATCGACACGACGAGCCGCAGATTCGCCTCGGACATGCGCTTGCGCGCGGCCTCGCGGGTCTTCTCGTCGCCCTCGGCCATGGCTCTTGCGACTTCCTGCTCCTCCTCGGGCGAGAGGAGCTTGATGCGGCCGATCTCCTTGAGGTACATGCGCACGGGGTCGTCGAGCTTGGCGGTCTCCACGTCCTCGGGCAGGGCCTCGGGCGTTTCCAGATCCTCGGGCAGGCCCTCGTCCTCGATGGCCTGCATTTCGCTGAGCGTGGGGTTGTCCATGTCGGCCGAGCCGATCAGATCCAGCACGTCCGACACGTCGATCTCGATCCCGGCCTGCTCCAGAATGTCATAGAACTGCTCGGTCTGCGCCTGCGTGGCGTCGACGTCGTCAAGCGTTTCGACCAGATGCTTGGAGGAGACCTTGCCGGTCTTTTTCGCCTCGGTGATAAGGGTCTCGAGCTTTTGCCGGTTTTCAGCGGTCAGTTCCATTTTCTGCAGAAGTTCCAGTTCTTTTCCCATAGCTTACCCTCCATACTGTTTTGTCGATCTCTTCTGCTCGGCGAGCAGCCGCAGGCTGTCTTCCGAGCGGGCGCGGGTCCGGCCCTCATATTCTTCCTGGATCACGCGCAGATAATCCGCGAGCGCCTCATCCGAGACCGGAGATGTGTCCTTGCTCAGGATATACGACAGGTGCGACATCTCCTCCGGGGTGAATTCTCCCTCCATCGCGGCGAGCGAGACCGGCCGGCCGGACTGCACCCGCTGGCGAAGCTGCGTCAGCACCCGGCCGAACAGATCGACCGAGCACGCCTCCGCCGGGAGCTTCACGCCCGCGATCAGCTCCGGCTCGCGCAGGAGCATGCAGATGAGCCCTTCTTCGGCCGTGGCCGAGCGCAGGTTGTCGTAGTGGATGGCGCGGATCTTCGGCGCGCGCCGGCGCGCGATGTCGAGCTCCTGCGCCTCGCGTTTGCGCTTTTCGATGGCGCGGGACTTGCGGTAGGCCTTTTTGACCTCCAGCTGCATGGCCTCGGGCGTGATGCCGGCGGCCTCAGCCGCGCGGCGGCCGTAGATCTCGCGCTGCACCGCGTTCGGGAACGAGGCGATGAGCGCGGCGGCCTGCGAGAGAAATTCCACGCGCTGCTCGTCGAGCGTCAGGTCGAATTTGCGCCGGAGACTGTCGAGCCGGTATTCGGCCTGGTTCTGGCAGCTGTCGAGCAGGACCTCAAAGCGCTGCGCGCCGTATTTTTTCAGAAATTCGTCCGGGTCCTTCGCTCCCTGCATCCGCAGGACGCGCACCTGGATGCCGGTCTTTTCGAGCATCGGGATGGCGCGGCGCGTGGCGTTCTGCCCGGCCTCGTCGCCGTCGTAGGTCAGGATGACCTGATTGGTGTACTTGGCGAGGATGTTCGCGTGCTCCTCCGTCAGCGACGTGCCGAGCGAGGCCACGGCGCAGTCGAACCCGTACTGGTGCAGGGCGATGGCGTCCATATAGCCCTCGGTGAGGATGATGCGGCCCTGCTTGCTCTTGCGGGCGACGTTGAGCGCGAAGAGATTTTTGCGTTTGTTGAAGATGAGCGTCTCCGGCGAGTTGAGGTATTTGGGTGTCGAATCGTCCATCACGCGGCCGCCGAAGCCGATGACGTTCCCCCGGATGTCGATGATGGGGAACATGAGGCGGTTGCGGAAGCGGTCGTACACGCCGCCGTTTTTGCCCCGGATGGAGAGCCCGGCGTCGATGAGCTCGTCGAGCCGGTAGCCCTTTTCCTTCATGGTGTCCGTGAGCGTCGCCCATGCGTCCGGGCTGAAGCCAAGGCCGAAGCGCTTGACCGTGTCCATGCTGAGCGCCCGCTTCTGTATGTACGCCTGCGCGGGCTTGCCCACGGGGGAAAACAGCTGCTGGCGGAAAAACCGCGCCGCGTCCTTGCACAGGGCCCAAAGGCGCTCCTGCTTCTGATACTGCGAGTGGTAGGCCTCGTCCTCCGGTACCTCCATCCCCGCGCGCTTGGCGAGGAAGCGGACGGCGTCGGGGAAGTCCAGCCCCTCGATCTGCATGATGAAGTTGACCACGCCGCCGCCCGCGTGGCAGCCGAAGCAGTAATAGATGCCCTTGTCCGGGGCGACGGAGAACGAAGCGGTCTTCTCCGAGTGGAACGGGCAGAGGCCGAAGAGGTTCGAGCCCCGGCGCGTCAGGCTCACATATTGTCCCACGACCTCGTCGATGGGGTTGCGGTCGATGAGCGCGTCAAGAAACGGCTGCGGAAATGCCAAGGCAGAAACCTCCTTTCTCAAATGGGATCTTCCGGTGCTTACCGCACCTGCCACGTCGTGGGGATGAAGAGCTCGGAATACTTGTAGACCGCGTAGCGGTCGGTCATACCGGCGATGTAGTCGCAGACGATACGCTCCATGCCGTCAAAGTCCAGCTGCGGCAGAAAATCCGCCGGGAGCTTTTCCGGGCGCCGCATGTAATATTCAAAGAGACGGCAGAGCATGTCCTTCGCCTTGGTCTCCTCGCCCTTGGCGACGGGATTGGTGTAGACCCGGGCGAACATGAACGTGCGCAGCCGGTCCATCGCCTGCGCGATCTCCGGCTGCATGCCGAGCGTGCCGGTGGCGATCGTGTTGTCGATCATATTCTCGACGAGCGTGTTGATCCGCTGCGAGTGCGAATGGCCGAGGAGCTCTGCGATCTCCGGCGGGATATCGGCCTCGGTCAGGATCCCGGCGCGCATGGCGTCGTCGATGTCGTGGTTGATATACGCGATGCGGTCGGACGTGCGCACGATCTGGCCCTCGAGCGTCTCGGGGATGAAATCTCCGGTGTGGCCGAGGATGCCCATGCGGACCTCGTAGGTCAGGTTCAGCCCCGTGCCGCCGCGCTCGAGCTTGTCCACCACGCGCAGCGACTGCTCGTTGTGGCGGAACGGCTTTTCCATCATGCTGGAAAGCGCCTTTTCGCCCGCGTGGCCGAACGGCGTGTGGCCCAGGTCGTGGCCGTAGGCCGCGGCCTCCGCCAGATCCTGATTGAGCCGCAGCCCGCGGCAGATCGTCCGCGCGATGCGCGCGACCTCCAGCGTGTGGGTCATGCGGGTGCGGTAATGGTCGCCCTCCGGCGAGAGGAAGACCTGCGTCTTGTGCATCAGCCGGCGGAAAGACTTGCTGTGCAGGATGCGGTCGGCGTCGCGCTGGTAGCAGGTGCGCACGTCGTTGTCCTCCTCCGGCGAGGGGCGGCCCTTCGTCTCGGCGGCTTTCTGGGCCTGCGGGGAGAGAACGTCATATTCCTCCTGCTCCATCCGTTCGCGCACGGTCATATCGGTCCCACCTTACAATGTCAGAATAAACGGAAATTTTGAATTCCGTGTGGCGTTTGCGTGAATTTTTTGAAAAGCTGTGATCTGGCGTTCACCGGATGCGCACGCCGCGCAGCTCCGTGCCGGTCGTTTCCGGCGCGAGGCTCCCGGCGGAAAGCTCCTGCAGGGCCTTCCGGAACGCGGCTTCCTCCGGCTGCGGCAGAAGGATCGTCAGCGCGATCTGCGCGCCGTAGTCCGCGTCCCGGACCAGCCCGCCGCGCTTGTCCGTCTCGAGCTTCACGCGCTCAAACAGCGCGTAGGGGCAATCGAGCCGCAGCACGCTCCACGGGCGCAGCTCGGAGATGCCCGCGTCGTCCAGCGCGTCCTTCGCGGCCTTCGTATAGGCCCGGCAGAGCCCGCCCGCGCCGAGCAGGATGCCGCCGAAGTACCGCGTCACGACGCACAGCACATCCTGTACGCCCTCACGCTCGAGCACGTTCAGGATCGGCTGTCCGGCGGTGCCCTGCGGCTCACCATCGTCGCTGTAGCGCTTCTGGCCGGTGTGCAGGACGTAGGCCCAGCAGTTGTGCCGGGCGTCATATTCCCGCTTCTTGACGGCCTCGAGCTGCGCCCGGGCCTCCGCCTCGGTCGTCACGGGGAGGACGAGGCCGAGAAAGCGGGATTTTTTTTCGATATATTCCGAATTTCCCTCCCCCGCGGGGATCCAGAGCTGCTCCATCAGACTTCCTCTGTTACATACTGACGCAATCTGCCGAACAAGGTTTCATCAACGATGGCATCAAGTTCGATCCCGTTTTCCGTATAGCTGCTGGACAGGACCTGTGCCGTGTCGTGCAGCGCGGCGACCATGCCGCCGACCGCATACGGCAGCAGGAGCTTCACATGGTGCTTGCCCCGGCCGAGCAGCTGCTCGACGGCTTCTTTGAGCGCATCGAGGCCGAAGCCGCTCGCGGCGGAGATGGCGACCTTGCCCTGCCCGCGCGGGATCTCGTCGTCGGCGACGAGATCGCACTTGTTGTAGCATTCCAGGACCGGCGTGCCGGGCGCTGCAAGCTCCGCGATCAGACGGTCGACGACCGCGATGTGATCGTCACGCTCCGGGTCGGCGCTGTCGATGACGTGGATGAGAAGATCCGCGTATTCCAGCTCCTCGAGCGTGGCGCGGAAGGCCTCGACCAGATGGTGCGGCAGCTTGGCGATGAAGCCGACCGTGTCCGACAGCAGCGCCTGGCAGGTGTCGGAGACCGTCAGCTGCCGCGTGGTGGTGTCGAGCGTGTCGAACAGGCGGTCGTTGGCGGGGATGTCGGCACCGGTCAGGCGGTTGAGCAGTGTCGATTTGCCCGCGTTCGTGTAGCCCACGAGGGCGACGACGGGCAGATCGTTTTTCTGCCGTCTTCTGCGCTGCTCGGCGCGGACCTTGCGCACGTCTTCCAGATTTTCGCGCAGCTTCTGGATGCGTGAGCGGATGTAGCGCTTGTCGGTCTCGAGCTGCGTCTCGCCCGGGCCTCTGGTGCCGATGCCGCCGCCGAGGCGGCCCATCTCCTCATTCCAGACGGTGAGCCGGGGCAGGTAATACTGATACTGCGCCAGCTCGACCTGGAGCTTGCCCTCGCGCGTCTTGGCCCGCTGGGCGAAGATATCGAGGATGAGCGCGCTGCGGTCGAGCACGGTGGTCTTTAAAATATCCTCCAGCGTGCGCGTCTGCGAGGGCGTGAGGTCGTTATCGAAAATGACCATGTTCGCGCCCGTGGACAAGACCAGCTGGCGCACCTCCTCAGCCTTGCCCTCGCCGATGAACGAGCGGGGGTCGGGCGTGTGCTTGTTCTGCAGGATCTTGCCGGCGCATTCGCCGCCGGCGGTATTGAGCAGGGCTTCGAGCTCATCAAGCGTCGTCTCCGTCGCGGTCTCTTCCTTTGGAAAGCAGTCCGCGTTGAGGCCGACGAGCACGGCCCGGTCGATTCGTTTCTGATTCAGTTCTTCCATGTATCGTCTTCCGTCAGTTTCTTGCAAATTGCGACATATATGAAAAAAGTCCGCACCGATACGCGGTGCGGACTGTCTTCTTACTTCAGGCCGTATTTCTTGTTGAAACGGTCAACACGTCCACCGGTGTCAACAAGCTTCTGCTTGCCGGTGTAGAACGGGTGACACTTGGAGCAAATTTCAACCTTGATGTCCTTTTTGGTAGAACCAGTCTCAATAACTGCACCACACGCGCATCTGATAGTAGTCTGTTCGTACTTGGGATGGATACCTTCCTTCATGAGTTTCACCTCTCTCATCAGATTTCTGTAAAAAGGCAGACTGCCCTTCCCTTGGTTCAAACGCCTAGATATAGTACCACAGGATGCGCCAGAATGCAAGGATAATTTTCAATTTTTCTTCTGGAACGCAAAAAACAGCCTGCAGCCGTCGGGCTGCAGGCCGGCTGTGCCGCTTACTGGAGGTTCCGGCGTTTGCGGAGCATGAAGTAGGTGAGAAAATAGAGGATCGCGCCGAGGACAAGATCTGCGAGCAGGGACAGGAGCATGGTACCGTGGAAAAACTGGGCGACGGCGTGCGGAGCCTCACTGACGACCCCATTGACGACGACCATGCGGCCGCCTGAAAAGACATTTTGCAGCAGGTGGTTCAGGAGGGAGGTGTCATCTGCAAGGCCTGCAAGCGTGCAGACGCCGAAGATCTGCTGCACGGCCTGAATGACAAAATAGAACACGACGGAAAGAAGCCCCTTATGGTTGGCAAAGCTGTAGCCGATGGACATGGGCGCGTAGAACAGCAGGCAGGTGACAAGCAGGCTGACGAACAGCATCGCAAAGGTCTCCAGCGCAATGGCGATGCCGTTACCGGTGTAATAGCTGCCCAGCTCGCGCAGTCCGGATATAAAGTTGTTATATAGCTCTGTTGACACGCCGCCCTGCCAGATCACGATGGCGAGGGCCAGCAGCTCCGCCGCAAACGTGAAGAGGAAAAAGAGCGCGGCGGTGATCAGCTTCGACCAGAGCAGGCTGTGGACACTGACGGGAAGCGTGAACATGAGATAGCCCTCGTCGGTAAGGAAGTTCTGGTGGAAGCGCTTGATCATCAGAACGGTGGAGAAGACCATCACGCCAAGACCCGCCAGCACATAGACAATGGCGAGCAGGACGCTGACAATATAGAGGACGCGCGTGGGATTCGGCACCTGCTGCAGGATCTGATTTGTGACGCGGGAAAAGACAGCCAGCAGCAAGAGCGCGCCGAACAGCGGCGCCATCAGACGGCCTGTGGCGCGGAACTCGTGTTTGATCAGTTTTCCCAGCATTTGAATACCTCCCGGAACAGGGCGTCGACCGACTGGCCGCGCGTCTCGCGGATCTCCTCGCAGCTCTCGTGCAGCGCGACGTGTCCATGATCGAGGAAAATGACATCATCAAGCACCGGCTCGACATCGGCGATCAGGTGTGTGCTGATGATGACGGCAGCCTCGGGGTTATAGTTTGAAATAATGGTATGCAGGATATAATCGCGCGTGGCGGGATCGACGCCGCCGATCGGCTCGTCGAGCAGATAGAGCTTCGCTCTGCGGCTCATGGTAAGCACGAGCTGGACCTTTTCCTTCATGCCCTTGGACATCTGACGGACGGACTGGTTGAGATCCAGACCGAGCTGCGAGAGCATCCGTTCGGCGGCTGCGCGGTCAAAATCGGCAAAGAAGTCGCCATAGAAATCAAGCAGCTGGCGCGTCTTCATCCAGGGGCTGAGCGTGATGCGGTCCGGCAGATAGGACACGACGGCGTTGGTCTGCGGTGACGGTGCCTGGCCGCCGATCAGCACTTCTCCGCTGGTGGGCTGCAGCAGCCCCATGGCAAGCTTGATCAGGGTGGATTTTCCGCTGCCGTTTGGCCCAAGCAGGCCAACGATACGGCCGGGTTCGAGCGCGAGATCGATATGGTCGAGCGCCATGGCCGCGCCATAGCGCTTTTCCAGCGCGCGGCATTCAAAGATCGGCATGTTCCTGTTCCTCCATTTGATCGAATAGATTGTGAATTTCCTGCTTTCCGCAGCCAAGCGCACGCATGGCCGCGAGATACTGCCGGGTCTGCGCCTCGGCGAGCGAGCGGCGCGCAGCGGCGACGGCGGCTGCATCCTCGGTGACGAACTTACCGGCGGTGCGCTGCGTGTAGATCAGTCCCGCGCGCTCCAGCTCGGCAAAGGCGCGCTGCACGGTATTCGGGTTGACACCGGCATCGGCTGCAAGCTCGCGCACCGATGGAAGCTTGCTCCCGGGCGGATAGACGCCGGAAACGAGCTGCTGCTGCAAGCGCGCGACGAGCTGCGTATAGATGGGTTGATCGGCCTGAAATTGCCAGGACATGAAGTCACCTCCTGTGCTGCTGTATTAAGTGATTAACACAGTAGCACAGGAGGCGTGATTTGTCAAGAGGGGTTCGGAAAATACCGCAAAATTTAAGGTTTCCGTTGATAGATCCGGGTGCCGCGTTCTGTCCCGGCGCTGCATGGGGCGCCCGGGCGGGAAAAGAGCGTATACAGATCCGCGGCGCGGCGCTCCAGCTCATAATACGCCGCGTCCGGCGGCGTCTGCCCGGCATTCACAAGCATACAGCCGCCGCTCTTTTTTGCCTGCCGCAAAACGGTCTGTCCCCGCTCATCAAAGGCCAGCACGCGCACGTAGGGCGGCGTCTGCCGGAGCGATTCCTCGCTGATGCCGAGATACGCGCACAGCAGCAGCCGCTGCAGCCGCGTGCGCGGGTAGCGCTTCGATTTGGCCGCGGCAAGGATGCTCTCATAGTCCGGCTGCGACAAGACGGCCTTCCACACCTTGGACCACAGGCCCTCGGAGCCGTGCGCGGTGCGCGCCCAGTCCGCCTGCTCCATGCCGCGCAGGCGCGCGAGCATCGCGCGCTCGCCCCAGCAAAGCGCGTGCGGCACGGCCCCTTCGCAGGCGCATTCCGCCGGGACATACGGCCGCCAGTCTCCGCCGGTCAGGATCAGCCGCCGCACGGCGGTCGCCGACGGGTGTTCCGCATCCGGCTCGTCCGCGTGATAGTCGCCGGGGCGCAGGACGGCGAGCGGGCGCAGACCGCTTTCCTGCCGGATGATCGCGCGGCAGTATTCAAAGGCCAGGATGTCGTTGGGTCTTGTCAGTAATTCGCCGTCCGCGCCGAGGGCGGCCAGCGCCCGCTGCCGCGCGGCGGCGTAGCTCAAACCCTCCTGCATGGCTTCGTGCAGGAAAGCTTCAAATTCCGTCGCGCACGACGCTTCCGCTGCGCGGAAAAGCGCCTCGCCGCTGCCCGATTCGCAGCCGAAGCTCAGATACCCGCAGCCAAGCGCGGATAAGATCCGCACGCCCCCGGCGGCGAAGCCCTCGGCCGACTGCAGCGCCGCCGTGACCGGCAGCTCCAGCACAAGATCCGCCCCCGCGTCCACCGCCGCGCGGGCGCGCACGCGCTTGTCAAAGACTGCGGGCTCGCCCCGCTGGACATAATTGCCGCTCATGAGGCAGACGACGGCCGCATCCCCACCCAGCTGCTGCCGGATCATGGCCAGCTGACGCGCGTGGCCGAGATGGAAGGGGTTATATTCACAGATCACGCCGACCGTCTGCATAAGCGGCCCTCCGATAAAAAAATCTTGGGAAACTCTTGTTTCCCTTTTGCTTTTGTTGTATGATGAACAATAGCTATGAATATAGTACCACGAATGACTGAAAAAAGAAACACAGGAGTGAATGTACTGGTCATCAACGCTGGCAGCTCCAGCCTCAAGTATCAGCTCATGGATCCGGCGACCGGCAATGTCACGGCCAAGGGTCTGTGCGAGCGCATCGGTCTCGACGGCCGTCTGACCCACAAGGTCCCGGCGACCGGCAAGAAGGTGGAGAAGGACATCCCCATGCCCACCCACAAGGAAGCCATCGAGGCGGTCATGGCCATCCTGGTCGACCCGGCTGACGGCGTCATCAAGTCCGTCGACGAGATCGACGCTGTGGGCCACCGCGTCCTGCACGGCGGCGACAAGTTTGTCGAAAGCTGCATCATCGACGAAGCCTGCAAGCAGGCCATCCGTGACTGCATCCCCCTCGGCCCGCTGCACAACCCCGCCAACCTCATGGGCATCGAGGCCTGTGAAAAGGCCATGCCGGGCAAGCCCCAGGTCGCTGTGTTCGACACCGCGTTCCATATGACCATGCCCCCGAAGGCCTACCGCTATGCCATCCCCACCAAGTATTACACCGAGGACCATCTGCGCCGCTACGGCTTCCACGGCACCTCCCACCGCTTCGTCTCCAAGCGCTGCATCGAGCTGATGGGCGGCGTGGAGAACGCGCACCGCGTCATCGTCTGCCACCTGGGCAACGGCTCGTCCCTGTCCGCGGTCAAGGACGGCAAGTGCCAAGATACCTCCATGGGCCTGTCGCCTCTGGCCGGCGTCCCGATGGGCACCCGCGCGGGCGATATCGACACCTGTGTCGCGCAGTTCATCATGAACAAGTACAACATGTCCGCCGATGACTGCCTGACCATGCTTAACAAGAAGTCCGGCGTGCTGGCCCTGTCCGACGGCATCTCCTCCGACTTCCGTGATCTGGACGCGGCTGCCGAAAAGGGCAACGAGGCTGCGCAGCTCGCACTCGACAAGTTCGCCTATGAAGTCCGCAAGTACATCGGTGCCTACGCGGCTGCGCTCGGCGGCGTGGACTGCATCGTCTTCACGGCCGGTGTCGGCGAGAACTCCGGCTCCATGCGCGCGTCCATCTGCGACGGTCTGGAGTACCTCGGCGTCAAGCTCGACGCGGAAAAGAACAAGCTCCGCGGCGAAGAGGTCATCATCTCCACCCCCGACTCCAAGGTCACGGTCTGGGTCATCCCGACCAACGAAGAACTCATGATCGCGCAGGATACCGCTGCGCTGACCAAGTAAGGAATAGAATAAAAACGCAGGGCGGCCGGATAGACGGGTGTCCGTAAAACAGTTAATCCTCC
>OMAA01000708.1_pt1 | contig 14130 bp, 5 predicted proteins | sample 1674191 | NCBI WGS metagenome assembly OMAA01 (sample SAMEA103958152, study PRJEB25191) | human gut metagenome | biome: human-associated habitat [ENVO:00009003]; feature: intestine environment [ENVO:2100002]; material: feces | place: Germany | collected 2013/2015
TCTCAAAATCCGGAAAGCTCTTAACAGATTATTAGCTAATTCCTTCATATGCCCTCTATATACAAAAGAAGTTATGTCAAAACCCAGATGATTCTCTCACCCGACTTTTGACATAACTTCTCCTAAAATAAAAAAATATATTAACCTGATTTATTTCAACAATACTCCTATCTCACCGACAGCAGTTACTGCTTTGTTATTTATTTCGGTAACAGGCTCCAGTTTAAAATAACGGGCTGGATAAGTCTTTCCGAAACGTACAAAATAAGGAACAGGATTATGCATGATATTACTGAATTCACCTGTAGCGTCACACTTCATCCAATCCTTACCATCCCGGCTGACATAAAAGTTGTATTTATAGATAGTGCCAGTCAGATCCTCCTCCTGTGCAGGAGCATAACTGAAACCGGCTATTTCCACTTCTTTACCCATATCAACCACCAAGGGAGTTAAAGTTTCGGTTTTCCAAACAGTTTCCTGTTTTCCATCGATGGCTGCGGCTGCATCCATGCCCACTGTTTTCCAACCATCCACCGGGACATCACTCAAGGTTACTTTCATCGTTTTATCAACCAATGGTTCAGCATAATACAAGCCTATGTTACTGATATTGACGGTTCCACGAGCACCCGTAATTGTCACTCTAACCTTTTCGGCATGACTATCCGAGAAAGGCAACAACCGTTTATATCCCACCGTAGTTCCCTCACCCACATGATGCCATGCGCCATTGGCAAACACTTCTACTGTAAAACCTTCCACACGCTGGCCTTTTGTAATATCCTCCTGAATTAAGAAAGTATTAACAAGTGTATTCTTCCTCACCTTATATTCTTTCGTATCTCCTACTTTGGCTGTCCATATCCTATTTCCCTTCTCAACTTTATTATCGGCAAAGGTCTTTTTTATATATTCCGTCAACTCCTTGATACGTTTCACATCATTCTCGTGCATCAAACCACGTTTATCGGGTGGAATATTCAGCAACAAAACAGAGTTACAACCCACAGAACGATAATAAATATTCACCAAGTTGGCAAGTGAACGAACTTGATTATCCTGTTCGGCATGATAGAACCATCCCGGACGGATAGAAACATCAACTTCAGAAGGATACCAGAACAAATCCGATGCTTTAGATACCAATTCACGGCTTCCCAAATCCTTGGACATAGCATTTATGCCCAATCTCTTATAGACTTCATCAGAACCCGGATAAGAATTAGGCATCAAAGCCGTTGCACTCCATTCCGTGGTACGTCCCAATCCACCTTCATTACCTACCCAACGCACATCATCGCCCATGATAGCGGTAACTGCCTTAGGTTGAAGACGACGGATAGTCTTCAAAATAGCGTCCCAATCATATTCCTGCTTCTTTCCGTTAGGTCCTTCGCCATTAGCTCCATCAAACCATACCTCGTGCACTTCTCCATAATTGGTAAGCAGTTCAGTCAGCTGTTCGATGAAAAACTTATTATAAGCTTCTCCTTGTCCGTAACATTCCGCATTACGATCCCAAGGAGAAAGATAAACTCCGAATTTCAATCCATACTTGTCACAAGCTTTGCGGAGCTCCTGTACCACATCCCCTTTTCCGTTTTTCCATGGAGAAGAAGCAACCGAATGCTTGGTTGTCCGGGTAGGCCACAAACAGAAACCATCGTGATGCTTGGCAGTAATGATAGCCATTTTGAAGCCACCTTCCTTCAGAGCTCTTACCCATTGTTCACAATCCAATTCGGTAGGATTGAAAATGGCCGGATCTTCTTTACCATCTCCCCATTCACGGCCTGTAAAGGTATTAATACCAAAATGAAGGAAACAAGTGAATTCCATTTGTTGCCATGCCAACTGTTGCGGTGTAGGCACCAAACGGGAAGCCATATCTATCTTCTGTTCCGTAGTCGCTCCTGCCGGAAAAGCTACGTGTTTCTCATAATACTCCTGTGCCTGAGTTCCCAGAAAAGCACAAAGTAAGGCTGCGGTTAGAATCGTTTTTCTCATTTTTCTTTATTACTAGGTTATTTTAATGGACAAATCATAAACTCAAACGTATGCTTCTCCACCGGAACACGATATGGCGGCAATACCCCCGGACCACAAGTCGCAGTACCTACCCCCGACTGTTCCGCATCTAAGTGAACATTTATAATCCCTGTTCTCTCAAGTTTATTAATATGAGTAGCTTTATCTACATTAGAATCCGTAAATGGAATAACACAGAACTGAAACACTTTATCCGAACGGAAAGACAAACCTTCTCCTGCCTCATCCGCCAATTCCATCCAACGCACATCCGTACGGTTTCCTGTAGCCTGGGGCTTCACATAATAATGGAACATACGTTCTGCATCTGTATGGTAAATTCCAATACATCCAGACTGATTACGGTCTATATAAGTTTCATGTTCACCACGTCCCAAATAAGAAACCTTGTTATAGGCATACGGCATTTCAAATGCCAGGCCCACTCTAGCCAATGAAGTAACAGCAGAAGTATCCGGCAGGAAAGTTGTCTTTACTTTTAATACACCATTGCTCTGCAAAGTATATACAAAGGTAGCCATTCCCAACTTTACGCCTTTAGCATTCCATAACTCTACTTCCGCTTTACCACCAGTTTCAGATGCTTTGACAAAAGTAGCTTTTTGAATCATATTATCCAAACCTTCTTTCCTCCAAACTTTGGCTCCTCCTGTTTTTTCCCTACTGTCATTGTCCGTAACAGGACGATAAAGGCTGAGAACTACAGGAGATGAAAGCATCTCTTTACCTTTATATATATAAGAGCGTAAAGCACCGGTTGCAGGATCAATATCTATCTTCACCTTATCAGCCAATTTGATTTCCGGCGCACGATACCCTTTGTTGGCAGACAGTACAAACTGGTCATAGGCCACTTCGTCATGAGTTCCAATAAAGGGAGTTGCCTTATCAGGCGTCCAAGACAGATTCAAATAAGCCTCACGAATCGTAGAAGGCAACTTTACAGCACCCAAAGAGAATGTTACAGCCTCATGAGGGGCACAGTCTGCTTTTCGAGTTCCTTCTGCTATCACTTTCCCATCATCCCCCATGACCTGCCAGTGCAACGTATAGGCATTCAAATTGGTAAAGTCATACCAGTTCTTGACTTCCACTGTCAGCTTCTTAGGATCGGTCAGTGCCGATTTGATATATTGATACTCCTTCTTCACTTCAATGAGATGCGGATGCGGTTCGCGGGCTGCATTGACCAACCCGTTACAACAGAAATTGCCAAAACTGGGCACATCCTTCGGACCATAATCCCCACCATAACTCCAATACCATTTACCATCCTTATCTATCTCGCGGAAAGATTGATCCACCCAATCCCAGATACAACCTCCCTGAACAATCGGTTCGGTTTCGAATACATGCATATATTCCTTTAATCCTCCGCCACTATTACCCATAGTATGCAGATACTCTGTCATGATGAAAGGACGATAGACTTTAGGTTCTGTCTGGCGGGCATAGGCCATGAGTTCTTCCACGCTGCGATACATACGGCAATAGATATCGGTATTATAATTCTGTTCGGCCCGTTCATATTGTACAGGACGACTTTTCTCCACTGACTTCATCCAGTCATATGTACGTTCGAAGTTAATACCGTTTCCGGCTTCATTCCCCAATGACCAGATGACGATAGCCGGATGATTCTTGGAACGCTCATACATACGTTGGGTACGATCCATGTGGGCAGGCAACCAAGTGGAATCTTTGGCCAATGAAGCAGGTCCATACCCCATGCCATGCGATTCAATATTAGCTTCATCTATCATATAAAGTCCATAACGATCACAAAGCTGATACCAATAAGGATGGGTAGGATAGTGCGAATTGCGGACCGTATTGATATTATGCTGTTTCATCAATTTGATATCTTTTTCCATCAGTTCCTTGCTTACAGTCCGTCCTAATTGGGAATGTTCATGACGGTTCGTTCCCTTTACCAAAACCGGCACACCATTGATGCAAAAACGTCCGTCCTTAATTTCCGAAGTGCGGAAACCTACTTCACATCCGGTAAGTTCCGTTACTTTACCTGTTACATCTTTCAATTCCAGGATCAGCGTATAAAGATTCGGATGCTCAGCACTCCAGACTTCCACATCCGGCAAACTTTGTTCATCCAACTTCAAGAAATGGCTCAATCCCTTCGATTTGATAGGATATTCACCTTGCAGAACCGCCTTACCGGTTTTATCTTCCAGTCGGTAAGCAAAGGTAGTCATGGAAGTAGAAGGTCCTTCAATGGTAGCTTCCAAACCGAAAATACCTTCTTTATATTGTTGTTTGTCTAGAGAAGAGGTTACTTTGTAATCGGCTATATACTGTTTAGGAGTGCTGTAAAGATACACATCACGTTCAATACCACTCAACCGCCACATATCCTGGCACTCCAAATACGATCCGGCGCTCCAACGGTAAACCTCCAATGCCACCGTATTCTCACCTTTCTTCAATTTATCAGTGATATCCCATTCGGCCGGTGTCTTTGAACCTTGATTATAGCCCAACAGATGTCCGTTCACCCAAATATAGTAAAAAGAAATCACTCCTTCACAACAGATAACCACACGGCGGTCTTCCCAATCGGCAGGAATTGTAAAGGTACGTCTGTAGGAACCGACTTCATTCTCTTTATATGGAACTAAAGGCGGATTCTTTTTAAAATGGAACAGTTTGTCATCGAACTCATAGGTTTCGTTTACATAAATAGCTGTTCCATATCCTTGACGTTCCCAATTGCCGGGAACCTGAATATCCGCCCATCCTCCTGTATAAAACTCCGGTTTATAAAAATCCTTCGGACGGTTATCGGGATTCTTTACCCAATGGAATTTCCAACTACCGTTCAGACTCATGTAATAAGGAGAAGATTCATAATCTCCGTTACGGATATCAGATACGGTTTGATAAGGCCACACATAAGTATGAGGGGCCAGTTTGTTCAGTCCGACAGCATATTGGCTCTGCCATTCGGGTTGTTGTTGCGCCATTACTGGAAATATAACCAGAGCAGCCAAAAAATATAATAATGTATTTCTCATATATCTATTTATTCTATCATTACCTCATCAAAATAAATCCTTGCCTCTTGTCCGGGGCGTACATGGGTTGCAGGACACTCTCCGGCTCCTTTAGCAATAATCCGCACATAACGGCCAATTTCCTTATTCAAATCAAGTACCACATCCTCTTTGAAAGTCCCTTCACGGAAAATCTCTCCATCCGTGAACTGTTTACCGGATACTTTACGATAATCCCGATTATCATTTGAAACCCACACTTCAATATCTGCCGGTTTATGGGCTGCCATGCCATAATTCGTTATGCATCCCACTGATACAGAACGAAGCGACTCCTTCTTTTGCAAATCTATAGTAAAAGCGACAGAATCACTGCTTTCCCATGAATGCCATTCGAAATCCGACTGGCGCAAGCTGCCACGTATACCATTTACTAAAATCTTCCCGGCCTGTGTATTTCCTAAAACAGGTTTGGCGGTAGCCTTATTCCAGACCAAAGGCAATGTCAATGTTTTTCCCATCTGCCGACCTGCTCTATAAGTCGTACACTTTATAGTTTGTGTACCGGTCACCATCAACGGGCTCTTATATAGCAGAGACCGGTCTGTCGGCTCCTTACCATCCATTGTGTAACGGATTTCCACATCAGGACGTTCACATTCCAGTTTCACCTGTAGCTTTCCATTTACAGGGGTTACCGTATGTTGTATATTATACATGGAACAGGCAAACACAATCCCTTTAGCAGACAGATGCTCGTTGAATTTATCCATTGCCACCAAAAAACTTCTCCAATTTTTATGCCAAGGCTGTGTCCAAGCCACTTCGGCTAAAGCAGCCAGACGAGGGAACAGCTGATATTCCACATCTTCCGGTTTATTGCAAAACTCAGTCCACATAGAAGCCTGTACTCCCATCAGCAAGGAACGTACCTCCGGACTCCATTCTTTCTGTATCGGTTCATACCTATATACATCCTTCAATGTATTATTCCCAAAATAGGTCAAAGGTTCAAACCATTGCGGTCCCTGATAACGAATCAAATACATGATACGTGCAGGAGTCATGACAAACCTATGCCCTTGCTCCGCTGCCTTGACGGCAGCCTGACCGTAGCCTCTCCAACCATAAATAATTGCTCCGTCGGGAATCCGGGTATTGGTCAGTTCATCCCAGCCCATGGCTTCTTTCCCTTTGCTTTGTACATATTTACTCATTCTCGCCATAAAATAACCTTGCAACGCTTCTTCGTCCTCCAAGCCTTCCTGTCGCATACGCTCCTGACAAAGCGGACACTCCTTCCAATGCGTTTTCCGAGCCTCATCCCCACCCAAATGAATATACCTGGAGGGAAACAGCTCCACCACCTCGTCAATCACCCCTTGCAAGAAAGTGAACACACTATCGTTTCCTGCACAGAAGATCACATCCGCATGATTTCCTCCCAATCCTGGAAGGACACCGATAAATTTATCGACCACAGGACAAGCCAACAACGGATAAGAAGCCAACGCAGCATTACTATGAGCCGGCATTTCAATTTCAGGAATCACTTCAACCTGATGTCGGGCGGCATACGCCACTATCTCACGGATATCCTCCTGTGTGTAAAATCCTTTTTCTACAGTCGGTTCACCCTGCCGGGGATTACGACGCTCCGGAAAAGATTTTCCAGGACGATCTACACGCCGTGAACCGATTTCCGTAAGTAAAGGATATCTCTTTATTTCAATACGCCAACCATTATCATCCACCAAATGCAGATGCAGGGTATTAATTTTCAACATTCCCATACAATCGATAATACGAAGCAGATTCTCTTTCGGAATAAAAAAGCGGGCCACATCCACCATCAATCCACGATATCCGAAACGAGGTTCATCCTTGATTGTCATAGCCGGCACGCTCCAATCCGCAGTTTCCGCCACCGCTGTGCCCTCAATGGAAGCAGGCAATAACTGACGAATAGTCTGCAAGGCATAAAAAAAACCTTTTGTATCTGAAGCTTTAACTATTATCTGCCTGGGAGTTATTTCCAGATGATACGCCTCACTCTTTAATGCGTCATCGGTAAGGAAACTGATTTTCCCCTTCTTTTCTCCAACCTTCACACAAGGAGTAAATCCGGCCGCCTGGGTAAAAAGAGCAGAGAAACAGCGTGCAACCTCTGCCTGCTCCTCATTTTCTACCGTAAAGTCTGTTTTTCCGGAGAAAGTAAAATAACCTGTACCCGGAGTAATACTCTCCGGGCAGGGAACAATAGATATAGATTGGATTAGGTTGTCAGCAGGTAAGGCCATAGTCGCAAATAACGACCATAGCAAAATCAAACAAGCGTATTTCATGATATATGCTATTTTTCTTATTCTTTGTCTCTATCGGGTGAAAAGCGTACCGGATCATTATACTGCTCCTGCAATCTTGCCAATTCAGCCTTCAGCTCCGTCACAACCGATTCATATTCTTTCTGACCATAAAGATTATGCATTTCCGTAGGGTCTGCCTGTAAATCATACAATTCCCACACATCAATATCATTATAAAAATGTATCAGCTTATAGCGTTCGGTACGCACACCATAATGACGTTTCACCGCATGTTCCGCCGGATATTCATAGAAATGATAGTAAAGGGACTTACGCCAGTCCTTAGGACGTTCTCCTTTCAGCAAAGGTAACAAAGATACTCCCTGAATATCTTCCGGAATATCTACTCCCGCCAGTTCCAAGAAGGTAGGTGCATAGTCTATATTCTGAACCATTTGCGACACTTTTCCTTTCTTGCCATGAGGAAAACGGGCTAACAACGGAGTACGGAATGACTCCTCGTACATAAAGCGTTTGTCAAACCAACCGTGTTCTCCCATATAGAATCCCTGGTCGGAAGTATAGACAATCATCGTATTTTCCATCAATCCGTTCTCTTCCAAATACTTCAAAACACGCCCCACATTACGGTCTATGGAATGGATAACCCGCATATAATCATGCATATATTGCTGATATTTCCACTCAGCCAAAGCCTTACCCGTTAACTTATCCTGTTTGAATTTGGCAATGATAGGATCATAATGCTTGTCCCAAACAGCCTTCTGTTCCGGATTCAGAGCATTATACATATTTCTGCCCGCTTCTTCCAGTCCCGTTGTGGTATGGATCTCATTCTCCTTGTCCGCCATCTTCAGGTCATACACCAAATCCATATCCTTTATAATGCTCATTTCCTGCTTGGATGCAGGAATTCTGCCTTCATATTTATCATAGAAGTTCTCTGGCATCGGATAAGTTACATCATCATACAAGTCAAGGTCACAAAGATCAGGCATCCAGGTACGATGAGGAGCCTTATGATGAATAAAAAGACAGAATGGTTTACTCTTGTCCCGGATGCTGTCCATCCAATTTATTGCCAAATCTGTCACAATATTGGTAGCATAGCCTTCCCGTTGTACCCGTTCACCATTTTTAATAAATTTCGGATTATAATAATCCCCTTGTCCTATCAGGATGTCCCAATAATTAAATCCGGTAGGTTCAGATACCAGATGCCATTTACCGATCATAGCAGTCTGATAGCCATTAGCCTGAAGCAGTTTCGGGAAAGTCTGCTGGTTACCGTCAAATGTGGTGGTATTATCCGTAAATCCATTGGCATGACTATGTTTACCGGTCAGCATGCAGGCACGGCTGGGACCACTCAGAGAGTTTGCTACAAAGCTGTTTGTGAAACGGACACCCTCATTGGCTATCCGGTCAATATTGGGTGTCTGCATATAACGTTGGTCATAGGCACTGATCGTCTGATAAGAATGGTCGTCACACATGATATAGACTACATTCATCGTTTTTTTTACCTCTTCAGATTTCTTTTCTTTGCAGGAAGACAGCGATGACAACACCGCTGCCCCCGTCAAAGAATATAATAACACAGGTGTTACTCTATTCATATCTTTTTTATTAACATAATTCCTACCATCCGGGATTTTGCTCCCACATACCACCGGTCAAATCTCCTAACATACGTGTCTGAATGGGTAACAGATAGTCACGGTTGACATCAAACTTCCAACCCGATTCATACCCTGCAGGATTCGTAGGTATAATATAGCGCAACGGATCCCCGGGCTTGCCTGTCAGGAAAAGATTATTTCCTGAAGCTTGATCATAAATTAACTTATCACCATATACAGGATGGTTCTCAAGGTTACTTCCCACAAAGAGCGCACCTTTCGGCCATTTGCCCACTATTAATTCGTCCGCAGCAGCCCAGCGCATGATATCTTCCTGACGGCGTCCTTCACAGGCTTTTTCAACCCGGCGTTCACGACGTACAGCCTGAATATACTTATCAAGATTACGGAAACCATAATCAGCTTCCTGATTATATTCCCTGTCAAAATCCACCGGAGGCATGCCTACACGGTCACGTAAAGGTTGCAAGGCATCAATAATTTTCTGCGCATTCCCCACACCATCCAGTTCAGCCAGAGCTTCCGCATAATTCAGCAAGATATCTGCATAACGGAACTGAATAGCCGGTGTGGCTCCCTTGAACTCGGCATCCAGACTGCCCGTATAATCAATTTGCACATGTTTTAATAAAGAATAACCAGTCATATTCTGATTATAGGATGAAGTACCAATCAATGGCGGTACAACATAATAAGGAGCTTTGTCATCCGGACGTAATTGCTGCCCCGGCATACAAACAGTCTGTGACAAACGCGGATCACGCAAAGTCGGCCGCAATTCATTCCCGAACACCTTTTTCGCTTCAATCCGCTCATCACCAACAAACGGTTTACCATCAATTGTCAGATAATCATCCACCAATGAAGCCGTCACACCTACACTCCCTCCTCCTTGATTCAAGTAACGGTTTACATTATTACCAATCTGATCTCCATCATACTGTTTATACCAAAGTACTTCCGGATTACCCGATAAATCTGTAGTCTGGAACATCTGACGATAGTCATCCAATTTGTTACCAGTATTATAAATGGCCCATACGCCACGATCCATCACTTCTTTTGCAGCTGCAACAGCCTGATTAAAATAATCGCGAATTTTTTCATCGGTCACCGTAGAATCAAAAAACTTATCATTTTTCGCTTTATGATATTTTTCCCAAGTTCCTTCAAACAAAGCCACTTCACTTTTCAAAGCACGCGCCACATCTTTATGAATCCGCATGGTAGCACTATTGTTCTGAGTATTGAGATACATCACCGCTTTATCCAGATCAGCCAAAATACTGTCGGCAATAATCGTGCGGTTAGCACGAGGCAATTTCATTTCTTCCATATTAGGATCAAGCGGAGTGTTCACCCACGTCAGGCGCCCATAGCTGATAAACATCTGATAATAATACCATGCGCGGAAATAATAAGCCTCACCCACATACTGATTATAATCAGCAGATCCTTTTTCCACACAATTATCTAAATTACACAGCATAAAATTTAAATTACGGATAGCTGTATAATTTTGCAGTTTGACCGCACTACTCAATGTCGTTTCACCTGCCAAACGGGTACTGACCGAACTGGAAGCCATATTATCACTATGTGTATCCGCCCCGGCAATATATTGTCCACCACCGGCATCAAAACCTTGCGCACGCATTCCATCACCAAAGCTGACATAGTCATATTTATAATTACCTGTCTGATAGAATTGATCCAGATAATTTCTCATTTCCCCCGTACTTGCAAAAGGAATCGTCGTAGACAATACCCCTTCAGGCATCTTATCCAAATCATAGCAACCGGTAAGACCTAACATCAAAACCAGACCCAAAAATATATTTCTTTTCTTCATAATATTCATCAAATTATAAGTTAACAACTAGACCAAAAGATATCACCTTGTTCATAGGATAGTTCTTTCCACCTTCAGCCGTGTAATCATTCTTGGTAAAGATAGCTTCCGGATCAAACATTCCTTTCAAAGTGGTAAAAGTCAACAAATTCTCACCAGAGAAAAACACCTGCACCTTCTGTAACCCTACCTTTTTTGTCCATACGGCAGGGATATCATAACTCACTGTCAGATTTTTCAGACGGCAATAAGCACCACTCTGGAGATAACGGTCACTAAGCGTCATTGTCTTATTACGGAAAGGAACCACCCCTCCTGCCGTATGAATATAAGGTTTCGGATAATAAGCCCCTGTATTTGTTTCACTCCAATAATCCAAATGCTCTTTAAACACCGTCACTTGCGCATAAGGTCCGCTTCCCCAAAAATAAGCTCCGGTACCAGGATCCCAATCTCGTTTAGCCACTCCTTGGAACATGGCACTTACGGTTACACCTTTCCAGCTAATTGAACCGTTAATGGTATATTGATAACGGGGAGTGGTATTACCAATCACCGTCATATCGCCCATATCATCCAACGTATTAAGCCCATTATTGATTTTCTTATCTCCATTCAGATCACGATATTTCACATCCCCCGGTGTCCAAGGTTTTCCGCTAATAAAAGATAAATCATAGGTATTATTATACTCATCAGCCTCTGCCTGAGTCTGGATCAGTCCGTCCGCCCGATATCCCCAAATTTCACCAGCTTTCTTTCCTTTATACCAATTATCTTTAGGATTTGTTCTAGTTCCTTCATATTCAGTCACTTCAGCAGTAGCATCCGAAAGAGAACCACCTATGCTATAGTCAATATCCTTTCCAATTTTTCCACGATAATTCAGCACCAATTCCCAACCACGGTTACGCATACGGGCATTATTGGTTTTAGGAGCGTCTGCACCAAAGAAATCCGGGAAATCCACCGTAGGTCCTAACATATCCTTCGTATCACGTTGAAAAACATCAAAAGAACCGGTCAACGAATTACCAAAGAAACCGAAATCCAAACCTATATTCTTACTCTCTACCTTTTCCCAAGTCGTATTCGGGTTGACTACGGCAGGGGCCTTAGTAAAGATGTGGCGTCCATCCGAGAATATATAATTTCCCAATTTATCATTCAAATCCATAGTAGCGGCAAAAGTATAAAGGGCCGCACCCGCCTGATTGCCCAGTAATCCGTAAGAAGCACGGAGTTTCAAGTTGGAAACTACATCGGCTATCGGCATCATAAACTGTTCCCGGGTAATATTCCATCCTAAAGATGCAGATGGAAAGAAGCCCCAACGATTACCTTTGGCAAAACGTGACGAACCATCATATCGTCCATTCAATTCAAGAAGATAACGTCCGTCATAATCATAATTCACACGTCCGAAAAAGCCACGGGTTGCCCAACCATTACGAGTATCGACTACCGTCTTATCACCGGTTCCCATACCTACATTAGGATTTGAAGTTGAATAAAGTCCGGTAATCGAGTTCTTCATATAACTATAGTCATTATTTTCTTCCTGATAACCTGCCATTACGGTAAAATTATGCTTGTCTCCCAAAGTAAAGAGATAATTCGAATATAAATTTATAGATTGGTAGCGAGTATGCGCATAATAACGGGTAAACTTGCCATCGGGTGATACACCCAACTCATCACGCACACCTTTCGAAGTACTCACCCCGTCAGCCCCATAAATTAACGGGCTCACGTTCAATGCCTCATATTCCAAATCCATCAATTTATATGTATAATCAAAAAAGATAAACCAGTTTTTCACAGGCTGGATATCTAAACCTGCCGTTAAACTAAAACGGTCACGTTGAGTATTTGTATACGTACCACTCTGCAAATAAGGAATCATAGTCAGTTCTGTAAAATGCCCATTCGGATCAATAGGAGCAACTGTAGGACGGAAACGTGCCAATGAATGATAAAAGCCTTCACTAAGCCCTCCGTCACCAAAAGGAGTATCCTCATCGGAATGCATAAACTTCGTATTTACTTTTACCTTCATCCAATCGGTAATCTGAGAAGAAATATTAGCGGCAAAATTATAACGGCTGAAATCCATATCGGCATAACGGAGAATACCATCTTCCGAATAATAACCACCAGAAATATAATATTGTGCTTTTTTGCCACCCCCACTCAAGCTGAGATTATGATTTTGCTTGAATGCCCAATCCTTATAATGCAAATCGAAATAATTAGTATTTCCTACTCCTAATTCTGAATTTTCGAATGCCGGGTTCATATTAGAATTTTTAGGAAGTTCGAACCAAGGATCCACACTACTGGGATCTTTAATATATTGCTGTAATAAACCCATTTTTTCCTCACTATACAAACGAGGAGAACCTGCATTAATACATCCGGCATTCCAATACTGAGCAAATTCATAGGAATCAACCATATCAGGCAATACAGTCGGCGTACTCCAACCTACGTTTCCCTGGTAATTTACACGCATTTTACCTTCCTCGCCTTTCTTGGTAGTGACCAAAATGACACCATACGCCGCACGTGCACCATAAATGGCACAAGCAGCAGCATCTTTCAATACAGAAATACTTTCAATATCATTCGGATTCACGTCCGAGAGACTCATTTCCACTCCATCAACCAAAATATAAGGATTCGCATTATTATCCAGATTGCCTTGTCCACGCAAAGTCAACGTACCACTAGCTCCCGGACGACCCGTATTTGAGTTGCTCACCAACAGCCCCGGAACCATCCCTTGCAAACTCTGTGTGGCATCAGCTACCGGACGACGTTCCAATGCATCTCCTTTCACTGAAGACACAGATCCGGTAAGATTCACTTTTTTCTGTACGCCATAACCTATTACAACAACTTCATCCAACGTTTCGGTATCTTCAGCCAATACAACACTGAAACTAGTCCTCCCATTAATAGGAAGAGTTTGCGTAGCATAACCAATGTAAGACACAACTAAATTTCCTTTGGAAGGAACATTAGAAAGCATAAAGTTACCATCCAAATCGGTTATTGTACCGTTTGAGGTTCCTTCAATTAAAACACTGGCCCCAATTACAGGCTCCTGACTGTTTTTGTCAATTACCTTACCACTGATAGATAAGGATTGGGCCAACACCTCCGATGAGAACAAAAACAGGATAGCTGTCACCAATCCAAGGATTGAAAGCAGTTTTGTTTTTTTATTCATAATAAAA
>OMAA01000716.1_pt1 | contig 14033 bp, 14 predicted proteins | sample 1674191 | NCBI WGS metagenome assembly OMAA01 (sample SAMEA103958152, study PRJEB25191) | human gut metagenome | biome: human-associated habitat [ENVO:00009003]; feature: intestine environment [ENVO:2100002]; material: feces | place: Germany | collected 2013/2015
ATAAATCTTGATGAATTGAATTGGGAGCATGATACATTGGCAGCACAAACATCATCAGGTAGCCGTGGAAGCGGTAATGAGGTAGATTTGAGCAATGGAAAGGCATATCACGGAAGCGTTGATATATCGAATACAAATTTCACCACTTCAACATTTATAGGTTACACGAAAACCTCTGAGAAAAAGCATATTGCATACAGCATTCACACAGAATTCTTGTTTACTAATAAATACAGCGTTAAAATATATGGGTACAATCCTGTTGCTAAAGAATGGAATATAACTAATACAACATTAGCTTTTAATGGCTTTGGAAAAACTAAGGTGTTGTTCAGTGGAACCACAGGTATAGCACCTTCAAAAATGTATCTCACTTTTATTAAGGCTTCAAGCACCGGCGAGCAGGTATTCAATTACTCGTTTTACGCCATACAATCTTAGGAGGCTATTATGAAAAAAAGCACAAGTATCGTTAAGACCGTCATAATCATTATAATGGCGCTTGTAATAGCACTTGACACCGTATTTATATTTATCCTGTCGAACAGCATAAACGCTGTTGATCAAAGAGTGACCGAGCAAGAGGTAAATGACGTGTATGTTGCTACTCTGCTTATGGATAAGGACATTTGCAGTAAAAAAGACTATGTGACAGATGTTATAAAAGAGTATTCGACAATCATAACGGACAGACCGTATATTTTGCTGATAAATCCTGATTTAAAGCCTGTTCTCAAAGAGATTTTGAAAGAAAATTCCGACATAGTTGAAAACAATCCTTCTTTCAAGGTAATTTTCCCCGAGCTTTTTGATTAATGCTTTTGATTCGTCGCTCTCTGGATCAATAATTCGGATTTTTTCGCAAAAAACACCCTCACAGCTGATGCCGTGAGGGTGTTTTTTATAATACCTAAGAATCTCTTACTTTGATTCCGTATCATCGTGAACAGTTCTGTTCTCAGCAATACTGCTCTTTAATACACGGATCTTTGTTCTGTCAGAGCCTGTTTCGATAAGTACAGTATCATCTGTAACTCTTAATACTCTGCCGACAATACCGCCTGTTGTTACTACTTCGTCAGCAACCTCAAGGTTGTTGAGCATTTCCTGCATCTTCTTGCCACGCTTCTTTTCGGGTCTTATGATAAGGAAGTAGAATATAACTACCATAAGTGCAAGGGGGATAAGCATTGTGAGAATGCTCACTATATCGTTTCCACCCTGTCCTGTGGTTGTTGCTGTCTGTCCGCTTGTTAATAATGTCAGTAATTCTGTCATTTTGTATTCCTTTCTTTTCCGTGCGAAATTCGCTCTTACGTTATTCTCTAATTATACCTTAAAAATGCCGCAAATGCAAGCACTTTTGTGTATTTATTCGAATCTTATATCGGTAAATCCGAGCTTTTCGAGTGCCGTTTTACAATTTTTGATTTCGTCTGCCGATAAATTTGCACTGCCTGTTATTCCGACCGATATTTCCTTGTCGCCGACAGCCTTCTTTACCAGTTTGAATATCTGATTTACCGCCTTGACCTTATCCTTTTCGACCGTTACTGTCTTATCTGCCGAAGTCTGCAGCTTTGTGCCAAGTAGCGACATATCCATTGTGACAAGCACACAGCTCTCGCCCAGCTTATCCTTCGCAGACCATATTTCAGCCGTACCGTCATAAGTCGTTGCCGACATTGTAAGCAGTGCGTCAGCCTTTATTTCAACCGTTGCGGTTGCGTTGCCTTCCTTTGCTTTCTTTGCGCACGTTGCCGCAAGAACGGCCAATTTCTCGCTTCTGTTTGCATTCTGCAGTTCCTTTGACAACAGCGAGTAGTCATAGGACTGGAAGTTCGGGAAGACCGTGTTTTCAAGTTCAATATCGGCAAACCCTGCCTTTGCAAGCTCTCCGCATATATCCGAATAATAGTTTACCGCATCGGCGGAATAGGGAGTAGTCCACGGTTTACCGCCGTTATCGGCGGCGGCATCCAGCCAGCTCCAGTTTCCGTCAGAGATTATATATCCCGCATTGTCGAAAAGATACGGTGTCTTTCTGTCGTAAAGCGTTGTTATAGCCGCAACGGGAGTGATTCCTGCCGTCTTGCACGCCTTTACTATCTGAGCCGCCGTCAGACTGCCCTTATTTACATCTGTGTTGTCCTTTACAGCCTTAAGCGATGATTTGTATAACAGCTCGCCTGTGGTGTTTTTAAGCGTAAATACGGCGGTATTATAACCGCTGTCTTTTGCTTCGGCAAGGAACTTATTCAGTGCGGCATCGCTTTTCAGTGCGGAGTCGGGAGCGATCGTCGCAAAAGCAGATGTTACCTCGTTTGGTGCAGAGGAGGTGTTATCCTTTGTTGTATCACTGCCGCCTGAGTTGTCGGACGTGTTATCCGAAGTGTTCGCCTGCGAATTGCTGTCCGATGTTTCGGGGAGCGATTCGGGCGGCGTCCACGCAGGCTCGCTCACAGAGGAATTGTCCCCGTTTCCGCCGAAAAACTTTATCAGCGGAGAAGCGACCGAGTATCCCACAAAGACAAATGCGCCCAGTATTACAACGAAAAGAACCCCGTCAAATATCTTCCTGCCGGTGCTTTTACGTTTTTTATACAGATTTCTTCTTGAACGTTTTACCTTGAATCCTTTTTTTCTGCTCATATCAGTATCTCCATTTTAGAAATTATCAGATAGCGCCCGTGTTATATCCTGTCAGCGCATAGAATGCAAGTGACATAATGCCGACAAAAACCATCATTATCGGCATTCCTCTGAATGCCTCGGGAATAAGCGGAGAATTGAGCCTTTCGTTTGCGATATGAAGGAAGAACACCGCAATGAAAAAGCCTGCCGCTATTCCGACACCGAATCCCATATACGAAAAGAAATCAGCGTGATATGTCGTGTTCAGGAACAATGCTCCAAGCACTGCCGCATTGAACACCGAAAGATGAACGTATTTCTTGATGTTTCTGAATATCTTTGGCAGGAATCTCCACAGAAGGAGCAGACTGCCCGTATATACTATGCTCACCGTCAGCGTGTATATAAGCGGCATGACAACATAAAAATACTGCCAGTCGGCAAGCCACCCGTCTATAAAGAACGTGATACAGCTTGAAACCACGATAACGTATGTTATGCCAAGCCCCAGTCCGAATATGCTTTCTTTTTTTCTTGATGCGTAGAACGCCACGCTTGTGCCGAGCGCACGGGAGAATATCGCATTCTCGACAAACATAGCGAGCATAGCCGTATTGATAAAAAGTGCTAATTTATCCATCACTGCGCTCCTTTACGTTGTCGTCCTGCGAGGGAAGCAGATGGGGTGCAGCCGGCTTGCTTTCGGTGCTTGAACTGTAGGTGTGAGCCGCCGCCTTGTTATGCTCCTCGCTGTTAAGCCTTATTCTGCGGTTACGCAGATAGTTGTAAAGCGCCCTGAACATACCTGCCATTATTCCGACAAGTATAAATCCGCCGAAAGGTGATTCAAAAGCCGCAATCTTGAAATCAAACAGCTTTATTCCGGCAAACGTGCCGAAGCATATCAGCTCCCTGAAGCCTCCGGTAAGGACGCACACTGCGCCGAAACCCGCTATGAAGAAAATTACGTCGATTATCATTTTCAGCTTGTCCTCAAGATAGAAACGGCTTTCCGTTTTCGAGAAGATAAGAGCGTTTGTAATTATAAGCGGCATATAGATGCCTATAAGCTCTACCGTAAGCGGGAAGATCTGCTCTAAAAGAAGTACGGTCGGGATATAATAGACCGAGCCTACCAGCGCATATATAATTACTCTGAGGGTATAAACTATTTTTTTCGGTACAAACGAACAGGTAACTATCGTCAGAAACGATATTATCGCAAAAGCAAGAGCGATTACCACGCCCTTCTTGAAGGTCGTAGCGGCGATTATTACAGGTGCGGTTACAATGCCTGTCATCAGCACGACATTCTGCTTTGCCAGTCCGTCTATAAGATCACGGGTGAACTTAAAGTCACTTTTCCGTGTCTTTTCCGGCTTCATCTGTTTTGTCTGAGCCATGCTGCGCCTCCTTTTCCTTTTCGCCGGCGGTCTGAGCCGAAGCTTTCTTCTTCTTTACCGAATCCGATATTTTGTCGGAAAGATTCTCCATTACCGACTTTTTATGACGTTTTACCTTTGTGACCTTATTGTCGATAGGGGGCATATTATAATTAACAGGTTCAATCATAATTTCCTGCGTATCTGAAAGTTTCGGCATCTTACCCTGCTTTGCGTCCTCTGTCATTCGCTCAAACGAGCCGAGGTTATGCTTAAGGTATCTTAAAAGCTGTTTTGTCTGTACGCCTATTACGAATGCCAGCTTGTCAAGATACAGCGACAGAGCGTTTACTATCAGCAGGGAGAACACGAATATTCCCTCGATATTTGCGGAATTTCTGAATATAACCGTGATTACGCCGAGCGCTATGCCGTACAGCACCCTTCCGCCGTTTGTAAACGGAAGCGTCTGAGGATCGCTCGCAAGGAATATAAAGCCGAACAGTACAAATCCGCTTACAAAACGGAATATAACAGCGTCCATAGCAGGCTCTACACTGCTTGTGAGATAGGAAAGCACGCCCATTACGGCTATTCCGCCCACAGTAGCGGAAAGCGACACGCTTCTTCTGCAGATAAGGCAGATACCGCTTACTATCAGCACGAGTATATGAGTAGTTCCCATAGGGCCGGGGAATCTTCCCATAAGTATCTCAAGCGGAGTCAGTGACGGCATTGCGCCGTTCTTTATAAAACTGCTCTCGATTCCGCTTACAAGCGTTCCCGTATCTCCGAATATTTCCGGATGAGCGCCAAGCTGGGGATACATCAGTACCTGTGTCGGATAGCAGATTATAAGAAACGCTATCGCAACCGCCGCAGGATTGAATATATAGTTGTCCTTGCCGCCGAATATATGCTTTACCGTAATTGCAAGCACTGCGCCGATTATCACTACATAATATTCAACGCTTGCAGGGAGCATAAGAGCAAGAGCCATACCGTAGGCTATGGTTGACAGGTCTTTTACACCGTATTCCTTCTTTGAAAGGAAACAGCCGACCATATCGGTCAGTATGCAGGCAAGCACCGAGCAGGCACACACCGCTACTACCCTCATGCCGTAAAAGCAGGTGGCAATGACGGTTATCGCCAGCATAAAAAGTATCTGATCGCCGTATATGCTTCTCGGCTTACGCAGTTTTTTCTTAGCCGCCTCCTTTGACATCAGCAAAGGAGCTTCGTCTATCTTCTTAAGAAGAGCTTCATTTGTGGTTGTATTCATTATATCTTTTTGTCCTTTCAGACTATAAGCTGTTTAACGGTTTAACAGGAGGTGTCCCATGCAGGTAGATGAGCTTGCGGGAAATACCGTAAAAATTACGCTCGATCCGTCGGATATGGACGGATACCGCATTAAATGCGAAGATATTTCGGGCGATTCCCGTACCTCAGAGCTTGCCTTGTCAAGACTTATATCCTGCCTAAGCGAAGATCATAATCTCGGGCTTTGCGGAGAACGTCTGCTTGTCGAGGCGTTCCCGAAAAGCGACGGAGGCTGTACCTTGTATATCTCCTGCCTTAAAGGCACTCCGTCAGGAAAAAACGCATCCTGCCGACCTCCGCTTACGACGGTCATCTGCGAGGGAGAGCTTTGCGTTCTCGCAAGGCTTTGCAGGGCGCTTAGGGCTGTCGCAGACCGTGTATCCTTATACGCAGACCGTGACGGGAAAGATTACCGTCTTGCCATTCATCTGCCGCAGAGCAGATCGTCCGAAAGCCGCATCGGCATTATACGGCACATCGTGTCGGAGTACCGCCTTCCGTTATATACGGATCTCAGCCGTATGAGCGACACGGAGGAATATTATACTCTGCTTACAGACAAAGCAACTGAGCTGTTGCCCGACTGCTTTTAGCGTATAGCGTCTGCCGCTTCCCTCATATCCTTCGCCCTGAACAGATATGTTCCTGCTACAAGTACGTTTGCACCGGCATCTTTCACTGTTGCGGCGGTTGCCGTGTTGATACCGCCGTCAACCTGTATATTCATTTTGTCAAATCCGTTTTCGTTGCAGTATTTACGGAGCATCGCCACCTTGTCGGCGCACTGCGGAATAAATCCCTGTCCGCCGTAGCCCGGCTCAACGGTCATTACAAGCACCATATCGCACAGCGGCAGATAAGGTATGACTTCCTTCCAGTCTGTAGCGGGCTTTATGGCAAGTCCTGCGTTCATACCGCTTTTCTTTATATACTTAAGGTTTGCCGTTGTGTCGCCTTTGCTTTCAAGGTGGATAGTAAGCATATTACTGCCCGCAAGGGCGAAAAGCGGTATAAGATTTGTGGGATCTGTCACCATAAGGTGCGTGTCGAAATATATATTGCTCACTTTACGCATAGCGGCAACAACGTTGTTCCCGTAGGTTATATTGTCAACGAAAACTCCGTCCATAACATCTATATGAAGCCACTCGATCTGTGCGTTTTCGGTACGGCGGATTTCTTTTTCTATATTTGTAAGGTCGCTCGCAAGCATTGAAGCAGAGATAATGTTTTTCATGATTTCTCCTGTCCGGTCCGTAGACCTATTTATACAGTATAATGATATATCATAACCGCTTTTTCGTCAAGTAAATGCAAAAAATTAAAGAAAATTTCCGCAGAATAAACAAAAAAGAGGCAAAAGCCTCTTTTGTTTGTGTTCATTTTTTGCATAACGTTTAAAGCCGTTAAACCTTTACATAAAACGGAACTTTTTCTTTTGTCGCCTGTTTTGCGGCAGGCTGATTGAAATTCATTATCATAAACGGCGCTTTTTCGTCGTTTATATCCTTCAGCACCTTTTCGGTAAAGTCCTTGGTAAAGTCATTGAATTTATCGTCCTCACCCTCGAAATCCACGATTATAAGGCGGTTGAGCTGATTTACCTTGCGCATATTCATAATATATGCCTTTTTAATATCCTTACGGCTGTCAAAATAGCTCGTTATAGGCTTGGTAACAGTGTCCGGCACGCCAGTAACCTCGTTTATGACAGTAAGCTCGCCGCTGTTGAATTTTTTCTGCCTTATATAATTTGCTATGACCTCTGCCTGATGAGGACCGCAGATAATGTTCTCGGTGAATGGGTTTATAACAAAGCCCTTCATAGCGCACTTCGGCTGTGACAGCATAGCGGAAAGATCCTTATATGTAACGGCGATTACGCAGATCTTGCTTATATCATTGATGTTCTTCTGCATTGTTTCCATATCGGTGAACACCATAAAATATTTCTCGTTCTGAGGATTTGTAAGGTGCGAGAACTGTACCTTCATCTGATTTTCGTTCTCCCCCGACATATCCGTCACGGTTACAGGCGCAAGAAGTCTTGCCTCCATCAGATTGTCGATATAATCTACCTGATACTGCGGTTCGGGATTTGTTTTTTCTTCAGCGCATTTTTTCAGCGTTCTCATCACTTCGAGCAGTTTCGGGTTGGTTATTTTCTTTGTCTGTTCCTGTATTGCATTCAACTGTTCCTGTGTCATTTATTATATTCCTTTCCCGAAGAAAATTATATTTCGTTACGGTTTTCAAGCGCCCTCTGGAGCGTAACATCGTCCGCATATTCAAGCGATGCGCCCGCAGGCAGACCATACGCAAGACGGGTCACCTTTACTCCCAGCTGCTTTATCATTCTTGAAAGATATGTTGCCGTAGCCTCTCCCTCGATAGTCGGACTTGTAGCCATTATGACCTCGTCCGTATCCGACAGCCTTGCCATAAGCTCCTTTATTTTAAGCTGCTGCGGACCTATCGAATTCATCGGTGACAACAGCCCGTGAAGCACATGATACACTCCGTCAAAGCCGCCGCTTCGTTCTATGGCGGAAACGTCCTTGGGACTTTCCACAACGCATATGACCTTGTGGTTCCTGCGGCTGTCCGAGCATATATCGCACTTGTCCGTATTGCAGATATTCTGACATACACTGCACAGCTTCATACTGCGTCTTGCCCGTAGAATTCCGGACGCAAACTGCTCCACTTCTTCCTCCGGGGCGTTCAGTATATAATATGCCAGCCTCTGCGCCGTTTTAAGACCGATGCCGGGGAGCTTGGCGAATTCCTGCGCCGCCGTTATAAGCGGCTGAGAATTATATTCAGCCATTAAACAAGTCCCGGAATGTTAACTCCGCCTGTTACCTTTTCCATCTCTGCGGCACTTACTTCTTCAATCTGTGTGATAACGGCATTTACGCCTGCTACGATAACGTCCTGAAGATCCTCGATAGCGTCCTTGTCAACTACCTCGGGGTTGAGCTTAACTTCCTTGAGTACCTTTGCACCGCTCATTGTAACTTCAATCATACCGCCTGCGGCAGAAGCTGTGAAATCTCTTGCCTCAAGCTCAGCCTGTACACGCTCGATGTCTTCCTGCATCTTCTGAGCCTGCTTTATCATGCTGTTCATGTTGTTTGCGCCTCTGTTCTGGTATTCCTTGGGTAATCTTGCTTTCATTGTGATTTTTCCTTTCGTATCTTTAAGTCAACGACTTAATTTTTTGGTTTTTTGTATTTTATTTTTACGCCCATTTTTTCCGCTCTTGATAAGAAATCGGAAACAGGGTCGCTTTTATCCTTGCTTTCGGCTGTATCGCCGTTATTGTCAAAGGTCATTACAAGCCTTCTGCCTGTTACCTCTTCGGCGGCTTTCTCAAGCCGTTCCTTCGAGTCGCCTGTTGTCAGGAAATCATACTGGAATTTCTGATAACCGCTGATATTCACCGTATCCCGACCGAGCGTCACTTGCACCTGTCCCAGTATAGCCTGCAGTATAACGGGAAGTCTGTCGAGTATCTCGGTTACCTGCGGATCGGCATTACCGGTACTTTGCGCACTGCCTGCCGACAGATTCTTTTTATTCTGTTCGGAAAGATTGTTCTCTGTCTTTACTGTCTGTTCCTGCGGAGCAACGCTTGCCTGCGGTTCGTCAAGGGCAAACGGAGGAGCATCTTCGTTTCCTGCACTTGCGTTATCGTCAGCACCGCCCGTACCCTCAAACAGCCAGTCAGGCTTGCTGTCTGCGGCATTCCGCTCTGTACCGCTCTGCTGTACCGGAGCGGTCGGAGCTGTCACGTCCGTCTGCTTATCATCAGCGGCTGTGATTTTATTTTCTATCCTGTTCAGCGTATTTGCAATAATATCCTGCGGTCTGTCGCCGGTTACGCTTACGGGCTTTGCGGATTGCGCCGGTATATGCTTTTCTGTGCTTTCAGCGGTTTGCACTGCGGCTCTCGGCTGAATGCTTATCTCGCCGTCACACAGCTTGTCGAGCCTGTTCTCCAGCTTTTCAAGCCTTAACGACAATGCCGATGTATCACTGTCAAGACGTGGCGTACACAGCCTTATAAGGCACATTTCGGCAACCGTCTTACGCTTTGCCGTTTTCGGAGTTCTCGCAATGCAGTCCTGCAGTATATCCATACACCGCATTATTTCTCCGAGAGTAAACTCCTTTGTCTGCCTTGCAAGATCGTTTCTTGTTCCGCTTCCTGCAGGGATGAGAGAAAAGTCGGAGTTCGTTGCCGACAGTATGCACAGATTTCTGAAATGCGACAACAGCTCGTCAAGAAGAAGCATAAGATCCTTCGACTGATTGTGAAGCTCGTCGAGAATTTTCAGTGCCTCGGGCGCATTCTGCTCGTGTATGCATTGTGCAAGCGTGAACAGATGCTCCGTTCCTGCGATGCCTGCGGTAGTCCTTACGGTTTCCTCGTCGATGTCGGCGCTCACGCTTATACACTGGTCGAGCAGCGAAACCGCATCTCTCATACCGCCGTCGGACAATCTGGAAATCAGCCTTGCGGCGTCCTCGGTTATATTTACGTTTTCTTTTTTCGCTATCTCGCACAGCCGCTTTGTGCTTTCTTCTACGTCAATTCTTGAAAAGCGGAACTGCTGACATCTTGATGCAATAGTCGCAGGCACCTTGTGTATCTCGGTAGTCGCAAGTATGAATATAACGTGCGGCGGCGGTTCTTCTATGGTTTTCAGAAGTGCGTTGAATGCCTGTGAGGACAGCATATGCACCTCGTCTATTATATAAACTTTATAACGGCAGACAGTCGGAGCGTACATAACCTCGTCACGCAATGCCCTTACATCGTCAACGCCGTTGTTTGAGGCTGCGTCCATCTCGATTATATCAGGACAGCCTGCGGCTATTGCCTTACAGCTTTCACATTCTCCGCAGGGGTTGCCGTCAACGGGAGATAAGCAATTTACCGCCTTTGCCATCAGCTTCGCACAGGTGGTCTTGCCCGTACCTCTCGATCCTGTGAACAGATAAGCGTGAGCCGGAGTGCCGGCCTTTATCTGATTTTTCAGCGTGGTGGTTATATGCTCCTGCGAAATTACTTCGTCAAAGGTGGCAGAACGATACTTACGATAAAGAGCAAGATGCATAACTAACCTCCCGTGAAAAAGTACATAATAATCGGTAAATAAAACGATATGCAAAAATAGAACCCATGATTATGAGTGTAAACTTGCTGCGGCACAGGTCATAACTGCTTAATGCTGCTCGGTTCCCCGCCTGACATGGTTCACAGGACTCCCTTGCACAGGGCTTACACCCATAATCACGGGTTCTATTTCTGATACTGTACTATTGTACCATAGTTTAAATAAAAAATCAAGCCTTATTTCTATTTTTAATTACTGTCCGTAATGAACCCCGACCGCAAAAAAATCACCCGCCGTAAAAGCGGGTGAAAGTAAATCAGATAAAGCAAAATCAGTCAGGAAATATACCAAAAAAAGAAGTGGTTGTCATTATAATCAATCATTATCTGCCTTGAGGACAGCATTCAGCATAACCGTTGCGCCCTCAGTGCAATGCTCGGGGCTTGAATATTCCGGCTCGCAGTGTGAAAGACCGTCCTTCGACTGTACGAATATCATAGTTGTCGGGAGCATATATGCGGCAAACTGTGCGTCGTGACCTGCACCTGAGTGGATATACTGGTGCTTGATACCGCATTCCTCTGCAGATGCCTTTACATAGCTTACCAGCTTCTTATCCCAGTAGACAGTATCACGGTTCCAAGCCTTTTCTACCTTGCAGGTACAGCCTGCCCACGTTTTTTCCTCGCAGGATTTTACGATAGCCAGTACCTTTTCAAGTACCTTGGGATCTTCGTGACGTGAGTCAAACGAGAAGTCGAAGAAGTCGGGTACGCAGGTGTGTACGCAGGGGTGGCATACAACCTCGCCCGTTGTGTAAACAAGGTCGCTGTAGCCGAGCTTGTCGATTTCCTCGTGCAGATAGCACAGAGCCTGTGAAGCGGCAAAGAATGCGTCACGGCGCTTGGGCATCGGGAATGTGCCTGCGTGGGTCGTCTGTCCGTAGAACTTCAGCCTGTAGTTGAACATACCCAGTACACAGTCAACAACGCCTATATCGTTTCCTGCATCTTCAAGGATAGGACCTTGTTCGATGTGAGTTTCAAACATATACATATATCTGTCGGGTGACAGGCGGTACTTCTTGTCGCCCTTGAAGCCCGACTTGTCAAGCGCTTCACCGAATGTCGATGTATTGTCAAGGATACTCTTTGAATTCATCATATCCTCATACTTGAACTTGCATCTGATATCTTCGGGCAGATAATCGTAGCATACGATACCCGAACACATCATAGCGGGCGGATACAGCGAACCCTCCTCGTTTGTCCATATCATAGCGGTGAGAGGATGCTTATGGGGGATGTTCTTCTCGTGTACTGTTTCAAGTACCTCCATAGCCGACATAACGCCGAGTATACCGTCATAGTTACCGCCGTTCTTTACCGAGTCGCAGTGAGAAGCCATTACGATACGCTTTGCGTCGGGGTCTGTTCCGGGGAGCGTTGCATAGATATTAGCAACATCATCTATCTCGATCTCTGCGCCGATAGCCTTCATACGCTTGATGAACTCGTTACGGGCCATAATAGCCTCGGGTGAGAGCGAGTAACGTGTGATACCGCCGTGGCCTGCATCACCGAATTTGCTGAAAGTGGAGATCTTATCCTTCATTCTGTCTAAACTGCATTCATACATTTGTACGTCATCCTTTCCTTTGTAAACAAAACGGCGCAGAACTTTCATCGTCCTGCGCCGTTGCGGTACTTGTTTTTTTCTTTACCTGTATTGTACTACCGAAAGTCTGAGAGGTCAACCGGTTTTACAGGGTTTTGTGCTATAGCACAAGCACGTTTGTGCAAGTTTAGAATTGATAACTTGCAAAATGCGGCTATAAGATAACGTTATGATGCGGATTTTCAGCGATTATTTGAAATAGCTTTATAATCAAAATGCAAAAAGCTGTCCGCTTGAGACAGCTTTTGCGATGGCTATATAAAATTGGGTATAGAAATTTCTGAATTATTCTGCGAACATAGGTGTTGAGAGGTAACGGTCGCCTGTATCGGGGAGAAGAACAACAATGTTCTTGCCCTTGTTCTCGGGGCGCTTAGCAAGCTGTGTAGCCGCATATACAGCCGCACCGGATGAGATGCCGACAAGTAAGCCCTCTTTTCTTGCAAGCGTTCTGCCTGTAGCGAATGCGTCCTCGTTCTCGACTGCGATTATTTCATCGTAAATCTTGGTATCAAGCGTTTCGGGAACAAAGCCTGCGCCGATACCCTGAATCTTATGAGGTCCTGCTACACCCTTTGAAAGCACGGGCGAGCCTGCGGGTTCAACTGCAACTACCTTTACATTCGGGTTTTTGCTCTTGAGGTACTTACCTACGCCTGAAACCGTACCGCCTGTGCCTACGCCGGCTACGAAGATGTCAACCTTTCCGTCTGTATCTTCCCATATCTCAGGACCGGTTGTATTAAAGTGTGCGGTGGGGTTTGCGCTGTTTGTGAACTGGCTTGGGATAAAGCCACCCTCGATCTGCTGTGCAAGCTCCTCTGCCTTTGCGATTGCACCCTTCATGCCCTTTGCACCGTCTGTAAGCACAAGCTCCGCACCGTATGCCTTGAGCAGATTACGGCGCTCAACGCTCATGGTCTCGGGCATTGTGAGGATTATTCTGTAACCCTTTGAAGCGGCTACAGCGGCAAGTCCTATACCTGTGTTACCGCTTGTAGGCTCGATTATAACTGCGCCGGGCTTGAGTGCGCCCTTAGCCTCGGCATCGTCTATCATCGCCTTTGCGATTCTGTCCTTTACGCTTCCTGCGGGGTTGAAGTATTCGAGCTTTGCATAAATGTTTGCAGGAAGCTCGTTCAGAGCTATGTAGTTGTTGAGCTTTAATATGGGTGTGCCGCCTATAAGGTCTGTGATCTTGTCAAATGTTCTCATTGTGATTTTCTACTTTTCGATTCATAATCTGTTATACTTTAAGTCAAATTTTCGCCTGTTATTCTGTCGGTATAAAACCGTGTGTTGCATTTACAGCAAAAGTATATCTGTCTTACTTAGAAGCTGATACAAAAAATCAACATCGGAAACCGCTGATATATCTTGTCATATCCTTGTTCATATCCTTACCTCGTTTTCGGTTCGGCTTAATCTCTAAAAGCCTATCGACTTTGTAGGCTTTATTATATCACTGCTTTCGTCATTTGTCAAGAGGGTTTTGAAAAATTTTTCAAAAATATGCAAAATGAATGGAGCTTAGTTTTGGGGGAGCTTGCGGAATTGGCGGTGCCGGCAAGAGCGATAAGGTGATAACGGGAGGGCAAGCAAGGCGTTACCGGAGCGATGCAAACAAAAAATCCGCCGTTTAAAAAACAGCGGATCAGCTTGCAGAAAAAGTCTGTTTTTGAAATAAACTTCTGATTTATTATCCCTATCCCCTTTAGGACACTCTGATGGCTTTGCCTCGTGCAAAGCTTGGCGTGTCCTTATTTCGGCATCCTTGCCGAAAACCCCTTTCCCCCGGAAAGGGGCTATATTACTGGGGCTACCGCCCCAAGTCCAAGCAAGGATGCTTGCAGTCAGCCACACAAAGCCACTGCACGATGCAGTGGCA
>OMAA01000719.1_pt1 | contig 13968 bp, 12 predicted proteins | sample 1674191 | NCBI WGS metagenome assembly OMAA01 (sample SAMEA103958152, study PRJEB25191) | human gut metagenome | biome: human-associated habitat [ENVO:00009003]; feature: intestine environment [ENVO:2100002]; material: feces | place: Germany | collected 2013/2015
TGTCTTGCCCTCTGACAGATAACGCTCTGTCAGAACGTCTATGAGCTGCTTGTTCTCGGCGTGTACCGAAATCATAGCACCGCAGGATTTTGCCTTTTCAAGTACCTTGTAGAATACGCCGTCTGTTACGCCGAAATCGTAAACCATAAATACCTTGAACGAAGATACACCGTAGTTCACAGCATCCTCTATAGTGTCGATAAGTCCGTTTGAAACGTCCTTTACTGCAACGTGAAATGCGTAATCGACAGCCGCGTCGGGAGCGCACAATGCGTCACGGCGCTTGATTGCATCGACCATCGTTTCGCCGAAATCCTGTAAAATGAAGTCGAATACTGTTGTTGTACCGCCGCAGGCAGCTGCTCTTGTGCCTGCGTAGTAGTCATCGGATGAAATTGTGCCGCCGAAGGGCATTGCAAGGTGGGTATGTGCGTCAATGGCACCGGGGAGCACCATCTTGCCGTTTGCGTCTACCACCTTGTCGGCATCTGTGCCGGCATCTGCCGTTATAGCAACTATCTTGCCGTTATCCACGCACACATCGGCTTTGAATGTAGCCGTTGGTGAAACTATCGTGCCGTTTTTGATTATGAGATCCATAACTTACCGTCCTTTCCCGTAATAACTGTTGCTTATCAGACCATCTTGTCTACTTCTGTCAGAACTTCGTCGAGTATCGCCATATTCTCATCAAGCTCTTCCTCTGTGATAATGAGAGGCGGGCAGACGAATATGCAAGCCTCGTGTGAATATGTGTTGAAGCCCTTTGCCTTTAACATTCCGACTATCTTGCCCATAATGCCCTCAGGGTCCTTGCCGAAAGGAATGAGAGGCTCGTGTGTTGCCTTATCCTTTGTAAGCTCTACGCAGGAGAACAGGCCGATATAACGTACATCGCCGACGCTCTTGTGCTTTGCCTTTATATCCTCAAGGAGTGCGCCTAACTGCTTGCCGCGTTCCTTTACCTTATCCATAATGTGTTCTTTTTCATAGAAGTTAAGGCACGCAACACCTGCGGCACAGCCCAGAGGATGAGCTGAATATGTAAGACCGCAGTCAAGCTTGTGCGTATCGAAAAACTCTGCAATCTTCTTGCTTACGATTACGCCGCCGAGAGGAGCGTATCCGCAGGTAACGCCCTTTGCGAAGGTTATCATATCAGGCTCGATGCCCCAGTTTTCGCAAGCGAAGTATTCGCCTGTTCTGCCCCAGCCTGCCATTACCTCATCACAAACCATCATAATGCCGAACTCGTCGCATATCTTGCGTACACCCTGTAAGTAGCCTTTGGGCGGAATGATGATACCGTTGGAGCCTGTTACCGATTCCATTACGATAGCGGCAACCGCATCGGGATTTTCGTATATGATCTGGTCACGGAGCTGTCCGAGATAATACTCTGTAGCCTGTTCTTCACTCTCAAAGGGGAACGGAGCGTGATACAGATAAGGATCTGTGAACTTTACAAATCCGGGGATACCGGGTTCAAGAGTATATCTTCTTGGCTCGCCTGTCAGGTTACCTGCGCCGAATGAGCTTCCGTGATATGCACGGTATCTTGAGAATATCTTGTATCTGCCTGTAACCAGCTTTGCAATCTTTATTGCATTCTCGTTAGCGTCTGCGCCGCCTAAGGTGAAGAATACCTTGCCCATATTTTTCGGAGCTACCTTTACGACCATCTCTGCGAGCTTTGAACGGCAGTCGATAGCGTAAGCCGGGCTGATATAAGCGAGCTTTTCTGCCTGCTCTTTGATAGCGTCGATAATATCCTTGTTGCCGTAGCCGACATTCAGGTTTACAAGCTGGCTTGACATATCTGCCATCTTCTTGCCGTCTGCGGTGTAATAATAAATACCCTCCGCTTTTTCTACTACTGCGGGGTTCAGCTTGCCCTGAACGCTCCACGAATGAAGGTTGTACTTAAGGGAGGTTTCCTTTACCTCTTCTGCGTTTTTGAATCCGTATCTCATACTGTTTCTTCCTTTCTTTTATCAGAAAATACTTTTATATATCGTTTCGATTTCTTCTACTGTGGGAACTCTGGGATTGTTAGCCGTACTTCCTGCGGCGAATGCGTCCTTTGCAAGAGTCGGTATCTTGTCCTCTGCTACTCCCTGCGAAGAAAGCAGCTTCGGAAGTCCCGTTTCTTCCGCTATTGCGGCGATAGCTTCAACTGCCGCTATACTTGCCTCTCTTACCGATAAGCCCTCGACATTCTCGCCCATCGCTATTGCGATGTCACGGAATTTTTCGGGGCAGGAGGGGCGGTTATATTCCATAACCGTGCTTAGAAGCATTGCGTTTGCGAGACCGTGCGGAATATGGAACCACGCTCCGAGCGGTCTTGACATTGAGTGAACAAGCGCTGTCGGCGCACTGCATATTGCGATTCCGGCATATAAGGCGGCAAGGAGCATATCCTCTCTTGCCTGCTCGTTTCTGCCGTCAAGGACAGCCGGTATAAGACTCTTTGATATAAGCCTTATCGCTTCAAGCGAATACATCTTTGTCATAGGTGATGCGTTGACGTTTATGTAGCTCTCTATTGCGTGGGTCAGAGCGTCCATTCCGGTTGCCGCTGTCATAAATGACGGCAATGATTTTGTTATCGCAAAGTCAAGAATCGCTGCCTTCGGAATTATTCCGTCTGTCGATAACAGCATCTTTATGTTTCTGTCGGTATCTGTTATAACCGAGTATCTTGTCGCTTCACTGCCTGTGCCGGCTGTGGTCGGTATTGCGATAATGGGGAGCGACTCCTTTTCGGGAGCGGTCTTTTCGTAATCGGTCACCTTGCCGCCGTTTGTGAGCAGCATTCCGATTCCCTTTGCCGCATCAAGAGGACTTCCTCCGCCTGCCGCTACTATCACATCACAGCCGTTTTCCTTTGCAAAAGCCGCACCCTCGTCAACGTCCGATGTTGTCGGGTCTGAGCCTACACGGTCGTATACCGCACAGGAAACGCCTGCTTTTTCGAGGCTTGATACTATAATATCAAGCACTCCGCTTTTTCTCAGCGAGCCTTTTCCGCAGACAAGCACCGCCTTTTTTCCGAAGCGTGCCGCCTGCTCTCCGACAGAGGTAACTGTGCCCTTGCCGTAAATAATCGTTGGTGGTGATCTGAATACCACTGTTATACCCTCTTTCCTTCTGCTCTTGATAAAGTTTGTATTTTTATCGGGAAAAACGTCGGAGCGAAACGACCGCTATGCCGTGATACGTCCGCCCTGACGTCTTTCCCGATCGCACGAACGGTATTTAACTGCTCGTGCGATACTGAACTCACTGTATAAGTTGCTGTAGTGTTTACTTTGCGAGTGCCTTTATGACTTCTTCAATCATATTCTCGCTGAATACCTTGTAGCCTGCGTTTCTGAGATATTCGACCGCAAGTCCCTGTCCCTCGATGATCGTATCCGTGAAGGTGCCGTCATATATGTGGGTGCTTCCGCAGGAGGGGCTGTCTTCTTTCATTATGCAAAGTGCTACATCGTTTTCCTTTGCAAGTCTTAACGCCTCGTTTGCGCCTTTTGTGTACTGCTCGGTGCAGTCGCCGCCTACGCAGCTCATCACCTTATCGCCTGTACGCTGACAATCGGGGCGTGGGGTCGGAAGACCGCCGAACACTTCGGGACATACCGGTATCAGTCTGCCTTCTTCTTTCCATTTAAGGAACTGTGGGTGCAGACACGGCGTATCGCCGTCATCATAGCGGCAATGCCAGCCGAAAAGGCAACCGCTTACAAGTATTTTCTTTTCGCTCATATATACCGCCTTTCAGCTTCCGGAGTAATCCGAAACTGTGAATTACTTAGTGAACCGGCTCTTCTTGTAGCAAAGTACAAGACCCGATCTCTGATATACCTGAGCTACTTCGAGAAGCTCCATACCGCCTGCGTTGGCGTTGATAAGGTTAGAAACCCACGTTACACCGAAGTCAACCGTGCCGTTGCTTACTGCAACTGTTTCTGAAACGTCACCGCCGCCGCTTACAATCTCTACGTTAAGGCCGTTATCCTTGTAGTAGCCCTTGTCAAGCGCTACATAGTAGCCCATGAACTGAGCCTGCGGTAACCATTTAAGCTGAACCTTGAGATCAGACTTCTCAACTGCTCCGCCGTCATATGTCAGATAGTCGGAAGAACGGATGTCGGCAAGTGTAAGCTTGCTGAGCTTGTCTGCCGCTGTAGCGTCATCAAGCTTGATGTACTGCTTAGCAAGGTCAAGTGTCTGCTGCATTGCATCTTCGTCCATCTTACCTACATCCGAAGCGGAAACCGCATTGCCCTTTGTATCTGTCGTTACAAGCTTTGCAACCTCTGAAGCCATATACTTCTGGTGGTCAGCCGATACCGATGAGCCGTACTTGAATACGATTTCTGCGGCTTCATCGGGATGCTCGCACGCATATGTCCAGCCTTTCATTGATGCGGCAACGAATGCCTTTACTGTGTTGGGGTTGTTCTTTGCAAATTCCTTTGTGCAGAACAGGTTATCCTCAAGCATTGCAACACCCTGATCGTTCATATCAATGACACCGATCTCATCGCCGTAGTTATAACCGCCGTCGTAGCTGTTCTTGATAAGACCAAGCTCGTTGAATGTCATTGCTGATGCCAGCGTAATAGTATCCTTATCTATCTGATCCATTGTGAAGTCCATTGTGATATATTCTGTGGGCAGACCGTATTTTGAAAGCAGAGCCTGAATCTCGTACTCGTTGCCGAGACCCCAGTTGCCGACCTTGTTTTCGCTTGAAGCCTTCTTGATGATTTCTTCATCGCTCATAAGACCTGTGCTTTCCGAAGAACCCTCTGCTGCGCTTGAAGAAACGTCTGCCGATGCGGCTGAGCTTTCTGCTGTGCTGCTCGATGAGGTGTCACCGGAACAAGCGGTGAATGATGCTGCAAGACAGCTTGCTGCGAGTAATGCTGCTAACACTCTTTTGTTTTTCATAATGTTTCATCCTTTCTCGTCTTTTAAAATAGGTTTTAGTTTATCTGAAACCGCTCTTTTGCTTATCTTGCACGGCGGTTTTTCAGCACGATTGCCTCAACTGTGAGGAGTATGATGTACATCAGTATACCCATTACGCAGGCTATCGTTATATATGCCCACGCTGTAGGGAACTGGCCCTTGACTATGTTCTCTCTTATCTGTCTGCCGACACCGATTACCTGCTCTGCGAAGTATTCGCTTACTACCGCACCGATTATACAGGACGGAACGCTTACTCTTAAAGCCGTGAATGCATAGGGCAGTGAGTTCGGGAGCCTCAGCTTGAAGAACATTTTCAGCTTGCTTGAACCGTATGATGCGAACAGATCCTCCGAGAACGGTTTTACCTCCGTCAGACCTCTGTATGCGTTTACGCTCATCGAAGCTGTGCAGAATATCGTAACAGTGATTATCTTAGCCACCGTACTTCTTATATCTACCACGCTCGACAGATCCCTTGTCCAGTTGTTGATAACCGGAGCGAGTGCTACGAGCGGGATTGCGTTGAATGCGGATACTATGGTCAGACCGCCCATGCCCCACTTCTTGAATACCGCACCGGCAACGCCGATGAAGTAACCGAGTATCGAGCCGAGTACAAGTCCTCCGAGCGCCACTATAAGAGTTGACGCTATCTGCGGTAACATATTTGTGAAGTTATCGCCTATTATCGAGCCTATTCTTGTCGGGAGCGGAAGGATTATCTCATCCGTTTTGAACAGTGCGTGCAGAACCTTTGTCTGCCACAGTGTGAATATCAACGCTCCGAACAGTACGGGCAGACCGACTGTTGTTATGATGTTTTTGATTGCCTTGCCTTTCAAGTACGATCAGTCCTTTCCTTACTGTGCTTTTTTCTTTGCCTTTCTTTTTGCCGGTGTTATCGCTCTTTCGATAACGCCCATAAGATAGAAGCTCAGCACGCCTATAACGGCGCTGAATATTACTATATCCCAGAATACGAATCTTGTCATCGAGCCTTTCAGCGACTGGGAGAGCATACAGCCAAGACCGTTGCCGCCCTGAAGCGTATCTACAAGGATAGATGCCGTTATCGCCATAGGTGCTGAGATCTTAAGACCCGTGAAGAAGTAGGACATTGCCGACGGGATAAGCATCTTTGTGTAAAGCTGAAACTTGCTTGCACCGTAGGATCTCATCAGCTCGTGCCTTTCACGGCCGACCGACTTGAAGCCTGCCAGTGTATTTGTCGAAACGGGGTAGAATGTGAGAATTGCGGCGATTATGATTCGTGCGCTTGATATATCGCCCGTTATCGAAAGTACGATAGGTGCCATACCGAGAATAGGTATCATCTGGATTATCATAAGATACGGGAACGCTATCTTTTCGACTATGTGCGACAGGTGCATCAGCAAAGCCAGTATGTAGCCCAGCACCATACCGATTATAAAACCGATAAGCGCTCTTGAAAGCGTTTCTGCGGCACTGGAGAAAACCAGTGTTGCTATCGTATCGCCCGAACCGGTTATCGACTTTGTGTCAAAGAATGAGCCGATTATCTGGTACAGATGCGGAAGTACGTTTACGGGTGTACGCTGTGTCGCTCCTACTATAAATGCGCATATCTCCCATATCACTACAAGACCTAGTACCCATACGGCAGTTACTATGCCTTTGGAGGAAGTTATCCTTTTTATCATTTCTTAACGCTCCTTTCGGTTTTATATACCCTCGAAGCTGTTTCTTACCTTCTCAACAAGAGCGGCAAATTCGGGAGTACCTCTCATGTCTGCGTTTCTCGGTCTGGGAAGATTAATGTCCACTATTGCGGATAATCTGCCCGGGTGAGGAGATAAAACGCAGATCCTGTCGGACATATATACCGACTCGGCTATGTTGTGTGTTACGAAAAGCACCGTCTTGTTTGTCTTTCTCCATATTGAAAGTACATCATCGTTGAGCTTTTCTCTTGTGAACTCGTCAAGTGCCGAGAACGGTTCGTCCATCAGCAGTATGTCGGGCTGTATCGCAAGCGCTCTTGCTATACCTACTCTCTGCTGCATACCGCCGGAAAGCTGTCCGGGGTAGCTGTTTCCGAATTCCTTGAGTCCGACAAGCTCCAGTACCTGTTCGATACGGCTCGCCTGCTCCTCTTTCGGAACCTTCATCATCTCAAGCGGAAGTCTTATGTTCTTTCTTACCGTTCTCCAGTCGAGAAGCACGGGGTTCTGGAACACGATACCGAATTTCTGCTCAAGTCTTGTTTCTCTCGGTGTCTTGCCGCAGACCGTAACCTCGCCTGAGGTGGGGGTCAGCAGATCCGATACTATACGAAGAAGTGTGGACTTACCGCAGCCCGAAGGGCCGAGAAGTGATATGAACTCACCTTTCTGAATATCAATGCTTACATTCTTAAGTGCCTGTACCGGATTTCCCTTGCTGTCCGAGAACACCATACTGACGTTCTTTACCGAAATCTCCGGTGCATTTACCTTTTCACTCATTTCTAAGCACTCCTTTCTTTCCCGTTTTGCAAGTCTTATCTTTTTATTCCTGCAAAACAAAACGGCGCAGAAATCACTTTCTGCACCGTTGCAAGTTTCTTTTTGTTTTATTTCACTGTTTCCTTTCGGTTTAACTGCATTATATCACGCTCAAAATCGCATTGCAATAGCATTTGTACTGAATTGTGCAGAGCACCTAAAGAAAGGCATTTTGTTTGTGCTGTAGTTGAATTTTGCAATATTCTCTTGACAATTATGCAAAATCGTGCTATACTCTTTATCAATAAACGAGATGAATACCGCCGGAGCTGTCGGGAAACAGGGAGCTTCGGCGGTTTTTGCTATCCTAAAAGAAAAAGAGGTGAGAATATGTCAATTACAGTATCAAAGCTATGTGCGAATGCACAGGCAAATTACGTTATGAAGCTCGTTGCGGGAAAAGAGGGACTGGGGAACTACGTCCGCTGGGTGCATCTGGTTGAAAACGCTGATGTGTCACTTTTTCTTCACGGTAACGAAATGGTCTTTATGACAGGGGTCGGAATAAACGATGACGGTCACCTGCTGAGGTTTGTCGAGGAGCTGATAGCAAGACGCTGCAGTGCGCTTGTTATCAACACAGGTAAATATATAAAGAGTATACCGCAAAGCGTAAAGGACTGCTGTGATATTAATTCCCTGCCGTTGTTTACTGTTCCGTGGGAGGTAAAGCTGATAGATATAACCTACGACTTCTGCCACAGGATAGTAACGGGAGAGGAGATAGAAACGGCGCTTGCCACCGCTCTCAGAAACCTTATATTTTCGCCGGAGAACGAGGCGGGATATAAATCGACGCTTGAACGGCGCAGTTATTTTCCGTCATCCGACTATTGCGTAGGCGTATGCGGCTTTTCTGAAACCGAGCTTGGTGACGATGAGCTGAAAAAAGCCGCCGCAAGCGCCATGCAGAAGGTACTGAATACAAGCGGAAGGCAATTCAGCTTCTTCTTTCAGGATAAAAATCTTGTGACAGTATGCCCCGACTGTAAAGAGGAGGATGTACGGAAGATTCTTTCGACATTTGATACCATTTTCAATTCAGGCGGGGAGGGAGTGACGCTCACCTGCGGCATAAGCCCGTCAAAGCAAGGGTATGCGGCTGTCTCGGACGGTTACCGCAAGGCTGTAATGGCGCTCAAGGTGGCTACCCTGCACGGCGAAAGCTGCGTAGGCTACAGCGATATGGGCATATACAAGCTGCTTGTACATATAAAAGATACATCGGTACTGCACGAGATATATGACGAAACGCTGGGTACGCTTGAAGAATTCGACAGCGCAAACGGTACGGATTATATGGAAACGCTCAAGCGCTATCTTGAAAATGACAGCAGTGTGCAGGAGGTCGCAAGGCTTACATTCGTTCACCGCAATACAGTAAACTACAAGCTGAGAAGGATAAAGGAAATACTGGGCTGTGAGCTGAATTATGAGGACAAGCTAAGGCTTATGCTTTCATTTTTTATAAAGGAGTTTTTATAAGCTGTGCCGTAGTTTAAGTATATTGTGCGGCGGCTCATTGAAGTAGCCGGATGACGCATATATAATAAAGACACCGACAGTTTTATATGAGGACGAAAGGAAGGATATATTATGACAGCACCCTATGAAAATGCAGAATTCATCGAGCTTGGCACGATAATGCCGCCCGAAAAGTTCAGAACGGTACTCCCTGAGGACAGGGACGCACCCGGAGGCCTTACAGAGCAGAAGGTAGTTATCGAGTTCCGCCGTGACTCTCCGATCTACTCGCAGCTTTTACCGTGCTTTCGGGGAGCAATGTTCGTTTACGGCTTTTTACGCAGAGGAAAAGGGCTGAGAGCTTTATTCGGAGATAAGTATGACGAGATAAAGGAAAAGCTCAAGGTATCCCTTCACGAATGGGAGGATAAGTTCCTACTCGACTTTTATGTCGATGATACCTATTCAAAGTCTTATTTTGTAAAGAGCGAGGAGGTGCTGTATTTATTACAGCACTGCAGGAATCCGCAGATAACGAAGTTTGATTGAGTTCAAAAAGAAAAAACGGGCATCGGTCGTAAGCGGCCGATGCCCGTTTTGCTTATATCTTCTACTGGTCAAGCCTGAAATGTATAGGTATGCCGTTCAGGTAATCTATCTTCGGCTCGCCCTGTATAAGAGGCAGGAAGTAATTCAGTGCGTCTATCGTAACATTGTTTCCCTCGGGGGTTATCCATTCTTTCGGGAAATATTTAGCCTTGTTTGCACATTCTCTTACGTCAAGCGGAGCAGTCCCTACACGGTAAGGGTTGTTGCTGATTCGTCTGAATCCCATCATTACGCCGCTGCCGCCGTATTTCAGTGCTTCGTTCACAGCCGCCGCACCTATTCTCCACGCTTCGTCAAGGTCGGTCAGAGAGGCTATATGCGAGCCGCACCTCTGCATTACGTTAAGCTCTATCGAACGCACCTTGCAGCCTATATGGTCACGGGTAAGCTCTTCAAGATATTTACCGACACCCGACAGATATTTATGACCGAATGCGTCGGTGGCTTCCGAGCGGCTCGCAAGGCAGTCTATACCCTCCGAAACGGCTACGATAACAGCCTTGTATCTTTCGGATATTCTTTTCACGTCTTCAAGGTAATGTTCTTCCGAAAAGTCGCTTTCGGGAAGGTAGATAAGGTGTGGGGCGGGTTCGCCGTTTGCACGCAGTACGCAGGACGAAGCCGTGAGCCAGCCTGCGTCACGTCCCATTATTTCTACTATCGTAACGGACGGAATGGAGTATACCCTGCTGTCACGGATGATTTCCTGCAGTGTTGTAGCAACGTATTTTGCCGCGGAGCCGAAACCGGGAGTATGGTCGGTAAGCGGTAAATCGTTGTCTATCGTTTTCGGCACGCCGACAACCTTTATATCAATGTGGTTTTCTCTGAAATAAGCGTCCAGCTTCATTACTGTATCCATCGAATCGTTGCCGCCGATATAGAAAAAAGCCTTTATATCATACTTTGCAAAGGTCTGCGTGATACGCTTGTAGTCGCTGTCATCGTCACTGCTGTTTTTCAGCTTGAAACGGCACGAGCCAAGCACCGTTGAGGGAGTGCGCTTCAGTAACTGCTTGTCGTTTTCTGTGATAAGCACTTCCTTGAGGTCGATGAGGTTATCGTTCAGTATACCCTCTATGCCGTTCAGCGAGCCGTATATTCTGTCAATCTCGTTGTACTTCTCCGCCTCGTCAAAAACTCCGCAAAGCGATGAATTTATCGCCGCCGTAGGACCGCCCGACTGTGCAACTGCTATATTCATTATCTTTTCTCCGTTTCGTCTTTTGCATTACCGCAAGATTTCCGGTGATTATTGTACCATTATAATGACAATTTTACAACCGGAAAACCGAAAACGGCTTGAATTTTGTAGCTTTAGCTAAAGCAGCTGTCAATGATAACCTTTACATAGTCCGAAATATGAGATGCTGTGTAACGGCGTTACATAATGTTAAGGTAATATTCATTAATTGTTTCCCGAAAGCCCGAAGCTGACCGACAGCGCATTATCAACCTTGTTCATCGCTCCCTCGTCAAGCTCGCCCATACGCTCTTTCAGCCTTTGTTTATCAAGTGTTCTTACCTGCTCAAGCAGGACTATCGAATCCTTTGCAAGACCGCAACGGTCGGCATTTATAGAAATGTGGGTCGGAAGCCGTGATTTATCCTTCTGACTTGTTATTGCGGCGGCGATAACGGTAGGGCTGTGACGGTTTCCGACATCGTTCTGGACTATAAGTACGGGACGCATACCACCCTGCTCACTTCCGACCACGGGGCTAAGATCTGCGTAATATATCTCTCCTCTTTTTACAAACATGGTTTTCTTCCTTTCTGTTCGTATGCGATGCTTTGAACGTATCTGATGTACACGGTTATTTTTAACCGTCTGCACGGAATTATACAGCAACTGACCGTTTGTAAGGCGGTCGGTTTATATAGTATATTATTACAGTCGGATTTTGGTGAAATTGCTCGTTTGGTGAAAAACTGTTGATTACCGGTCGGGATTATTGTATAATGATATAAACATACTTTTCAGACGGAGGTAAATATGAATAAAAAATTCAAGATAGCACTGTGTGCGGTGCTGTGTGCGTCAATGCTTGCAGGCTGTGCGGATAACAGCACAAGCGGCGGTTCTGCCGTATCATCGGACAGTACGTCCGATACACAGACAACATCATCTGTATCGGAATCGACCGACAGCAGTTCGGATACATCATCTGAAACAAGTGAAACAAGCAGTATAGATGAAAGCAAACTCACCGAGGAGCAGATATATGACAATATGGTCGAAAGGTCGCTTATGGATCTCGGAAACCTTGAAAGAATGTCGAAGTTTATCGGAAAGCTTGAGAATAAGCAGGAGGTAACTATAGCCTTCATCGGCGGAAGCATCACCGAGGGCCTTACGGCAGGAACCGAAAAGTGCTGGGCAAAGCTGACGTATGACCGCCTTTGCGAAAAGTATCCCGATACAAAGATAAACTATGTAAACGCAGGACTCAGCGGAACGCCGAGCGTACTCGGAAACATCCGCCTTCAGCGTGATGTGCTTGATCATAAGCCGGATATGGTGTTTGTCGAGTTTGCGGTAAATGACGGAAACGATCAGATATACAAGGACAGCTATGATGCAATGGTAAGAAAAATTCTCTCGCAGGAAAATCAGCCTGCCGTTGCGCTGTATTTTACCGTTATAAAGAGCGGACACACCTGCGAGGAATATATGTCGCAGGTCGGAAAGGCTTACGGTCTGCCTATGGTGTCGCTGAACAATGTTCTTTCCCACGAGTTTGAAACGGGCAGAATGAAGTGGGAGGATTATTCCGATGACGAATCCCATCCGAACGAGTGGGGTCACAAGATGACAGCCGACCTTATTATGAATATGTTTGACAAGGCGACCGAGAAGATAAAGACAATGGGAGATGTAACGATCTCTCCCCTGCCGGATACATGGGTATATTCCGACAGATTTGCTGATATGACATTCATCGACAGAACTCATTCTTCCGACAAGCTGAAAATATCGTCAACAGGCACGTTTGACACTGAAAAGGAAACACTGACGAGCTTCCCTGACGGTTGGAGCTACAAGGGCAAGCCGTCAGAATGTGAGCCTATGGAATTTGAATTCACGGGTAAGAATCTTATGCTTGTCTATAAGTGTGCAAACAGCAAGGTCTACGGCTCTCTTGAATTTACCGTTGACGGCGAGAAGTATTCGACTATAGCCACAAGCGCAAGCGACGGCTGGAACAATCCCGTTGCAACTCTTGCATATTCCGGTGCGGAGGGAACGCATAAGGTCAGCGTGAAGCCTGTTACACAGAGCGGCGAGGATAAGATGACATATGTCGAAATTCTCGGCTTCGGTGTTGCGTGATATAAGTACGGTCTGCGGACTTACACAGAGCTAATATTATATATGAAAGGATGCATTTTTACATTGAAAAGATCAATGAGGATCGGGACAAAAATAACGGTTATTTCGTGTATTACCGCCGTTATGGCCGCAATATCCATGGCGCTGGTCACTATAATCGTGTTTATGTCATTTGTCAGAACCATACAGGAGGACGAAACTGCGACAGGCGTAAATGTTCTTGCCGCCGAGGTTGAGGGCGACATTGACGAAATGGGCGATGTGGCTGAGCTGTTCGTTGCAAGCTCTGACAGTCAGACAAGCAATACGGACTATGACAGCTTCTGGACTGCCAACAAGCCTAATGCCAACAGCTATGCGGCTTATATAAACGGCGGGGCTGTGGTATGGAGCAGTGAGGGCTTTCCGCTCGGCGAAAGCGCTGTAGAGCGCATTACGAACGGTGAAATAAAGGGCATTATGGCTGACGGCGACAAGCTGTATACGGTATACGGGCTTAAGGTAGAGAACGGCGCACTGGTTGTCTGCATAGATCTGAACGACTCGGAATATGTCGATTCCGTCAAGGCAAAGACCGGTGCAGAGCTTACGCTGTTCTGCGGCGACACACGTTACAATACTACGATGATGAATTCCTCCGGTGAACGAAACATAGGAACTCAGATGGACGGCGGTATCTGGCAGCAGGTACAGGGCAATAATACATATATCGGAAAAACGGTTATCGGCGGTATGAACTATTATGTCAACTATACGCCGATGGTCGATTACAGCGGCGAGGTGGTAGGCGCTTATTTTGCAGGCTATACCACAGCCAAGGCGGACGGAGAGCTGATAAAGTCTATTCTGGTTTCGCTGGGAGTGCTTATTATTGTATGCGGCGGTATAGCGGTGCTGTTGTTCGGAGTAATGAAGAAGCTGGTGCGTAAGCCTGTAGCAGAAGTCGTAAATATCTGCGGACAGCTCCGCTCAGGCGAGCTTAACGCTCCGGATTCCGCTTTCAGATTCAGCGGCGATGAAATGGGTGATATTGCCGAAAATCTTACTGAAGCA
>OMAA01000720.1_pt1 | contig 13959 bp, 10 predicted proteins | sample 1674191 | NCBI WGS metagenome assembly OMAA01 (sample SAMEA103958152, study PRJEB25191) | human gut metagenome | biome: human-associated habitat [ENVO:00009003]; feature: intestine environment [ENVO:2100002]; material: feces | place: Germany | collected 2013/2015
CCGCCTCCACAAAGCCCTCGCCGCCGCCCAGCTCCCGGACCTGGACCCAGTCCCCCACCAGGGGAGACAGCCCCTCCCGGCGGAACTTGCCCCGGGCCCGGCATTGCAGGGTCTCCGACCCGGTGTTCACATAGTAAAACCCGCTGAGGGCCTTTTCAATGCGTCCCCGGATCAAAACGTGATCTCCTGGGCCACGGCCTCGGTTCCGTTGATATACAGCTTGATGGTGGAGGTGGAACCGGCGCTGCCGTGGAAGGTGTAGGTAAAGGAGGCGGTGCCGCCGTCCACATAGGTGGAGTGGATGATGCTGCCGTCCTGCATGACCTCGATCTTCATATTGCTGTCGCTGTGGTACTGCTCGGGGATGTCGAACACCACCACCCGCTCAGCGGAGCTGGCGCCCTTGCTGACGGTGAACACGATCTCCGTGCCGGACTGCACCTCGGTGCCCTGCTGGATGCTCTGGCCGATGACGGTGCCCTCGGGCTTATCGCTGAACTCGTACTGATGCTCGCCCACGGTCAGGCCCAGGGCCTCCGCCTGCTGGGCGGCGTCGTCAATGTGCATGGTCACGAAATTGGGCACGGTGAGGGGCTTGGTCTCCGGCCCCTTGCTGACGGTCAGCACCACGGTGTCGCCCTTGTTCAGAGGTTCATCGGCGGCGGGAGAGCTCTGCATCACCTGGCCCTCCGGCACGTCGGGGGAATAGGCCTCCGCCCGCTGGACATCCAGGTCCAGATGCAGGTTGCCCAGCTCCGTCTTGGCCATCAGGAACTCCATGCCCACCACGGTGGGCATCAGCGTATCGTCCTCCTGGGCGCAGAGATAGACCTTGATGACCAGGTTGTTCTTGCGGCTGCGGCCGCTGACGGGGTCCTGCTCCACGATCTGGCCGGGCTCATACTTGTCGCTGGGCTTGGTGCCCAGCACCTCGATGCGGAAGATGTCCTTCACCTCGGGCAGGGCCTCGGCCTCCTCCAGGGTCTTGCCCAGAAGGTCCGGCACCTGGTGGGACGCCGTGCCGCTGCCGGCGTCAAAGCCGCCGGCCACCAGCTTGAACACCACGAAAATCAGCACCAGGGCCAGAGCGAACCCACCGATGACCAGGCCCACCACCTTGCGGCTGTGCTTCTTGTCCTCCTCTTCCTGGGCCACGGCGCTGTTGGCCCGGCTCACCGCCGCCACCTGGTTGGTAGGCAGAGGCTGGGTGGGCTCCTGGCACACCACGGCGGCCTTCAGGTCCTCCCGGATATAGTCCATGTCCACGGCGGGGTCCTTGCGGAATTTCTCCAGATCGTCCAGCATGGCGTCGGCGGTCTGGTAGCGCTTGGAGATGTCCGGGCACATGGCCTTCATGCAGATCAGCTCCAGGGCCTCAGGGATATCAGGATTCAGCTCCCGGGGGGCCTTGGGCACGGCGCTCAGGTGCTGGATGGCCACGGACACGGCGGAGTCCCCCTGGAAGGGCAGCTTGCCGGTGAGCATCTCATACAGCACCACGCCGGCGGAATAGATGTCGGACCGGGCGTCCACCCGGTCGCCCCGGGCCTGCTCCGGCGAGATATAGTGCACGGAGCCCAGGGTCTCCTGGGTCAGGGTCTGCCCCTGGTCGGCCAGGCACGCGATGCCGAAGTCGGCCACCCGGACGCTGCCGTCCCGCAGGACCATGATGTTCTGGGGCTTGATGTCCCGATGGATCACGCCCCGGCTGTGGGCATGGCTCAGGCCCCGCATGATCTGGGTGATGAAGTGCAGCGCCTCCCGCCAGTCCATCTGGCCCCGGCGCTCCATATACTGCTTCAGGGTCACGCCGTCGATCAGCTCCATGACGATGTAGTCCACGTCATCGCTGCACGACACGTCGTATACCGACACAATGTTGGGGTGGGACAGCTGGGCAACGGCCCGGGACTCATCCATGAACCGGCGGCGGAAGTCGGCGTTCTGGGCCAGGTCGCTGTGCAGGATTTTCACCGCTACCAGCCGGTCCAGCCGGTGACACTTGGCCTTGTAGACGTTGGCCATGCCTCCCCTGCCGATCAGCTCCAGTATTTCGTAGCGATTATCCAGCATTTTACCAATGTAAGGATCCATATCGTCAATTCCTCCTTCAGTCGTTCATCAGCAGGATGGCCGTCACGTTGTCCGGCGCGCCCCGCTGCTTGGAAATGGCCATCAGCCGCTGCAAGCAGCCCTCCGGCTGTCCGTTATGCAGAATTTCAAACATAATTTCCTGGTCCGTGACGGTGTTCACCAGGCCGTCGGAGCACAGCAGCAGGAAATCCCCGGGCTTCCATTGCAGGGGGAAGCCGTCTGCCTCCACGGCGGGGTCCGGACCCAGGGCCCGGGTGATCAGGTTGCGGCGGGGGTGGCTGCGGGCCTGTCCCGGGGTCAGGTCTCCCTTTTCCACCATGTCCTCCACCAGGGAGTGGTCCCGGCTGATCTGGCGCAGGCCATCGGCTCCGGCCAGATAGGCCCGGCTGTCGCCTACGTTGCTGATGAGGACCTTATCTCCCTTCACCAGGGCGGACACCAGGGTGGTGCCCATGCTTTTCAGCTCCGGATGACCGGCGGCCCGCTGGCGTATGGCGGCGTTGGCCGCCGTGACGGCCTCCTGCACCGCCCGGTCCATGTGGCCGGAGTGCCCCGTCTCCGTCAGGGTGCGGATGAAGGTCTTCACCGCCACGGTGCTGGCGATGCTGCCCCCGGCCACGCCGCCCATGCCGTCACACACCACGGCCACCGCATAGCCGCCGGGCAGCTGGGCAAAGCCGAAGGCGTCCTGATTCTCATGGCGTATCAGGCCGGTGTCGGTGATCTCCCAATGCTTCATTCAGGGTCCTCCCCCTTTCTCTCCTCCATGGCGCGGCGGCGCAGCTGGCCGCAGGAGGCGTCGATATCCCCGCCCAGACTCCGCCGCACAGTGGCGGTGATGCCGTGGGACTCCAGCCGCTTCTGGAAGGCCGCAATGCGGCGGCTGGGCTTGAAGGGGCTTTCCACCACGTCGTTGAGAGGGATCAGGTTCACATGACCCGGCATACCGGCGATGCGCCGGGCGATCAGGTCCGCCTGCCAGTCGTGATCGTTGACCCCGTCGATCATGGCGTATTCAAAGGATATGCGCCGCCCGGTCCGGCGGAAATACCGGTGGCAGGCGGCAAACAGCTCCTCCACGTCCCAGGCCCGGTTCACCGGCATGATCCGGGACCGGGTCTCGCTGTCCGGCGCGTGGAGGGACACCGACAGCGTCAGCTGCAGGTCCTCCTCCGCCAGGGCGTCGATGCCCGGCACCACGCCGCAGGTGGACAGGCTGATATGGCGCATGCCGATGTTCAGCCCGTCGGGATGGTTCACCAGCCGCAGAAAGCGCAGCACGTTGTCCCGGTTGTCCAGGGGCTCTCCAATACCCATCAGCACGATATTGGAGATCTCCCGGCCGGAATCCAGCTGGGTGAACAGCACCTGGTCCAGCATCTCCCCGGCGGTCAGGTCCCGGACCTTTCCGGCCACGGTGCTGGCGCAGAAGGCGCAGCCCATGCGGCAGCCCACCTGGGAGGAGATGCACACGGTATTGCCGTGGTGATACTGCATGACGACGGACTCGACGCAGTTGCCGTCGCGGAGCTTCCAGAGGTATTTGATCGTGCCGTCGAGCTTCGAGACCTGCTTGCGCGCGACGGAGGGGGCCGTGATGTAGTACAGCCCGTCCAGCTTCTCGCGCAGAGGCTTGGAGAGGTTCGTCATGGCGTCGAAGCTGACCGCGCCGCGGTGCAGCCAGGTAAAGACCTGCTTTGCGCGGAATTTCGGCTCGCCGATGGCGGCGAACGCGTCCTGCATCTCGGCCAGCGTCATGGATTTGAGGTCCTGTTTCATGCGTGTCTCCTCAGCTTACAGATGAAAAATCCGTCCGCCGCGTGCTTCTGCGGCAATAAGGTGGCATAGCCCTCGTTCTTTAGGTCCAGCCCCGCCGGGACCGCGAACGGTTCCGGCGAAAATTCCGGGTGCGCCAGCAGGAAGGTCCGCGCGACGTCCTCATTTTCTTCCTTCCGGACGGTGCAGGTGCTGTAGAGCAGCGTGCCGCCGGGACGGACGTAGCGGCAGACGTTTTCTAAAATCGCGGTCTGGACGGCGGGCAGGCGCTCGATGGCGTCCAGCGGCTTATAGCGGATATCCGGCTTTTTGCGGATGACGCCGAGGCCGGAGCACGGCACGTCGGCGATGACAAGATCGAAGCCGTTTTCCAGTGCCGGGTCAAATTCCGCGGCGCTGCGCGTCTCGGCTTTCAGGATGGAGATCCCGAGCCGGGCGGCGTTTTTTTCAATGAGCGCGATCTTATGCGGGTGCAGGTCGCACGAAAGGATGCTGCCCGTGTTCTCCATCTGCATGGCGGCGGCGAAGCTTTTGCCGCCGGGGGCCGCACAGCAGTCGAGCACGCGCATCCCGGGCGCCGCGCCGGAGGCGAGCGCCGCGAGCTTTGCCGCCGGGTCCTGCACATAGACCGCGCCGGACTGGAACAGCGGCAGCGCCTCGAGATTGCCCGTCCCGGAGACGAGGAAGCAGCCGGGCAGCCACGGGTGCGGTTCATACGGGATCTGCGCCTCGTCCAGCGCGGAGGCTACCTGCTCCGGCGCGGCGATCAGGGGGTTGCACTGCAGGGCGGTCTTCGGGATGTCGTTGTCAGCGGCAAGGAAGGCCTCGAGCGTTTCCTCGTCCATGGACGCGCGCAGGCAGTCGACGAGCGGCTGGGGGTGGGAATATTTTGTCGCGAGGTCCTGCGGCGCGGCGAGCGTGTCCTTCTGCCGCGCGAGCGCGCGCAGCGAGCCGTTGACCAGCCCGGCGGCGCGCTTGTTGGCGTAGATCTTTGTCTGTTCGACGGCCTCATTGACGGCGGCGGAGACGGGGATCTTGTCCAGAAACAGGATCTGGTACGCGCCGAGGCGCAGAATATCGAGCACGACCGGCTGCAGCTTTGCAAGCGGCGAGGAGACCACCTGCGCCAGATCAAAGTCCAGCAGCAGCCGGTTCTGCACCACGCCGTACACGAGCCGTGCGGCCAGCGCCGCGTCGCGGCGGCTGAGGCGGTCGCGGGCGATATACTCTTTGAGTGCGCCGTCGGCCCAGGCATTCTGCCGCCGGATGGCGATAAGCGCCGAAAGCGCGGTCGTTCTTGCGTTCATAGGTACCTCGTTGAGGGGATTTCAATTAATCGCGGGGCGTTCTGCCCCAAAGGCTCCCCTTCCAGGGGCCGATTCCCCCTATCAGGGGGAAATGTCCCGAAGGGACAAAAGGGGTAGGGATGCTGTCTGCGAAGCAGACTGAGAGGTCGTCACAAATTTGCTGCAACCTCTCCGTCTCGGCTTCGCCGAGCCACCTCCCCTGAAAGGGGAGGCTTTGGACCTGCGCACCCTCATGCCTTCCCCTATGAGGGGAAGGTGTTACGGCGAAGCCGTGACGGATGAGGTGGGGGCAGTCTCGTTTTATCCGCTCTGCCGCTGATACAGTGTCCACGGCAGCTTCACGCTCTGGCAGGGCTGGCGGCGGATCTGGGTGAGGAGGTTTTCGGCGGCGGCGCGGCCCATGGCGTGCGGCTCGTGACCGGCGGAGGTGATGCTGACGGGGCCGAAGGTGCTGTAGTAGCTGTTGTCGAAGCTCACGATGGCGACGTCCTCCGGCACGCGCTTGCCCGCGCGCAGGAGCGTCCGGATCAGGTGGAACGCGATCTCGTCGTTGTAGCAGACGACCGCCGTGCAGCCGCCCAGCTGCTGGCGCAGAAAGGCCCGCAGCAGCTCCTCGTCCTGCAGCTCCACGAGCTGATGGCGCTGGAAGCTCGAAAACCAGAGAAAATTTTCATCCAGCGGAAAAAGCCCCGCGTCGCGCATCGCGCAGACCACGCCGTGATACCGCTCTGGCCCCTGCGCATCGTCGGATTTGAAGATCCCGGCGATTTTTTTATGCCCGCTGCGGATCAGATGCCCGGCCAGCAGATACCCGCCGCCGTAATTGTCGTCGCCGACGCAGAAGGCGTCGGTGATCTCCCGGCAGCTCCCGTGCAAAAACGTCATCGGCAGCCCGCGCTGCCGGAGCGCCTGATAGAGCTCCGCGTTCGGGTTCGGCAGCGACGTCTTGCATCCCTCGACCAGGATCCCCGCCGGGGGATCGAGCAGCAGCTGCTGCAAAATATCCCGCTCGCGGCGGATGGAGTTTTCCGTGGCGTGGATGACGACGGAGAAGCCCTGCGCGGAAAGGCAGGCCTGCACGTCCTTGAGAAGCGAGGGGAAGATGTAGTCGCTCAGCGAGGTCGCGATCACGGCGATCCGCCGGTCCTGCCGCGCGGCGGCCGGGCAGAGAAAGCTGCCGCTGCCGCGCCGCTTTTCGATGAGCCCCTCCTGCTCCAGTACGGCCAGCGCCTGCCGGAGCGTCTGGCGGCTGACGGAAAGCTGCGCGGCAAGCGCCTGCTCGCCCGGCAGCTTCCGCTGCCCGTCTGCATACCACTGCGGCAGCGCCGCCCGCAGCTCCTGCACCAGCTGCTCATATTTTGGCGTCATCGGTACCCACCTCCTGTTCTGCCTCTATTGTATCACAGGCGCGGGGCGGGGAGCGGGACGGATTTGTTCGTTTTCTTTGGAACCTCCGGCGGCCGGGCGAAAGAAATCCTGCCTTTTTGCGGACAAGCTGAAAATATTCCAAAAATTTTTCGGAAATTCTCAAACAGACCGAGGAAAATTTTTAACAGATACCACAGAAACACCGTCGTTTTGTCCGGAGCGTACAAGCCGCCGTTTCCCGTGTCCGACACCCGGGAGCGGAAGAAATCAAACAAAACAGGCCCAAAAATCGGAGAAAAACAAAATGTTCCGCGCAAGATCTCGCGGTCGGCCGGAAAAGCTGTCCGTTTCCGGCCGGGAAGCTTCCAAAGCTGTCTGCGCGCTGCGCCGAATTTGTGCCGGGACTTGTTCGTCAGATTGATTTCCGCCTGTCTGCACGCTTAAATAGAGCCATGACAGGCGAAAGCCTGCGGCAAACCGACACAAATTTTGAAAGCGAGGAAAACACAATGAAAAAGATTCTTGCTCTGCTCCTGGCGGTCGCCATGATCGCCGCCTTCTGCGCCTGTGCGCAGCAGTCCGCCGACACGGCCCCGGCCGCTACCACGGATACCGCCGCCGAGACCACCACCGACACCGCTGCTGAGACTCCCGCCGCTTCCGACGGCGCGCTCATCAAGGTCGGCATCATCAACAACGACCCCAACGAGTCCGGCTACCGCACCGCCAACGACAAGGACCTGAAGGCCATGTTCACCGAGGAAAACGGCTATGACGCTTCCTTCGCCTACAGCCTGAAGAACGACGAGCAGATCGCTGCCGCCCAGAAGTTCATCCAGGACGAGGTCGACTACCTGCTCATCTCTGCTGCCGGTACCTCCGGCTGGGATTCCGTCCTGCAGGACGCGCAGGCCGCCGGCATCCAGGTCATCCTCTTTGACCGCACCATCGACGCTGACGAGAGCCTCTACGTTGCTTCCATCGTCTCCGACATGGCCAAGGAAGGCCAGACCGCTGTTGACTGGCTCGCTTCCCAGAACCTCGAGACCTACAACATCATCCACATCCAGGGCGTCATGGGCTCCGCTGCCCAGATCGGCCGCACCGGCGCGCTCGACGAGCAGGTCGCTGCCAACGACAACTGGAACATGGTGACCCAGCAGACCGCTGAGTGGAATGCCGAGACTGCCCAGCAGATCGTCCAGTCCGTCATCGACTCCGGCAAGGAATTCAACGTCATCTACGCCGAGAACGACGACATGGCCAAGGGCGCTGTCGCGGCTCTGGACAAGGCGAACATCTCCCACGGCGTGGGCAAGGACGTCATCGTCATGGGCTTCGACTGCAACAAGTGGGCGCTTGAAGAGCTGCTCGCCGGCAACTGGAACTACGACGGCCAGTGCAACCCCTTCCAGGCTTCCTACATCGACGCCATCATCAAGGATCTGCAGGCCGGCAAGGCTCCCGCTGAAAAGACCATCATCATGGACGAGAAGGGCTTCGATGCTTCCACCATCACGCAGGAAGACGTCGACAACTACGGCATCTGATCTGACATACAACATCGCATAATCAAAAATTCGGCTGCGTGCGGCACGGCGTATATGGAGCATTCCGTGTACCCGCGCTGCACGCAGCATGCCACTATGGAGGCGAATACGATGCAGGAAACAGCTTTACTGGAATTGCGGGGGATCTGCAAATTCTTCCCCGGCGTCCGCGCGCTCGACGGTGTGGATTTTACCCTGTGCAAGGGTGAGATCCACGCGCTGATGGGCGAGAACGGCGCGGGCAAATCCACGCTCATCAAGGTGCTCACGGGCGTGTATTCCAAAGACGAGGGCACCATTTCCATGGAAGGAACGCCCGTACAGATCCGCACGACGCAGGACGCGCTCAAGGCGGGCATCAGTACGGTTTATCAGGAGATCACCCTCTGCCCGAATCTGACTGTGGCGGAGAATCTATATATCGGCAGGACCAAGGGCGCCTTTACCAACTGGCGCAAGATGAACGCGGGCGCGAAGAAGCTCCTCAGCTCGCTCGGCATCCCCGCCGCGCCTACGCAGCAGCTGTCGAGCTGCTCCATCGCCGTGCAGCAGATGGTCGCCATCGCCCGCGCGGTCGATATGGAGTGCAAGGTGCTCATTCTCGACGAGCCGACGTCCTCTTTGGACGAGCAGGAGGTCGAAAAGCTCTTTAAGCTCATGCTCGACCTCAAGTCCCGCGGCGTCGGCATCATCTTCGTCACGCACTTCCTCGAGCAGGTCTACGCCGTCTGCGACCGCATCACGGTCCTGCGCGACGGCAGGCTCGTCGGCGAGTACAAGATCGCGGAGCTGCCGCGCGTGCAGCTCGTGTCCAAGATGCTCGGCAAGGAGCTCGACGATTTGTCTGAAATCAAGACCGAAGGCGCCGAGGACGCGCTGGAGAACGCAGAGGTCGTCTATGAGGCGTCCGGGCTTTCCAGCGCGGCCGGCGTGCGCCCGTTCGATTTCTCCATCCGCAAGGGCGAGGTCAACGGCTTTACGGGCCTGCTCGGCTCCGGCCGCAGCGAGTCCGTCCGCGCGATCTTCGGCGCGGACCACGTGTCCAGCGGCACGGTCAAGATGGGCGGCAAGCTGGTGAAGATCACCTCGCCGCTCGCGGCCATGAAGCACGGCATCAGCTACCTGCCCGAGGACCGCAAGCGCGACGGCATCATCGGCGATCTTTCCGTGCGCGACAACATCATCCTCGCCCGCCAGGTGCTCGACGGCTTCTTCCATCCCATCTCCAAGGCCAAGGCCGAGAAGTATGCCGAGGAGTACATCAGGCTCCTGAGCATCAAGACGGCCTCGACCGATACCCCCATCAAGTCGCTCTCCGGCGGCAACCAGCAGAAGGTCATCCTCGCGCGCTGGCTGCTGGCCAATCCCGTCTATATGATCCTCGACGAGCCGACGCGCGGCATCGACGTCGGCACAAAAGTCGAGATCCAGAAGCTCGTGCTGCAGCTGGCCGCCGAGGGCAAGAGCGTGACATTCATCTCGTCCGAGATCGACGAGATGCTCCGCGTCTGCTCCCGCCTCGTCGTCATGCGCGACCGGCAGGTCGTCGGCGAGCTGCGCGGCAGCGACCTCAACCAGAGCAGCATCATGAAAACCATCGCCGGAGGTGAACAGGCATGAACGAAACGACACAGAAGCGGCAGGGGAACTTCCTGATCCGTCTGGTGCGGAAGCAGATCTTCATCCCGCTGGCAGCGCTCTTGCTGCTGATCGTATTCAACCTCATCGCGGACCCCTCCTTCTTTGCCATCACGCTGAAGGAAAACAGCCTCGGCGATCTAGTCCTGACGGGCAACCTCATCACCATCCTTGACAACGCCTCCGAGCTCGTCATCCTCGCCATCGGCATGACGCTCGTCACCGCGGCCTCCGGCGGACAGGATATCTCCGTCGGCTCCGCCATCGCCATTGCGGGCAGCGTCGTGCTGCGCGTGCTGTGCGGCACGAATTCCCGCCCGGATACCCTGCAGGCGCCCATCATTGTGGCGTTTTTGGCCTGCTGCGTTGTCTCGATGCTTTTCGGCGCGTTCAACGGCACGCTCGTCGCCGTCTTCAAGATCCAGCCGATGGTCGCGACCCTGATCCTCTATACCGCCGGCCGCTCCATCGCCGCCTGGATCAACAACAACGAGCTGCCCATGATCTCCGACCCGTCCTTCGCCTACTACGGCAACTTCCTGCCGGGCGTGGCGGTCCCGACGCCGATCTTCATCGCCGTCATCTGCATGATCCTCGCCTGGGCGCTGCTGTTCACGAACATCGGCCTGTACTCGCAGGCTGTCGGCATCAACGCCAGCGCCGCGCGGCTCAACGGCATCCACCCGCAGTTCGTGAAGTTCCTGACCTACGTCATCCTCGGCCTGTGCGTGGCCGTGGCGGGCTTTATCAAGGTCAGCCGCTTCTCCACCATCAACTACTCCGTCGTGGCCAAGGACATCGAGATGGACGCGATCTTGGCCGTCGCCCTCGGCGGCAACGCGCTCTCCGGCGGCAAGTTCAACATCTGGGCCTCCGTCCTCGGCGCATATGTCATCCAGTTCCTCACCACCACGCTCTTTAAATTCAACGTCGTTTCCAGCGCCCTGCCCGCCTACAAGGCCGTCGTGGTCATCATCCTCGTCGTGCTGAGCGCGCCGACCGTCCGCGAAAAGCTCGAGGCGCTCAAAAAGCGGCACAGGACCGAAGAAAAGAAGGAGGCCGGCACCCATGCGGAATAAAACCAACCATACGCCGCTCACGCGCGGAAGCCGCCTGACGGACGCAAAGCTGCTGCTCATCATCACGATCTGCGTCTTCGTCGTCATGTATCTGTGCGCGGTATTGTTCCTCGGCTCGGGCTTCAAAAAGCCGCAGACCTTCTTCAATATCCTCAACGAAAACGCGGCCCTGCTCATCCTCTCGTGCGGCATGAGCCTCGTCATGATCACGGGCGGCATCGACATCTCCGTCGGCACGCTCACCGCGCTCGTGTGCATGAGCTGCGCGGTCAATCTGGATTTCCATGGCGGCACGGTCCTGACGGCCATCCTGCTTGCGCTCGGCATCGGCACGGCTTTCGGCCTCGTGCAGGGCTTTCTGATCGCGTATCTGGAGATCCAGCCCTTCATCGTCACCCTCGCTGGCATGTTCTTCGCCAAGGGCATGACGACCATCGTCAACGCCACGCAGTTCAACGTGGAAAACGAGGCCTTCAAGGCCCTCAAGGAGACGCGCATCTATGTCCCCGGCATGGGCTCGGTCAATAAGCTCGGCGCGTATGTCCCGGCCTATGTGGAGATCGGCGTCGTCGTCGCGCTGGTGGTCGTGGCAGTTTTGTTCGTGGTGCTCCGCTGGACGAAGTTCGGCAGAAGCGTCTACGCCGTCGGCGGCAACAGCTACAGCGCCAACATGCTGGCCATCAACGTCAAGCGCACGAAGTTCCTTGCGCACCTGATCTGCGGCATCCTCGCGGGCATCGGCGGCTTCGTCTATTTCCTGCACGTCGGCTCCGGCTCGCCGTCGCACGCCAGCGGCGCGGAGATGAACGCCATCGCGGCCTCCATCATCGGCGGCACGATGCTCACCGGCGGCGTCGGCAACATCATCGGCACATTTTTCGGCGTTCTGTCGCTCAGCACGATCAAAAATATCGTTTCTTCCCTCGGTTTGGACGAAGCATGGTGGACAAATATCACCGTAGCTGGTATGATATGCTTGTTCCTTGTAATTCAAAGTCTGGTCCTTTCCCGCAAAAATAAGGATTCTTGAGGTGACAAGTATGAAACAGTATTTTCTCGGCATCGAATTCGGCTCGACACGGATCAAAGCAGTGCTGCTTGACGAGAAGCATGCGATCGTAAAAAGCGGCGACTATACCTGGAAAAGCAGTCTGGAAAACGGCGTGTGGACGTACCACATGGAAGACGTGCAGGAGGGCCTGCGCACGGCGATCCGCAACCTCGGCGAGCTGCCGGGCAAGATCTCCGCGATGGGCGTCTCCGGCATGATGCACGGCTATCTGGCCTTTGATAAAGACTGGAACCTGCTCGCGCCCTTCCGCACCTGGCAGAACACCATGACCGGCGAGGCCGCGGACAAGCTGACCGAGGCCTTCGGCTTCAACATCCCGCAGCGCTGGTCCGCCGCGCACCTGTATCAGGCCGTCCTGAACGGCGAACCGCACGTCAAGAACATCGCCCACGTCACCACGCTCGCGGGCTATGTGCATTACCTGCTGACGGGCGAAAATGTCCTCGGCGTCGGCGAAGCCTCCGGCATGTTCCCCATCGACAGCGAGACACTGACGTATGACGCGGCGATGCTGGACAAATTCGACGCGCTGATGGCGAAATACGGTTTTGACTGGAACATCCGTGCAGTCCTTCCGGAGGTCCGGACTGCCGGTCAGTCGGCTGGCCTGCTGACGCCGAGCGGCAGCGAATACCTCGGCGGCCTCCTGCCCGCGGGCATCCCCCTCTGCCCGCCCGAGGGCGACGCCGGTACTGGCATGACGGCGACGAACGCCGTCGCGCCCCGCACCGGAAACGTCTCGGCCGGCACGTCCATCTTTGCCATGGTCGTTCTGGAGAAGCCTCTGTCGAAGCTTTACCCCGAGATCGACATGGTCACCACCCCGACGGGCAAGCCTGTCGCCATGGTCCACTGCAACAACTGCACGAACGACATGAACGCCTGGGTCTCCCTGCTCGGCGAGACCGCGCAGCTGTTCGGCGCGGAGGTCTCCACCGGCGAGCTGTTCACGAAGCTCTATCAGAAGAGCCTCGAGGGCGAGACCGACTGCTCCGGCGTCCTGACCTATAACTATATGGCGGGCGAGGGCGTCACGCACCTCGATGAGGGCCGCCCGATGGTCGTCCGCAAGCCCGAGAGCAAGTTCACCCTGGCCAACTTCCTGCGCTCCCAGCTCTACGCCACGATGGCGACCTTGAAGCTCGGCATGGACATCCTTGCCGGGGAACACGTGGCGATCGACAGCCTGACCGGCCACGGCGGCCTGTTCAAGACGCCGGTCGTCGGCCAGAAGTACATGGCCGCGGCCTGCCATGCGCCGGTCACGTGCATGCAGTCGGCAGGCGAGGGCGGCCCGTACGGCATGGCCCTGCTCGCATCCTACATGGTGCAGGGGAAAGACGGCGAGACGCTTGAAGACTACCTTGCGGACGAGATCTTCGCCGGAGTGCGCAGCACGACGCTCGCCCCCGACCCCGAAGACGCCGCGGGCTTCGACCGCTACCTTGCCAGCTACCGCAGCTGCCTTGCAGCGGAAAAGGCCGCCGTCGCAGCATTCTAAGGAGGATATCATGAAACACTATGAATTCTGGTTTGTCGTCGGCTCGCAGACGCTCTACGGCGACGACGTTCTGACCACCGTCGCCAACCGCGCGGAGGAAATGGCGCAGAAGCTCTCCGCTGTGCTGCCGTATCCGCTCAAGTATAAAGTGACTGCCAAGTCCAGCGCCGAGATCACGCAGGTCGTAAAAGAGGCCAATTATGATGATAATTGCGCCGGTATCGTGACATGGTGCCACACGTTCAGCCCGTCGAAGATGTGGATCAACGGCCTTGATCTGCTCCAGAAGCCGTGGCTGCATTTCGCCACCCAGTATAACCGCGAGATCCCCAACGAGGAGATCGACATGGACTTCATGAACCTCAACCAGGCCGCCCACGGCGACCGGGAGCACGGCTTCATCGGCGCACGCCTGCGCAAGCCGCGCAAGGTCATCGCCGGTTACTGGCAGGACGCAGACGTGCAGGCCCGCATCGGCAGCTGGATGAAGGCCGCCATCGGCGTTGCCGTCTCGAAGGACATGAAGGTCATGCGCTTCGGCGACAATATGCGCAACGTCGCCGTCACCGAAGGC
>OMAA01000726.1_pt1 | contig 13862 bp, 14 predicted proteins | sample 1674191 | NCBI WGS metagenome assembly OMAA01 (sample SAMEA103958152, study PRJEB25191) | human gut metagenome | biome: human-associated habitat [ENVO:00009003]; feature: intestine environment [ENVO:2100002]; material: feces | place: Germany | collected 2013/2015
TTCATTTTTTCCGTGAAGACTGATGATTGCTGCATCCTCCCATGCAATCCCGATTTTTGCACTCAGATATACAATCGAAGAAATTCCCGGAACCAGTATTACCTCATCTGCAAAACCTTCCAGTACCTTTTCCAGCTTTTTTGCTCCACTGAAAAATCCAATATCCCCTGAAAGAAGAATCCCTATTTTCCAATCCTCCTTTTCCGCTTTTATAATCTCTGCAATCTGCTCTGGACGGTATTCCACCATCATCTTTTTCTTCTCCTGCATCTCACCAGGAAGAATCCGCTTTGCACATTCCAGCATCCGCTTTGCACCGATCAGGCAGTCTGCCTGATCAATCACTTCTTTTGCCCGGGCGGTCAGCATTTCCGGCATTCCCATTCCAATTCCTGTCAAAAATATCTTTCTTCTTTTTTCTCCGCTGTTCTCTCTGTTCTTATCTACTCTCATGCCTCGCTCTTCCCTGTGCTTTTTTCATTCCTTTTTGCTCATGATCTTTTTCTCATGCCTTTTCTTTTTTCATCTCTCTATATCCACGGGGAGTTACCATTTTTCCATTTAACTCCATCGTCTTTTCAGTTCCGATATAAACTGTAGTAAACATATCAACTGCCGTTTCCCTTAATATTTCCAACGGCAATATCTGATAGGTTTCCCCTTCTCTTCCGATATTTTTCACAAACCCACCTGCGGGGACAATGTTTCGGTGATTCGTATCTTTTTTTATTTTTTTCATGTAAGTTCCTCAGTTTTTATTGGATTGCACCCAAACTCAAATTGTTCAAAACCAATCCCAAATCGTGCAGGACGGCATCAAAAATGCGAACTGCGCTTTTTTTCGACTGCTGCGGCATAACGCACGGCATCGCGCACGGCATCGAAAGGCGAGTCGGCTGCCGCAAATATCTCATTGCGTAAAGACAAAAAGAGTTCAGAATCATTTGCGGCAAAGGCAATTGCTTCTGCGGTCAGCTTTCCGTTGCCGGTAAAATTACGCCCGACAAGGCTTCGTGCCTGCGCAGCGTCGCCGGTGATGAGCCGTTTGAGATTAAAAACATCGTTCAAATTGATTTCGTCACCGTTTGCCGCACGAAAACTCTCCGTATCGGCGGGCGGAATTTTCGCGTTGCGCGGGCAGGCATATTGGCAAATTTCACATCCGATAAAAGTTTTCTGCATGGCGCGAACGCTGTCCGGATGCTGCGCGGTTTCCATTTGCAGCCGCATACAGCGTTCGGTCGTCAATCCGTTTTCGGATATTGCACCGGTGGGGCACGCTTTCATGCAGAGGGAGCAATTGCCGCATTCGCTTTGCCGAGTGTTCAACGAGGGAAGGACGGTCAGCAATTCGGAAAGTGTTTCGGGCGGAATTTCCCGAACCGCAAACGTAAGAAGAACGATCCGCGTTCCGAATTCGGGCAGTGCAATCAATGAGTTGCGGCATTTAATGCCGATGCCTTCCGCTTCAAGCTGCATTTTGACGGGAATATCGGTTTTTTCGACGTGAATTCCCGCAGCGGTCAGGGCTTCCGCCAGCTTTTTTGCACTGTGATAAGCGCGGTTGGATGCAATGTAGTATGCAGGTATACGTTCGTCAGCCGTAAACGGCGCATAGGGGTACACAAGCACCGCAATGCTGTTTGCCCATGGATATGCTGTCGGAGCATCGGCGGTAAGATTGAACCGATTGCGGCCGAGGTCAAATTTGCGCGGCGTTGTAAAAAACACCTGTAAGAATCCGTAATCGGCGGCTGCCGATCGGAAAACAGTCCGCAAATCGCAGGGGGAAACAGCGTGGGGAGTGGGTGCTGACTGCATACGGTGCGCTCCTTTCTGTTCGATTTAATCCGTTTTGCGGTCGGTTCAATATGCGGACGGATTCCTCTTTCGTCCGTAAATTGCAGCAGTCAAACGCGCAGACGGACGGATGAAGAATATATGTCAATTGTACCATACGATACCAATATCGGCAAGAGGGAACGGAAAACGAAGAATGAAACAGAAAGCGAAACCTGTTCAAATCGAACATAATAATATATTTAACGGAAAACGGCAAAAGCGCGGGATAATCGGGTCATTTCACGATAACACAAGTGAAAGAAAAAAATAAGGAGATACAACCATGGACACGAAAGAAATCAATGCAGCCGTTAAATGCGCAGTGGAAACAACGCAGCAGCCGCCCTCTTTTTTCATTCACGGTTCATCCGTGTTTGCACTGGAAACCGAGGCAGTTAAAACCGCAGAGACGCTGAAAAGATGCGAAAACATGTTTTTTCGCGGAATCGTTAAGTATTTTTCAATCAAAATGCCCTATTTTTCGGATATGGCAGGTTCGGAAAATTTCCTTGCGCGGCTTGACGAGAGCATGAACACAGCGGCGGACTTTTACAGCGAGTTCAAAGGTGTTGTGATAATTGAACTTTCGGAGGAATGGGCAAAGAAAGGCATCAACAATGCATTCTCATGCCTGCCGGGCTATATCGGAATGCATAAATGCATTTCGTACATTGTCATTATTGAAGCGGAAAAAGAGTCGGCATCGATTGACGATATGAGGAGAGCTTTGAACGGAAGCACGATTTGGATCGATATACGCATGAAAACGGCGGAAATAGGGCAGTGCATAAATCTTTTCTTCAAAACGGCGAAGGAAGTCGGAATGACCGTTTCGGAGGCCGCTTCAAAAGAGCTTAAAAAAACACTTGAAAATGCCGATGTTTCCGTTTTGCCGCTTGATCAGGTTGTTCTTCGAACGGTGCAGCAAATAAAGCTGAACAAACAAGTCAAGAACGCCAACCCTGTTATTGAAGCGGGCGATTTGGATATAATGCCTCAAAAAAGGACGTGTGAAAGGCGAGGCCGCATCGGATTTTCTGCAAAGGAATAAGGAGGAACACAATATGCTGAGTGATGGATTGAAGTATCAGGATTCAAGGATGGCGACTTGCGAAGAGATGAAGCAGGATCTTGCGCCGTTCGCATTGCATGATGCGGCTGCAAAGTCCAAGGGCGGGCCGGTGCTGCTGCGCGACGGCGACACGGTTTATACGGATCCGAGTGATTCGCATTCGCTGATAGTCGGGGATACGGGTTCAATGAAGACGCTGCGATTCGTGCTTCCTCTCATTTATTCCTGTGCGGCGGCGGATGAATCAATGGTTATTGTTGACCCGAAGGGCGAGCTTGCGCGGAAATCCGAAAGTTTTCTTTCCGCGAAGGGCTATAAAACAGTTATCATCAACATGAGGGATCCGCAGCGTTCACCCGACACATGGAACCCGATGGGGGTTATATAGAGGGGGTACAAAAGCGGGGAAGAGGGGCAGCAAAAGGCCGTTTTGCAGCTTAATGATATGCTGAACGACATTTTCTTTCGAAGAGTCGATACAAAGGATCCCTATTGGAACGAGTCCGCAGGGCAGCTTGCTCTGGGCATATGCCTGCTGCTTCTTGCATTGGGCGAAAAGCTGAACATGAAGAATCTGCTGAAATGGCGATATGAAAAGCTTGCCGACGGAACGCTTGATAAATGCTTCCGAAATTTGCCGACGGACGGCGAGATCTACCAAAACCTTGCGGGTTATTTGGGTATGACGGCCGAGAACACAAAGTCCTGCATAAGGTCAACCTTTGATCAGCTTGTGCGCGTGTTCAAGTCCGCACCTGCACTGACTGAGATGCTGAATGATACGTCATTTGATATTGAACGGATTGGGGAGGCAAAAGCGGCGGTTTTTGTCGTCATCCCGGATGAAAAAACAACCTTTCATTTTCTGGCGACGCTCTTTATCAGCCAGTGTTACACAACCTTGCTTGAAACAGCGGAAAGGCACGGCGGGTCGCTGCCGCGAAGGACGAATATCATACTTGAGGAGTTTTGCAACCTGCCCGCGCTCGGCGATATCGTTCCGATGATCACGGCGGCAAGGAGCCGCAATATCCGGCTGCACATGGTCATTCAGTCGTACGGACAGCTTGTTGAAAAGTACGGCGAAAATGTGAGCCGCGCCATTCTCGACAATTGCGGAAACATGATCTATCTTCACACGCGGGAAATGGATTTTTTGACGTATATCAGCAGACTTGCGGGGAACAACGAGTACGGAAGGCCGCTGATTTCAACATCACGTCTGCAAAGGCTGCAAAAAAACGAAACCATTATCTTCCACGGCAGATGCTGCCCGTATCTTGCAGAGGATGTTCCGCTGATTTTTGATTATCCGATAAAATTGGGGACGGAGCTGCGCTCTGCGCCGCAAAAACCGAAGAAAGAAAAAAAGCGCAGGCGAATCGGGGATGTATTGAAGCCGCCCGAACTGAGCGGAGACACCGATGTATGGGACTGATCGAAAAAGCGGTGCAGCGGATATTGAAAATATATTAACCGTTGCTGCCGGGAAAAAGCAATTTTTCCCGATAAATAAAGTGTAAGGGAAAAACGAATGCACATGCGTTTGATGCGCGGACGGCTGATGCCGAAACGTGCAGCGCATGAGCGTTTGAAACACTCCCGAACGGATAAGCAGGTTTTCTTCCCGCGGGCGATAAAAATATATCATTGAAAACCGTGGGAAAAACAAAAATGCCCGATAAAGTAAATGAAGAGTGAGCAGAACTGAAAACTCACTAAAAACACAGAAACCGAAAGGAGAAAACTAAAATGGCAAGAACAGGACAAGCTTATTCAACAGCAATTGCGGACAGCATCAACGCCTTCCTTAAGGAGGACGAATGGCGTTTCGACTTTGACAGCGAGCGTGGCAGGTTCATTTTCAACCTCGGCCTGAGCTGCAAGCTCAAATCGGTTCGGTACATTGTTGATGTGCGCGAGAGAGACTATCTTATCTACGTTTTTTCACCTCTGGGCCCGGATAAAGGCGATGCCGCAACGATGAAGCGCACGGCGGAGTTCCTGACACGAGCGAACTACGGACTTGTTTTCGGCAACTTCGAAATGGACATGCACGACGGCGAAATTCGCTACAAAACCTTCGTTCCGTGCGGCGGAGAAGCCCCTTGTGCCGATGTTATTCGCCGCAGCATATATGTGCCGGCAATGATGCTTGACAGGTACGGCGACGGCTTGCTGAAGGTGCTGTATTCGGACATTGACCCCGAAAAAGCTTGCAGCATGTGTGAAAATGACCTGAGCGACAGCGCGGACGACGACACCGAAGAATCGGACAGCACGAACGACAGTACGGCAGACATTCTGTCGAGGCTTTCGGCACATTTTTCAAGCGATACAAGCGATACAGAGGATGAATAATCCGTTTCGAACAGAACTTTTATCAGCGTCGCCTTAAAATAATGCCTGCAACGATACCGAGCAGCGCAATGCCGGCGCAGATAAGCACAAGCGTCCCGAAACTTGTCGTTTTGGCGGAGCTTGCTCCTTCCGCAAATGCCGTTGCACAGCACAGCGCGGAAATGACGGCCGCAAAGCAGCCGATGAATGAAAAGAAATTGCGTTTTCTCATGTTTGTTTCTCTCCTTGTACTCCCAACCCGCATGTTCAACTTCATTCATCGTCTGCGAGCGGCAATTAACGGATTCAGCTTTGCTGAAAGCAGAACCCGAGCTTAAACAGCTTCATATGCATTATAACACTTAACCGACACATAATCCACAGCAAGTTTAATAAACACTTCAAACAGCATACCGATTCAAAATTCATATCAGCCGATGCCCCCTTGCCGAATGCGCAGGGGGGTATTTTTATGTAATCGTCCGGCAGGAAATAGGTGTTGACAGGAAATACGCCCGCGTATTATATATTTATTTGATTTGTTGAACAGCGGTTGACTTTTTAATAAAATTTCTATATTATTGACCTGCACATGCAGCGCGCGGGTTCGATACGCGCTGATGAATGTGTGGGGGAATTTCATAAAACAGACTGCATCTTTTTGCGGTCGGTATGTGCCGACTGCAAATCAGGTGTTTTTTGTGTATCGAATTATGAAATATGAAAGGGACTTGCGGGACTCCGTAAGTCAACGGTTCTTAATGTCATGAACGAATTTGTCCTCACTTGCTGTTCAACTGCAGACCTTCCCAAGGAACGATTCGAACAGCTCAAAGTTTCCTATGTTTGCTTCAACTACACGATTGACGGAGTTACGTATCCGGATGATCTCGGGCAGAGCATCCCGTTCGATGAGTTTTACCGCCGCATGGCGGAAGGCGCAATGACGTCCACTTCGCAGGTGAACATGGATCAGTATTTGCAATTTTTTGAACCCTTCCTTGCAGAAGGAAAGGATGTTTTGCATGTTACTCTGTCCTCCGGAATTTCGGGCTCGTTTAATTCCGCATGCGCGGCAGCACAGGTTTTGCGCGAAAAATATCCCGAAAGAAAGCTTTATATCGTCGATTCTCTCGGTGCATCATCGGGGTACGGACTTATAATCGATAAGATGGCGGAGCTTCGCGATTCCGGCATGAATATAGACGCACTTCATGACTGGGTGGAGGAACACAAGCTTAACATGCATCATTGGTTCTTCTCAACCGACTTGACATATTATGTGCGCGGGGGAAGAATTTCGAAATCTGCCGGATTTATCGGCTCGATTCTGCATATTTGCCCGCTGCTGAACTGCGATGAATTGGGCAGGCTTACTCCGCGCGCCAAGATACGCACGAAAAAGCGCGCAATTAACGAAATCGTTCAAAAAATGGTCGAGAATGCGGAGAACGGACTTGATTATTCCGAAAAATGCTTCATTTGCAATTCAGCTTGCTATGACGATGCACGTGCGGTTGCGGATCTTGTTGAAGCGACTTTCCCGAAGCTTAACGGCAAGGTGCTGATAACTTCAATCGGAACAACCATCGGAAGCCATACGGGGCCCGGAACCGTTGCGCTGTTTTTCTGGGGAAAGAAGCGCGTTGACTGAATTTGATAACGGCTTTTAAAACAAAACGCATTGCCGCAAACAGGGGCAATGCGTTTTATCTTTTTCGTCAATAATTTTATGCAGCAAAAAAATGCGTTATGCGCAAAGGCTTCGACTTTTATGACAGGAGCAGCTCCTTCACGCGAACTGCGGCTGCCACGTTGAATTCACATCTTGTATCCACCTGGTAATCAACGCATGCGCTTCGGATTATTTCGGGCGCTGCGTCAACGTTTTCGGCAGCAAGCAAAGCCGTTACAATACGAACGAATTCGTTAAGCTGCAAAACGGGCAGATCAACGACTACTTCAAAAAGACTCGGGAGCACGGGTGATTTTGAACAGGCCGCAAGCAAAACATTCATCGGCAGCAAAGGCTCTGTCACCGTTTCGCATGTATCCTCCCGCAGCTCATCGCAGAGGAGCATGAATTTGAGCGGCTGACAACGCAATTTTGCAAGCAAATCAATGCAATTCAGGTTGCCGTTGAGTGTGTAAACAAGGCGGAGCTGGGGTAATTCGTCCGTCAGCTCAAGCATCATGGTCGTTTTGCCCATTCCCTGCTGCCCGCAAAGAAGCATCGGATGTGCGCTTTCGTCCCGCATAAATGCAATCGCATTGTTCAACAGTATACGGTATTCCGCGTCCATCAGCGGAACAAAATCGCCCGCCCGCAGCTCGTGAATCGGTTTCAGCGCACCGTCAAAGATGAAGTTTCGGTATTTGAGGAAGATTCCGCTTCCGTACGAAGAGTGAAAATTCCAAAGGTCGTTCACAAGCTCGGACCAATCATCAGACTCGAGAAAACGCCGATACATGCCTTCAAGAGCAACGTCCGCATAATAACTGTCGCGAATGCCGAACTCACCGTATTGCCACACGGGCGGCGGGAATTCGGTTTTTGCAGGCGTCTGTTTGGATTTGAATTCACGGGGCATGGGTGCAACGGGGGCGCCGCCCCACGCAGCGGAGGCAATCACGGAGGCGGCATCCTTTGAATTCTTTTTTTGCTTTTGTTCCGTGCAATTGCAAATTATGGAGTGCAAAACGTTTTCATCTGCCTCCGAAAGAGTTTTCAGCGCGGAAAGCTCAAGCTGCATTGCGTGAATGACGGCATCGTCCGCCTTTCCGGAAGCAGCGGCACATGAAAACACGTTGTCGGTCAGCAACACCGTATCAAGAATGTAATCGTGCCAGATATTGCCGCTTACTCTGCGTGCGCCGCAGCAAACAAGCTCCGAAGTCAAAGCGGAAAGTGCGTCCGCAGCGTTTTGCACGTTGCCGATATCGGCAAAGCGAAGAAGCTCGGCAAGTTTTCCGAGGGGACGAGTGAGCAGTTCGTTTCGGAAAATTGCAAGCCGGGCAATTGCAGCGGACAGCGTGCGAATGTTTTCCTCAGTTTGTGTGCAATCCATTTTTGCTGCCTTTCTGTAAAAAATGAAGCGTTTGCGCCGCAGACTTACCAAGCGATAAGGTGCAGAATATTTTGATCAAGCACGATGAAAGCTCCGAGAATCGCCGTGTAAATCGCAAAACCCCAGAGTGAATGCTTTGTGATGAGTTTTATCATGAAACGCACCGCAAAATAGCCCGAAACGGCGGCAGCGGCAACGCCGAGCACGACCGAAAGCCAGTTTATGTTTGCTGCGCCTGCGCTGACCGCACCGGGAATTTCAAGCACCGCACCGCCGAGAATTGCCGGAATTGAAAGCAGAAAACTGAATTCCGCAGCGTCTTCTTTTTTCATGCTGCAAAGCGTTGCACCCGTGATGGTTGAACCCGATCTTGAAATGCCGGGCAGGATGGCAACGCCTTGAACAAAACCGATAAACACAGCATGATACCACTTCATTGAAGGAACGGTAAGTTTGCATTCGACTTTCTGACGTATAAAATCGCAGAGCACAAGCAGCGCCGCCGTGAAAAGGAAACAGAAGCCGAGCAGACTGCCTTCGTTCGCCGCATCAATGATATCTTTGAATACGAGTGCCATAACCGCGGTTACGAGTGTCGCAACGATCATCCAGATCCAATACTTTGCCTGCTTTACCGGGTGGAGCAGCATTTCAATGATGCGTTTGCGGTAAACAACAAGCACCGCTGCCAAAGTGCCGAGATGCAGCATGACGGTGAAGAAAAGTCCGCCGTCCGATATGCCGAAGATTTTTTGAAGCAGCAGGAGATGACCGCTGCTTGAAATCGGAAGAAATTCGCAAAGTCCCTGAACAAGGCCCAGGATAATTGCAATAAAAGCGTTCATTTTTTGTTCGCCCCCGAACAGCGGAGGCTCTCCCTTCAACTTTGTTTGCAGACCTACAAAACCTGCCGAATCACCGAATCGGAAAAAACGGCTTAATCAACACAGGCTGCAATGAAATTATATTTGTTTTTTTCGAAACGATTCGATTTACTGCGAAAAAAGATTGAAGCTTCATCCTTTTTCGCGAAAACAAGCTTAAACCGGCGTTTTCTTCGGAAGGCTGTCAATCTGACAGGAACTCCCGATTTTTGTGTTTGACGGTTGAAAACCGTGAAATCAATAATAGCGGAGTCCGGAATTCCATACGTTGTCAAGCACGTTGTCAAGCACGTTGTCGAACACAAGAATAAGACCGGCGTACGTGAGAATCATAAGAAGGGTCAGAACTGCACCGATTGCAATTCCCGCAATTGCAAGACCGCGTCCTTTTTCCGAACGGTTATTGCATTGACAAAGTCCGACAATGGACAGAATAAGCCCCACAACGCCGGGCAGGCCGAAAAGAAACAGGCCGAAAAGAAAGATGCTAGAAAGAAGTGCAGCGCAGGAAAGCGAGAAGCCTGCAATGCTGAGTCCGTTATAATTTGCGGAAGGCGCGCACGGCGTGCAGTCCTGCTGCGGCGGGGTGTAGTTGAATTGATTGTACCACGACTGCTGCGAGTCCTGCTGCGAATTCTGCTGTGAATTCTGCTGAAAATCCTGCTGCGAATTCTGCTGTGAATTCTGCTGCGAGTCCTGCTGCGAATCCTGCTGTGAATCCTGCTGAAAATCCTGCTGCGAATTCTGCTGTGAATCCTGCTGAGCAGAACTTTGATCATTGCCTTGGGTGAAGCTGTTCAACTGAGCACCGCAGTTGGGGCAGAACGATGCGTTTGCATCAAGGATGTGGTTTCCGCAATTTGGGCAAAACATTTTTTGTTCCTCCGTGTTTGAATTGAATTCGAGACACATGCAATGTGCTTTAAATTCAATAATATTATACAGCACACACAGGGGATTTTCAAGGGGGCGGGGCATTTGTGCAAATGAAAGGGGCTTTTAAACGAACCCCGTTTCGACGCAGCCTCTTGACAACCGTATATTACGGATTTAGAATATCCCTGCGGGGTAACCGCAGTTTCCGAAATCGCAATTTTTCGGACAAAAGGAACATCGGCTTCCGCTTTTGCTGACAAAATTTTTGGGAGGATTTTGCGGTATCGCGGCGGCATTGCTGCTGACGGGAAAAGCAGAGCGGCGGAGAAAAGATCAACATTCCTGAATCGGCAATCAATCTGTTGTCGAAGGCAAAACACACATTAAGTAGCGTTTGGATTTTTCGCTTGAAGAATGGCTTTTGCTTTTTTATACTTTGCCCGACGCGCGGCAAGCTGCTCCGCATCGATTTCGGAACAGCCCGCATAACGTGTTTCGTCCGAATTATGCGCAATGTCCGCAAGTTTGACGCGGACTGCTGTCGGATTGCTGCGGATTGCCCGGATGTAATCAAAATAGTCAATGCCGTCTTTATGCGTCAGCAGTTTTAACACATCGATAACAGCCGACGGAAATTCGGATTCAAGTTCAGAGAGTGTTATGTCCGTGTCCTCTGCAACGTCGTGAAGAAGTGCTGCGCAGACCGAAATTTCATCGGGCATTTGTTCCGCAAGATGAATGGGGTGAAAAATATAAGGCACGCCGCATTTGTCAACCTGCCCGGCATGGGCAGCGTATGCAGTACGCATTGCCTTATTGGTGAGGATGGTGTAAATCACGGTTCAAACGATCCTTTCGGATTTCAGTGTAACTCAGCATATTCAAGCTGAACATGAGTGCAAAAACACAAAAAACTCTCGAAACCTTCGAGAGTTTGGAGCGGGAAACGGGGCTCGAACCCGCCACCTCCGCCTTGGCAAGGCGGCGCTCTACCAAATGAGCTATTCCCGCATATTAAAATCAACCTTAAAGTGGTGCGGGCGAAGAGACTCGAACTCATACACCCTGCGGCACCGGAACCTAAATCCGGCGCGTCTGCCAATTCCGCCACGCCCGCTGATGCCCTCTGCAATGCAATGTCTCATTTAAATTGATAAATGAAACAAAAACCGAATGCAAAGATTGGTGACCCGTCGGAGATTCGAACTCCGGACACCTTGATTAAAAGTCAAGTGCTCTACCGACTGAGCTAACGGGTCAAATCTGGCTGGGGTGGCAGGATTTGAACCTACGGTGCGGGAGTCAAAGTCCCGTGCCTTAACCTCTTGGCGACACCCCAATGATAATCCCAGGGGTTTTGATGAAAATGGGGTGAGTGGTGGGGCTCGAACCCACGACCTCCAGAGCCACAATCTGGCGCTCTAGCCAACTGAACTACACCCACCATATTAGCTTGTCAAACAACGCCGCCAAAAAGAAGATTGGCGCGCCTGCAGGGATTCGAACCCGGGACCTACGGCTTAGAAGGCCGTTGCTCTATCCTGCTGAGCTACAGGCGCATACCGTGTATCCTGCCCGCTGACGTTTAAATATTCTATCAACTTTTCTTCCGCTTGTCAACACTTCGGAGGCGTGTTTTTTGCCAAAAGCTAAAATATATTTAAAGATTGTCTCAAATTCACTCGTTCGGCGATTGTAATCCGCCGCCGAAACGATTACAATATATTTACACCGCGCTTAATTGACGGCTTTCGAGCGATAAAGGCGAGGACAATAAAAGTGAAAGGAATTGAACAGGATGAATGTTGCTGTTGAGGGAAAAAACATAGATATTACAGCAGGCGAAAGCATTCTTTGTGCACTTCGCCGAGCGGGAACGGACTTTTCAAACCCGGCGGAAAAACCTGTTGCGGCTATGATAGGGGGAGAGGTCTTCAATCTGAATTACACACCCAAGCGCGAATGCAGCATACGGCTGCTGCGATATGGCGATGATGAGGGGCGCCGCGTTTATGAACGCACGCTGCAATTCGTTCTTATTATTGCCGTTCGAAAACTCTTTCCGGGCGCAAGGCTTGTGACTCGTTACTCGGCGGGCGACGGACTTTACATTACTGTAGAGAAGGCGGGGACGGGTGCGCCGCTGAACGAGGCGGATACCGATTTGCTCCGCAGCGAAATGAAACGGATAACAGCGGCGGCATATCCGTTTGTTCGGCGAAGGCTTGATGTCCGCGATGCGATCGAGTTTTACACAAAGGACGGACAGCAGGATAAGGCAGAGCTGCTTCGCTGCCGGCGGTTCAGCTATTTCGATGCGTATTCCTGCCCGGATTACAGCGATTATATGGATTATTTTTACGGCGAGATGGCTCCGTCAACGGATTATGTTCATGTTTTTGAACTGCATACGCTTCCGGAGGCAATTGTTATGCTGCTTCCTTCAAAAGACGACCCCGCCGTTCCCGCAAAATATGAAAACAGTCCGAAATTGCTTGCGGTTTTCGCCGAGAGCGACCGCTGGGGGCGGCTTATGCATGTTGCAAATGCGGTTGACCTTAACCGGCGTGTTGAAAACGGAACCGTTCGCGAGTTGATTCGGGTTAATGAAGCTTTGCATGAAAAGACTTATGCGCGGGTTGCGGATGAGATTATTGCCCGCCGTGCAAAAGCCGTTATGCTTGCCGGACCGTCGTCTTCGGGAAAAACGACTTCCGCAAACAGGATCGCAACCCAACTGCGCGCCGACGGACTGGATCCGGTTATGCTGTCGCTGGATGATTACTATATCGACCGCGACAGAATTCCGCGCGATGCAAACGGTGAAATGGATCTTGAGCACATCAACACTTTGGATATTCCGCGATTCAACGGGGATCTTGCGCTTCTGCTTGACGGCTGCGAGGCGGAAATTCCGCTGTTTAATTTCAAAACAGGCAAGCGTGAGAAACAAGGCAAGGTGCTGAAGCTTCATCGCGATCAACCGCTCATAATAGAAGGCATCCATGCCCTCAATCCGCTCATGCTCGGCAGCTGCGATCCGAATTCTGTTTTCAGAATATATGTTTCTGCGCTTACAACGCTGAACCTTGACGATCATAACCGCATCCGCACGACGGATCTGCGCCTGCTTCGCCGCCTTGTCCGCGATTATGAAACGCGCAATGCAAGCATGGAACACACACTCGGAATGTGGGCAAGCGTTCGCCGCGGCGAAGCACGCTGGATTTTCCCTTATCAGGAAAACGCCGACAGAATATTGAACACAACTCTTCATTATGAAGTTGCCGTCCTGAAACGATTCGTTTACCCGCTGCTTGAGGCCGTTCCGCCGGACAGTGTGCATTACTGTGCCGCGAGGAGCATCGTTAAGTTCCTCAATTACTTTGCCGAAGCGGAAGTTGATGATGAAATACCCCCGACTTCAATACTGAGGGAGTTCATCGGCGGAAATACTTTCTATAAGTAAGCGGGAAACAGTCGGCAAATTAAAGGAATGGGCATCGGCGCCGAAAGCTGCCGCAGAAATGCCCGCATCGACCGAAAAGGAGCTTTTTCTGCGGCTGCCGACTGTGTCGAATTTGCAAAAAAAGCGGAATTTGCGAATATATTTTTTAATATAATGAATGGAAAGAGGACAAAAAGGGGTTATAAACGTCGAAAGGGAATTGCAGCATTCCGGGAGGGGTATGAACAACACGGAAGGCATGGTGGCGTAAAAAGGGACGGAAAGAAAAATGGAAAAAGGTGTTGACAAAAGCTTGCGGGGGAGGTATAATA
>OMAA01000727.1_pt1 | contig 13861 bp, 4 predicted proteins | sample 1674191 | NCBI WGS metagenome assembly OMAA01 (sample SAMEA103958152, study PRJEB25191) | human gut metagenome | biome: human-associated habitat [ENVO:00009003]; feature: intestine environment [ENVO:2100002]; material: feces | place: Germany | collected 2013/2015
TTTCTTTGAGCTGGTCTGCCCGCTTATCTGCCATTCATGCCCTCCTTCACAAAATCTGCCCCATCAGATTCCCTTTCGGAGATCTGACGGGGCATTCTCAGTTATAGTTCCATATCGTGACTTTTCTTTTTCTGCGGTTTCGGCTCTGCCATGCGTTCTGCCTGCTTTTCGTGAAGCTGTGCAAGGATCGACGGACGTTTTACACTGTCTGCACTCCGCTCAATCTCACGTTTCGGCGCAGGAAGTTCGCTATCCGTTACTTCCTCATCCATGCCAAGAGCCGCATCATCCCCTTTTTCGTCCATATCCAGCAGGGCATTCAATTCTGCAAGCCGTGCAGATTTTTCGTTTAATTCCGCCTCCTGCGGGAACGGACGCTGCACTTCTTCCTTTGCTTCTGCCAACTGCTGCTGTAAGGTTTCCAATCTGCGCTCCACCTGCGGCAGTGTCTTTTCGATAGATGCCAGCGCATTGAGAATACGCTGGATATTGCCAGCCGGATCACTGCCAAGTTCAATCGTATAACTGCTCTGCCGTTTGATGGTCAGCTTGAATGTCTGGGCGAACGCATCAAACCGGGAACTGATTGCAAACCCTCCCAAATCTGCGATTTGCCCCTCTGTCTTAGCGATCTTCATTGCGGCACAGGCTGCAAGAATTGCCGAGCCTGCTTCCTTGCGGTCGGTATAAACCCTGTCCTCCACCGTGATGGAGAACTTCTCCTTGTCCTGTTCCAGCAACGGCTTTGCCACTGCAAGGTCAGCTTTCAGACCTGCTATGCGCTCTTTCGCTGCCGTGATTTCTGCCGGATACCGCCGTGCAATATCCGATTCCAGGCTGTAAATCTGGCTGGTGTGGTTGGCCCGCATCAGCTTCAGCTTGCTGACCTGAATATCCAAATCCATCTTTTCCTTGATGTAGGGATTTCCCGTTGCCAATGCTTTGATTTCTGCATAGGTCAGCGCGGTATCGTCCACATCATCGCAGGCACGAACAGGAGATTTCGAGGTCATGATCTGTGAGATGAACTTCTGTTTATTTTCCAGAATTTGCCACATATACGAATCGAACGTATTCTCTGTGACGTAACGGAAAATCTTCACTTTCTGGTTGCGGTTTCCCTGACGAAGAATGCGTCCTTCCTGCTGTTCCAGATCAGAGGGCTTCCACGGGCAGTCCAGATGATGCAGGGCGATCAGTCTGTCCTGAATGTTTGTACCAGCACCAAGTTTCGGGGTCGAACCAAGCAGGATACGCACCTGACCGGAGCGCACCTTTGCAAACAGTTCTGCCTTTTTGGTTTCGGTATTTGCCTCATGGATAAAAGCAATCTCCTCACGGGGGATTCCCTTTGCCACCAGTTTTTCCCGGACATCATCGTACACATTGAATGTTCCGTCTGCTTTCGGGGTCGATAAGTCGCAGAAAATCAACTGGGTGGATTTGTCGGGCGTGGATTCTTCCCATACCTGATAGGCATTCTCCACGCAGAGGTTGACCTTACTTTCCGGCTCATCCGGCAGCAGGTCATTGATAAGCCGCTGATCCAAGGCCAGCTTTCTGCCGTCGTTCGTGATTTTGAGCATATTATCGGTTCTCGGATCGACATTTCCGTTCCGCACACGCTCTGCACGGTCGGCAAAGCTGCTCACCATTTCCTGCTGCGTTTCACTGGGTTTCAGCACCTCATTGATGTACTCTGCTTCTGGCACAGGCAGATTCAGCATATCTGCCGTCTGTACGTCTGCGGACTCCTTGAACAGTGAAATCAATTCAGGGAGATTGAAAAACCGGGCGAACCGTGTCTTTGCACGGTAGCCCGTTCCCTCTGGGGACAATTCGATTGCCGTTACGGTTTCGCCAAACGAAGCCGCCCAGCTATCGAAATGTCCAAGATGAAGTTTCTGCAAGGTGTCATACTGCAAGTAGCGCATAATGGTATACAGCTCCACCATGCTGTTCGATACAGGCGTACCTGTTGCAAAGGTCACACCCTTGCCGCCAGTGATTTCATCAAGATACTGGCATTTTGCAAACATATCCGAGGATTTCTGCGCATCGGTCTGAGCAATACCAGCGATGTTCCGCATTTTTGTGTAGAGGAACATATTTTTATAGAAATGGCTCTCGTCCACAAACAGTCGGTCAACGCCAAGCTGCTCAAATGTAACCACATCGTCCTTGCGGCTCTGGTCGTTCAGCTTCTGAAGTTTTGCCTGCAAGGTTTTCTTTGTTTTCTCCATCTGCTTGACCGTGAAACTCTTACCATCGTCCTCTGCCTTTGCTTCTGCAATCGCAAAGGTTATGTCCTGAATCTGCCGCTCGATCATGGATTTCTGCCGTTCCGGGGAAAGCGGAATCCGCTCAAACTGCGAATGCCCGATAATGATAGCATCATAATCGCCCGTGGCAATCCGGGAACAGAACTTCTTTCGGTTGGATGGCTCGAAATCCTTTTTCGTTGCCACCAGCACATTGGCATTCGGATACAGCCGCAGGAAGTCTGCACCCCACTGTTCCGTCAGATGGTTCGGCACAACATAAAGATTCTTCTGCGCCAGACCCAGACGGCGGCTTTCCATGCCGGCAGCGATCATCTGGAAGGTCTTGCCAGCACCCACACAATGCGCCAGCAGCGTATTATTGCCATACAGGATATGCGCCACTGCATTTTTCTGGTGCGGCATCAGGCTGATTTCCGGGGTCATGCCCACGAACTTGATGTGACTGCCATCGTATTCACGGGGACGAATCGCATTGAACCGCTCATTGTAGACCTTGCAAAGTTCCTCTCTGCGGTCTAAATCCTTGAAAATCCACTGCTTGAACGCATCCCGAATCGCTTCCTGTGCCTGCTGCGCCAGCATGGTTTCTTTTTTGTTCAGCACTCTCCTTTCTTTTCCATCCTCATAGATGGTATCGTAAATTTTGGTATCCCGGAGATTCAGCGCATCTTCCAGCAGTCGATAGCCGTTGACCCGCATTGTGCCATAGGTGTTCGTCACACGGGGATTACTCCGGTCAAGTGACTTTCCGCTGATGTTCCATGCGCCGCTGATTTCCGAATAGGTTGCCTTGATGGAACTTCCGATATAGTAACTCGGCGTTTTGAACACCCGCTCCATGAAGTCCGTAATGTACTCTGCCTTGATCCAGTTTGCACCAAGCCGCACTTCAATCTCCGAAGCATTCAAATCTTTCGGCTGTACCCGCTTGAGATACTCGACATTGACCTGATACTCCAGGTGGTTTGCGGCAAAGGTTTCTGCCGTTGCCAGCTTTTCCCGGACGTTGCCGGACAGATATTCGTCCGCCGTCACCCACGCCTGTGTGACAGGATTTCGGAAGATAACACCTGCCAGTTCTTCGGTCACTTCCTGCTCTGTCTTTCCGCAAAGTTCTGCCATAAACGGCACATCGACCTTTGCTTTTTCTCCAATGGAGAGTGCCAGGGCTTCACTCGGAGTATCCACAGAGGTGACGGGTTCCGGCTTGCGAATAGTGCGTTTCGTGAAAATATCTGCCAGCCGCTTGAGGTTTTTATCCTCGTCCAGAATCTCAAGAGATGCCAGCAGACAATAGCTGCTATCCTGCCGGAATGCCCGTTTGTTGGCGGTGCTGTTGATCAGACCATACTGCGCTGTGAACCGCTTATACTGGTCTTTCAGCTTTCCTTGCAGCAGTTCCACTTCGGCATCCGTACCATCGTGCAACTGGCAGTCCAGCAATTTCTGTGTGGTTTCCCGCAGGGCAATCATCCCCAGCACACGCTCTGCCGTGACCGCAGGCAGGTCAATCTTGTTCATATAGGAGTTTTCACGGTAATAGACCTGTCCGTCCACATTGGTGTAACTGAAATTCTTCACGTTTGGGTCTGCCGGAAGTGGTTCTGCGTTCTGGTCAAGTTCATCGTCCGTGATTTCCGGCTCAGTGATTTCCGCATGGATGTTCTCAACGGCTGCTTTCAACTGTTGTGCAAGGTCTGCGCCCTCGATGGGCTTGACCGTGGTTTCCTGTTTGCCGTACTGTGTACTTTCAGTCGTGATCTCACCCAGCACCATTTCAGGATGCTGCGCAAAATACTGGTTGATGGGGTATCCCTCCGGCGTTGTGCCAAGGTCTACCCACTCTGCCCGCTCCACTGCCGCCCGGTCACGCTTTTGCAGGAACAAAATGTCAGCTACAACACTTGTGTTCGCATTGCGCTGGAACGCATTGTTTGGCAGGCGAATTGCACCGACCAGATCGGCACGGTTGGCAAGATACTCTCGGACAGAGGAATCCTTTTTATCCATCGTACCGCTGGAAGTGACTACCGCCACCACGCCGCCCGGACGAACAAGGTCAAGACTTTTTGCAATAAAGTAATCATGGATGAGGAAGTTGTGGCGGTCATACCGCTTATCCGGCACTTTGTAATTGCCGAACGGCACGTTGCCTACCACACAGTCAAAGAAGCTGTCCGGGAACTGCATCGTTTCAAAGCCCTGCACGGCAATCTTGTTTTTCTGATAAAGCTGCTGTGCAATGCGCCCTGATACGCTGTCCAGCTCTACACCATACATCTTGATGTTTTCCATGCTTTCAGGCACAAGACCCATGAAATTGCCGACACCACAGGACGGTTCCAGCACATTACCTTTGCTCAGTCCCATATTGGAAAGGGCTTCATACATTGCCTTGATTACCGTGGGAGAAGTGTAGAAAGCATTCAGCGTAGATGCCCTCGCTTCGCTGTACTCATCTGCCGGGAGCAGAGATTTCAGTTCCGCATACTCTTTCGACCAGTCTGCATTCTTCTCATCAAATGCCTGCGGAATGCCGCCCCAGCCGACATACCGGGAAAGAACTTCCTGTTCTTCTGCGGTTGCCTGCCGCTGTTCTGCATCCAGCGTTTGCAGCAGCCGGATGGCTTCGATGTTTGCTTTGAATTTTGTCTTGGCTCCTCCTGCGCCGAGATCATCGTCCGTAATACGGAAGTTCATAGGCTCCTGTTTGGGCTGTACAGGCTGTTCCGTTTCGGCTCCACTGTCCAGCGGAAGGTTGTGCTGCCGCCGTGCATGGTTGACCTCTTCCGGGGTCATAGGCTTGCTGGTAAGAGGCTTCACAGCATCATCTGCCGCTGAACGATGGATGGCATCTGTCCGGGTCTGCACATCCGCGATCAGCTGCATCTGTTCCGGCGAGAAGTCGGGATTCAGTAGTTCTTCTAACTCGCCGCCCGATTCTGCCACCGAATAGATCACATCCATCTGCTCCGGGGAAAAATCCTCGTAAGCCACACCAGCATTGTGTAGAGCAGTAAAGACTGTGGTTTCTATCGCTTCTTTCATCGGCACGTCGGCCTGTTCGTACAGATGCCGAATGTACTCCAGCGGTTCCGTTCGGAAGATCGGATACCGGACTTCTTTCGCAAGGGTCATGTCCTGCAAGCTGACCGTCCCCTGCTCAAAGTTGACCGAATCCACACGGAACTCTCTATCGTCCAGTTCAATGATGGTATTGACTGGCAGATATTCCTCTCTGCGGAAATACTTTGTCTGCGCATGGGTTCCATCTTCCTGCTGGCCGGACAGATAGACGCTCTCCCCCTGCTTCCAGAGCTTCATTGCCTGCGAAGCCCACTGTTCACGCGGAAAACCGGATACCTCAACTTTGCCGAGTGCGGTTTCCTTTTCCAACAGCTTGCTGCCAAGAAGTTCTGAAACGCGCTTTGCATCCTCGCCGTAGAACTCAAAGTTGCCGTACTGCTCATAGCCGACCAGAGCATCCGGGTAACGCTCTTTCAGCGCGTTATATTCGTTTACGGCGTCCAGCGGCAGGGGCTGCAAGGTCGGCTCAACGGCCTTTTCTTCCGCTGCATACGGAACCATAATGCCGCGCACCCACTGCGGTGCGTCCTTGCTATCCTGATACAGTGCAACGGCATCCCGTCTGTCCGTAATAACGTCCTGATAGGTGCGCTGGAAAATATCTTCTACCAACCAGTCTTTGAAGTTTTCCCAGTTCTGGCTTGCTTCCAGATACAGCGGAGCAGTTTTCGCATTCTGCTCTAACAGCTCGTCGATCTTGTTCCGAAGTTCCTTTTCCGCTTCGTCTGCATCCACATCGCGGTCGCGGAGATACGGATAGATTTCACTCTGCTGCACCGCATCCAGCATGGAATACAGACATTCTTTGTAAACACAGCGACTATCTTTCAATGCAGATTCCTGCCCTGCCAGAAGATAATCATTCAGCGGATTCTTTGCCAGTTCTGCATCATACTGGTTCGGTCGAAGCACCCGCGCCGCCCATGCAGGACGCTCCATATCTTTCAGATAGATCAGAGAATCCGTAACACGTTCGATTTTATAAAGGCGGTCATCTTCCAGATAGAGATAATCCCCGACATTTCTGCTGTACTTTGCCGCTTGCTTCTGGGGTTCTTCAACCACTGCGGTGGTTGAATGCTCTTTCGATTCCTGTTCCTGCGCCCAAATATCGAAAAGCGATATTTGTCCTGTCTCAGAAGCAGAAATCTCAACAGCCTTTTTCTTTTCCGGGAAGATCGTGTACGTTCCCTCAACATACTGGTGCAGTTCAGCAAGCGTCTTTGATTTTTCCGCATATTCCGGGGAATCCAGCGGCACGGAAAGAAGTGTTGCATCCATCTTTTCCAAAAGCTCTACCGCCTGTTCCGGGTCAGCCAGCATGGTGGGCAGTTTCTTTCTGGCATCCTCATTCAGCAATTCCCGCTTAAATGGACGCTCTACTTCATCGGGCAGACGATGGTAGAAACCGATTACCCGATTTGCCATCTGCTCACGCTCGTAACTCGGCATCCGGCTGTAATCCGCAGGCTTCAGATACAAACTCTGGTCAATGAGCTTTGCAACTCGTTCAGCCGCCTGGTTCCAGTTCAACTTTACCAGCGCATCCGGCTTTCCATAGATGCCCCGTGCCAGTTCAAGACCTCTGCCGTCATAGCTGGCATGGGAATTATCTGCACGGGAAAGTGCATGACTGCTGCCGCCCACACCGTATCGGTCTTTCAGAAATGCCGCGCGTTCTGCTTTCTCTGTATGGGTAAGGAAGAAACTGTACGTTGCCAGCCTGCCATCCGAATACGGCCCGCCGCCTGCAAGGAAAGCATTGATCTCATCTTCCGTGATAAAGACTTCCTGCTCATTCCACTGAAAGCCCTCTCTTGCCTGATACGGCTGGAACGGGAGGGCAAACTTCTGAAACTGTTCGGATACTTTGTCCGGGCGATAGAACGGCATCCGCATCACGCTTTTATCTTCGACGTAGGCTTCTGCCAGTCCCAAAAGACGTTCGTTCAGGTCAGCCAGAAATTCCGGCTGGTCAATCAACTTTGCAAGTTGTTCTGTAAGTTCCGGGTATCCGCCGGAGAAGATGGACGTATCGGCAAAGACCATCTCTGCCACGCCCTCTGCCATATCGCGTTCCATATAGCTTAGGGCTTCTGCGTGTTCATGCAGAGCATTGCCACGGGCTGCATCCAGGACAGACTTTGGTGCGTACTCTCCCTGCTGCAGAAGCTGATGGATTCTGCAGCTGACATCTTCCCAGGACAGAAATGCTTTGTTTTTGGGGTCGTTCCGAACCGTATCTCCAACGGCGATCTGCATACCCAACTCATCGAACCAGACTGCATATTTTGTGCCGCCGATCTCAAAGCCCTTGCCGCCCTCGCCATACTCTTTTTTGACGAAAGCAGTATACTCTTCCGGGGTCTGTTCGGTCATAAAGTTATAAATAAGGCGGAGCTGGCTTTTGCTTCGATTGCTTCCCGTCCGCAGGATTTCATCCACAACTTCTGCCGGAATCGTGATCTCATCGGCATACTGGGCCTGCATCGGGGCTTCGATTGCCCGAATCTGCTGTTCCACGGTCGGCAGACTGGGCAGAGAAAAAGCAGAGGCAATTTCTTCCTCTGCTTCGCTCAAATCCTGTTCGGTTGTGTCAGCGGTTAGTTGTACACCAATTCCTTCAGCACGATCTCTTCCGCCATCGCGGTCAGATTGTTCTGATGTGCCACCCATGCCATCTGTTCGGTTTCCTTGTTCGGAGCCGGATACTTCTCGTTCAGGCTCTCGATCAGTTCTTCCATCCGGTTCTCCGCCTGCTCGTCGATCTGCGCCAGATGCTGATTCAGCCTGCCGCTCATCAGCATACTCTGATACCAGTTCTTCTTGTTCTCCCTCAGATAAGTCCTGCGCAGCATCCCGTACTTCCCAATGCTCATCGGCTCGTCCTGTACGGTCAGGTTCGGAAACAGGTAGTCCCCCTTGCGGTGATAAGTCAGTTCCATACGGTTTTCCTCCTTCAGTGATGTTCGTTTCAGTTTCACGCTTTAATGCGCTAAAGTCCGTACTGGTATTATACAAGCTGTCGGCAGTTTTTGCAAGATGTTCTGTGACTTCTTTTCGGTAAATTTTCTGCATTTCCCGTCCGATGTCACGGAGAACCGCTTCACATTGTTCCGAAACAGCATTGCCCAGGAACGTCAAAACCGGAAGCTGGTTGAAATCCACAATACGGATAAAATCCTCATCTTCCAAAACTTCCAGCGGTTCCTGTTCGCAGCGTCGGGAAAGGGTATAGAAAATACTGTTGGTCATTAACTCCCGGAAACGGACACGGAGGTTATCTTCATCCAGTCCTTCCAGAAAAGTGTCTGCCACCTCATATTCCAGACCATCCATCGCTTCTTCCAGATTCTCAGCGGTCAACTGCTGTGCCAGTTCCATCAGCGCAGCATTCATGCTGTCCGTCTGCGTCAGAGCATAAGTATCTGCCAGATGGTCGAGGATCATCTGCTGGTGTTCCGAATCATCAATGCGCCAGAGGATCGGCGTTCTGCCGCCCTGCACCAGATGCGTGTCCGCAATGTCGAACACATAGCGCAGCTTTGCCCGTGGGCTGGCATCGTCCAAAAGCGCAATGCCTTTTGCGCCACGGTTTACCCAGCGGTTCATTTTCTTGTTCCAGACTTCCAGCTCTGCACAGGCGGTCGCATCAGGACGCTGGGCATGGATCAGCAGAGTATCTTTGAACGAATAGCGGTACAGCCGTGCCGCCACATCCAGATAGTTCATCCAGTCTTTCGGAGAATTGCTTACCCACCGTGCGTTCTGCTGGGCAAGTTCCCGAATATCGTTAAATTTCGCCAATCGTTCCCTCCTTACTTCTTAGCTGGTGTTTTCGGAAATTCAAGACTGTACTGCGCCCTGCCATTTTCTATTGCCATAACAAGGTCTGCGGCAAAGGTCTTGTCCTTTTTGGCAGAGTAGAAGTCTTTTGCATAGGTACGTCCTTTCTTCAAAAGGTCAGTTGCCATCTTCTTTGTGAGCGTCTTTTTCATGCCGGAAAGGTATTTACTTTCTTTCCAGAGGGCAAATTTACAGTCCCAGTCAGAGCAATAGAAATTCAGCTTGCCTTCACAGACGGGCTTTCCACATACCGGGCAGTTCCCGATAGATACCTTATTATAAATAGGTGATTCCTGTACGGTCGGAATTTGCCGGAGGTCTGCCAGCATTCGTTCCAGCAATCCACCGATGCCCTGCATGAAGTCGGCGGGCTTTGTTTCGCCCCGTTCCATCCGCAGCAGTTCATTTTCCCACTCAGCGGTCATGCTTGCCGATTTCAGGTAATCCGGGATATTTGCGATTGCCGTAACCCCCTCTGCACTGGGAAGAATCTGCTTGCCTTTGCGTTCCACATAGCCGGAAGATACCAGCTTTTCCAGAATCGCTGCACGGGTCGCAGGTGTTCCCAGCCCTTTCTTTTCCGTGTCTTTTTCAAACTCCTTGTTGCCTGCGCTTTCCATTGCAGAAAGCAGGGTGTCTTCGGTAAATGCTTTCGGCGGGGATGTAAAGCCCTGCTTTTTCTCCGCGCTCACCACAGGAATCACCTCGCCCTGTTCCAGTTTCTTGGGGAATGCCATATCCTTGCTTTTTTCCTGTTCTGCAAACGGAACAGGCATTGCGGTATGTCCCGCCTGCAAGACTTTTTTGTATTTTGCAGTGAATTTCCTGTCCTGACAGCATACTGTTACCAGAACATCTTCATAGATGTATGGCGGCTGTACTGCCTGTTGCATCTTCCAGACGATGAGAGCAAAGACCTTTTCCTTATCCCCGGACAGGCTGTTTGACCCACGCTTGCAGCTTTCCAGTGTCGGCAGAATCGCATGGTGGTCAGTGACCTTTTTGTTATTGACCACCTGCTTTACTCCATCTGCTTCGCCGCCATAGTGTTTGAGCAAATCTGCCATGGTCTGCTGCATATCTTCCGTGATGTACTGGCTGTCCGTTCGTGGGTATGTCACCAGCTTTTCTTCGTACAATTCCTGTACGATCTTCAAAGTCTGACTGGCGGTAAAACCATAATAGCGGTTAGCTTCTCGCTGCAAGGTCGTTAAGTCATACAGCTTCGGCGCAGACTGTTCTTTCCGTTTGTGCTCGATGCTGCCAACTACGGCACACTGTCCATCACAAGCTGCCTGCATGGTATCCGCATCCTGCTCCTGTGCCATCCGTTCCGATTCTGCCACGATGCCATTTCCTGTGATTTCTACTTTGTAATACGGCTCTTTTACAAAGTTCTGGATTTTGTTCTGCCGTTCCGTCAGCATTGCCAGTGTCGGAGTCTGCACCCGTCCAATGGTCTGCCGCCTGCCGTATTTCTTGGTAAAAGCCCGTGTGCCATTCATACCAATCAGCCAGTCTGCCTTTGCCCTGCACTCCGAAGCGGCAAACAGGTTGTCATACTCTGCGCCATCCTTTAAGGAATCAAAGCCCTGCTGGATAGCGGAATCTTCCATGCTGCTAATCCACAGCCGTTTGACCGGGAGTTTGCTGCCTGCCAGACCGTACACGCGGCGAAAGATTGCTTCGCCCTCACGCCCTGCGTCGCAGGCATTTACCACATAATCAAAATCTTTGCTTCGGAGGAGCTTTCGCAGGATATTGAAATGCGCTTTCTTATCTTCCGAAACCAACAATTTCCATTCTTCCGGGAGAATCGGAAGATCATCAAACCGCCAGCTTTTATAGCGTTCATCGTAATACTCCGGGGCTGCATACTCTGCCAGATGCCCCAGACACCAGCTCACCACGCAATCCCCACCCTCCAGATACCCGTCCTCATGTTTGTATGCACCGATCACTTTCGAGATGGAACGTGCCACACTCGGCTTTTCTGCTATCACAAGATATTTCATGTATCCTCCTGCTTGTTTGAAAAAAGCAGGGACAGTCCGAATCAGACCATCCCTGCACCACTAGATTATACGGTTTTTCTATTATTCTTCGGTTTCTGCGTCCTGCCCTGCTTCCTCATCCTCATTCTTTGTCGGCAGTGCTTCATATTCCAGATTTTCTTTCGATACTTCCGGCTCACTCTGCTTCGGCTTATAAATGTAGAAATAGAAGAATGCGCCTGCACCGCCTACACCCATAACAAATACGATTGCCAGAATCTTGGTCAGCTTTCCATCGTCCTGTTCCGGCTCTTCGATCTCGACATCCGGTTCCGGCTCAGGTTTGGTTTCCGGTAGCACGACTGCCGGCTTTTCTTCTTCCTTGCCTTTGCGTTCCTCATCGGTTAGAAACTCCTGCAAATCGTATTCGTCGATCATGGAGAGCATATACACATTCTCGCTGTTCCTTGCCCGGTCGATCACTAGAAAAAAGGTATTTCCGCCCTTGGTCTTGACCGTGAAGAACTCCTTACTGGAATCGTCCGTAATGTTATCCTCCACCTCACCATTGCCCGCAATGGTGAACGGAATCTTCTCTTCCTCGGTGGGTTCCTCTTCCTCAATGACCTGTGCAGGCTCTTCCTTGACTTCCAGCTCCACATAGGCAAATGCCGGAGTGGAAAAGCCTACCGCCATCAGCAGGGTCAGCACTGCACTGGGAATCACAATACCCAGCTTTTTAAGCATCTTTCGCAATCACATCCTCCATTTCTGCTTCTTCCGAAGTCTTATTCTCGTTATTCACGGTTGTCTGGAACGTCACATTCCCCGCCTGGATATTTTCCAGCAGTGCCAACAGGTCACGCCCGCCCAGCTTTGTGCTGCGGATAGCCCGAACGATCTCATTGTCCTCTTCCTTTTTCTGTGCAGCCCGGACATTTCTCAGGTACTCTTCCAGTTCCGCGATCTTGCTTTCGGTTTTCTCTGCATCATTCAAAAACTTCTTCAGCTTTTTGCTCATCTAGCTTCTCTCCTTTCCTCTACTTGATTCTGCCAAAACCAAGGAAGTGGTTCTGCCAGTAGGTCGAATTGATGCTGGTATAAGAAATCGGGTCGCCGCAGTGAATCATCATGCCGTTGCCAACATAGATGCCAACGTGCGACGCACCAACGGTGTTGTAAGTTTTTTCAAAGAAGATCAAGTCACCCGGCTGTGCATTTGCAGGAGAAACATAGCTACACTTGCCTCGCAGTCCATTCGCTGTCGTGCGCCCGACGTTCCAGCCATTGCCGCAGTTATTGATGACCCAGCAGACAAAGCCAGAGCAGTCAAAACTGGTGCTTGGGGAACTGCCGCCCCACACATACGGCATTCCCAGATACTTTTCGGCTTCTGCGATCATCCTTGCAAACTTTTCATCCGACAGGGCTTCTTCTGGAATGTCATATTGGAAACCACCGCCGGAGCTTCCGCCTGTTCCACCCGAACCACCAGAGCCAATGCTGCCTGTTGTGCCGCCACTGTATGTAGGGGAGCCTGCGCCAAACAGTTCTGGGCGATTGCCATAAGTCAGATTGTAGGCATCATACCGCCCAGTCTGCTTCCGATCCATGTTCTTTCTGGCAATGGTGTCAAAGCCCTTATTTTTCAGTAGGACGTTGAGGATTTTGTACTCATACTCCACTTCTTCCTGATAGGTATAGGTTTCCATGCTGACGTTTCCAAAAGCGTCAATCGTTGGCCGAATCCCTACTCTGGTTTCCATGCGTGTGCGAATCTCTATCGTTTCCCAGACTTTCAGGAGATACTGCTGCTCAAACAGTGACTTGATGACGGTTTTCACCTGTCCTCTGGTGAACTGCTCATATACGGCAGTCAGATGAGAGATCAGCTGATAAGGGTCATGCCCAATTTCGTCCAACTGGTAACGGTATTCGTCATAGCCGGGATGTGTGGACTCCATCTGCCGTATCTGCTCATCCAGCTTCTTTTCCAGTTCCAGATAATCTTCTTCTGCACCTTTCATGTCAGCATCCTTACTAGGATACGTCGTCCCGATAAAGGTGCTGCCCGTTCCCTGGATCGCTGCGGAACAGCTTGAAAATGCGCCCATAATCAGCATGAGCATCAGTGTTGCGATGCCAAGTCCCGCCCACAGGGTCTTGTTCTGCACAACGATTTCCTGCACCGCCGCTTTTGCTTTTTCGGCAAGCGTGTTCGCCGCCGTTGCCGCCTGCTTGCTGGCAGCGTTTCCAGCTTTCCGACCTCGCTTGGCTGCTGCATAGGCATCCTTATACTGCTTTTTCTGATAGAATTTTGAACCGACTGTCTTTGTTGCTTCACCTCCTGCGGCAGTCGGTGGTGGCAGGTGCGGTTTCTTTTTCAGTGACGTTTCTGCCACTTCTTCGGCCATGCCGCCCTCACTCTCCGAAAATTTCAGACGGCTGGATTTTTTCTCAACCTCGACTTTCTTCTCAGCTCTGGCAGATTTTTCTCTGGTCTTTTTCCTGCCTTTAGAGAAGCGGTACAATCCTTCCAGCGTTTCTTCGCTCTTGTGCGCCGACTCCACGCCGGAGTTTTCCTTTTCGACCTGATGCACCTTGTTATGGGCAAAACCAGTGGCGGTATCCACTCCTTTCTTCGCCACC
>OMAA01000733.1_pt1 | contig 13766 bp, 14 predicted proteins | sample 1674191 | NCBI WGS metagenome assembly OMAA01 (sample SAMEA103958152, study PRJEB25191) | human gut metagenome | biome: human-associated habitat [ENVO:00009003]; feature: intestine environment [ENVO:2100002]; material: feces | place: Germany | collected 2013/2015
AATTCCCCACCACCCACAAGCCGCATTTTATCCGGCAGACCCTGTACAATCTGCAGCAGCAGGGCATCGTGCCGCTGATCGCGCATATCGAGCGCTACCCCTATGTGCTGGAGGATCCCACCCTGCTGTACGACTGGGTAGCCGCCGGTGCCTATGCGCAGATCAACGCAGGAGCACTGCTGGAGCCTAAGCTCTGCAAAAAGTTGTGTAAGTTCATCCAGTGGGGATTGGTTCATGTCATCTCCACCGACACCCATTCCCCGGACAAGCGCCCGCCCCGCATGGCACAGGGAGTGCAGCAGCTGGAAAAGCTGCTGGGCAGGGAAACTGCTGCCCACATCGTGCGCAACGGCGATGAACTGTTCCATGATCAGGAACTGGACGCGGCGACCCTGCATCAGCCCAAAAAGTTTTTGGGCATGTGGGTCTGATCCTAAAGTAAGGAGAAAACTGCCCGGGCAGCGGATTTTGGTATGAAGAAAAATAAGGTCCTGAAAATCGTGTTGATCGTGCTGGGCGCGCTGGTGGCTCTGCTGGCAGCAGCTGTTCTTGGCGTGCTGTTCTACCTCCACAGTATGGCAGCCGGTATTCCTGAAACCCTGCCGGATGCCCCGGCGGACAGCACACAGGTCACCCTGACGGATGATGAGATCGATAAGCTGCTCAGCGGTGAGATCACGCTGGAGGAACTGGCAGATGAAGCCGCCGCGTCCGGCAGCGGGGAACAGGAGGCATCCGCCAGCGCTCCGCAGCAGGAGACAGGTGCGGTTTCCTCCCTAGCGAATTCTGATACTTCTCCGGCGGCATCTGCCTCCCGGACGGAGAGCAGCAGTACAGCGTCCTCCAGCAAGCAGGAGACTGCCGGTACAGCCAATTCCGGTACAGAAAAACCGGCGTCCTCCTCCGGCAAACAGGAGGCCGGCTACGAGGCCGAGGTCAAGGCACTGCTGCGGCAGCTGTACAGCGTCAAGGCACGCGCCGAGGCAGAGCTGAACAGCTGCATTGCCGGAGCAAAGGCAGAGTTCAAATCGCTGCCGGAGTCTCAGCAGACACAGGCACGAAAGATCTCCATCGTGCTGGCCAGAAGCGGCAGACTGTACGCGATGCAGGCGTCCTACGACAGGGAAGTGGAGAGCATCGTCAGCCAGATGCGCGCCATTCTGACCGCCAACGGCCAGAGCACCGCATTGGCAGATCAGGCGATGGCCTCCTATAAGGCACAGAAGAGCGCCATGTACTCCCGGCTGACCGCAAAACTGTACTCCTGACCCGCAAAACGACCACGGACCATCCGCAGCACATCTCCCGGGCACTGACTGTGCCGGAAAGGGGCTGCGGATGGTTTTGTTTTGCCTTTTTGCTGTAATATGGAGAAAAATGCTAAGGACATGGAGGGATGACTCTGCGGCAGAGACGCTGCCTTTTACGCCGACAGGGGAGGGCGGATTGTACGCGCCAACGAAACAATCCCCCAAAAGGCCGGAAAAGTAGCACTTTCACCTACGAATATACAGGAAATTTGTATAAAGTATAAGATTTCACTCATGCTTTGCTATAATGAAGTGAATTCTTTTCATGTAAATTGACAAAAATCGTGGTTATCCTTATAATAGATAGAGTGTTTCTCGGGTATGGACGATGGTGTTTATGCGACCGCAAGATGCCATCGTTTTATTATTCACTTTTCTGTCCGCGTGCCAAGGACAGACGTCCGCTATGTGTGAGGCTGGCGGACTGCGGGAAAGTGTGGCTCGGCCTGAGAGCAAAAACAGTAATTCATTGATAGGATTGGAGTGGCATCAAACGATGGCAAAGTACATCATCAAGCGTGTCGCAATGGGTATCTTCAGTATCTTCATTGTGGCTACGGTTACCTTTTTTGTCATGAACCTGGTCCCCGGTGGCCCGTTCGTGGCAGAAAAGTCCATCAGTGCCGCTGCTCAGCAGGCTCTGGCCGAAAAGTATGGCCTGGATAAGCCGCTGGGTGTGCAGTACGTCAACTATATGAAGGGCCTTCTGCACGGCGATCTGGGTCTGAGCCTGCGTCAGCGCGGACGTACCGTGAACCAGATCATTGCCAGCAAGCTGCCGGTGTCCTGCCGTCTGGCAGGCATTGCAGTGGTTGTGGCTCTGTGCGTGGGCATCCCGCTGGGCTGCATTTCGGCCTATAACCGCGGTAAGTGGCTGGATAACCTCATTATCGTGTTTGCAACCTGTGGCATCGCGATCCCCAGCTTTATTTCCAGCGTGCTGCTTTTGTACCAGTTTGGTATGAACATGAAGGTGCTGCCCACCGTTGGTCTGAACAGCGCAGCCGCCTATATCATGCCGGTCACCGCACTGGCCATCTATCCCTCGGCTTATATCACCCGTCTGATGCGCTCCAGCCTGCTGGACGTTATGGGTCAGGACTATATGCGCACCGCACGCGCAAAGGGCGTTTCCCAGTTCATGATCCTGTTCAAGCACGCACTGCGCAACGCCATTCTGCCTGTCATCACCTACGTTGGCCCCATGCTGGCCGGCCTGATGACCGGTTCCTTCGTGGTGGAAAAGATCTTCTCCGTGCCCGGTCTGGGCCGCGACTTCGTGTCTGCCATCACCAACCGTGACTACACCATGATCATGGGCACCACCATTCTGCTGTCCAGCATGGTCATTATTGCAAACGTGATCGTGGATATCCTGTACAAGATCATCGACCCGCGTATCAAGCTGAAGTAAGAGAGGAGCGATTTTCATGGAAAACATTAAAAAGAATCCGCTCAGCCTGCAGCTCAATGCGGAGGATTTTCTGCCCGCCAGCAATGAGGAAAAGCAGAGTCTGGTGGTCATGCGCGAGAGCGTCAACTTCTGGAAGGACGGTATCCGCCGCCTGAAGAAAAACAAGATCGCCATGGTCAGCTTTGTGTTCATCATTGCCATTGCTATCTTTGCCTACATTCTGCCCGCCGTCTGGCCCTACAGCTACTCCGAGCAGGTGAAGGGCAGCAACAATCTGGCACCGTTCGAGTACTCTGCCGCTGAGCAGGCCCGCATCGATGCCGGCGAAAAGGTGTTCCCGCACATTCTGGGCACCGACCGTATGGGCCGTGACTTTGCGGTGCGTATCATGATGGGCACCCGCGTCAGCCTGTCTGTCGGTCTGATCGCCTCTGTGCTGGTGCTGATCATCGGCGCCACCTACGGTGCGGTTGCGGCCTTTGCCGGCGGCTGGGTGGATAATATCATGATGCGTATTACAGATATTCTGTACACCATCCCCGATATTCTGCTGATCATCCTGCTGGGCATGGCCCTGAAGGACCCCCTGGATAAGCTGGCCACACAGCCTGGCTTTAAGTGGATGCAGACCCTTGGCCCCAACATGATCTCCATCTTCATCATCTTTGCTCTGTTGTACTGGGTCGGCATGGCGCGTATCGTCCGCAGTCAGATCCTGATCCTGAAGGAGAGCGAGTATGTTACCGCTGCCCGCGCACTGGGCGCATCCAGCGGCCGTATCATCAAAAAGCATCTGCTTACCAACTGCATTGGTACTCTGATTGTTACCACCACCCTGCAGATCCCGGCCTCCATCTTCACCGAGAGCTACCTGAGCTTCATCGGTCTGGGTGTTGCAGCCCCGCTGCCCTCTCTGGGTTCTCTGGCTACCGATGCTGTTAAGGGCATGAACACCTATCCCCATCTGCTGATCGCCCCCGCACTGATGATCAGCGTGATGATCCTTGTGTTCAACCTGTTCGGCGATGGCCTGCGCGATGCCTTTGACCCGAAGCTGAAGAATTGATGAGGTGAACAGAAATGAGCGAGAAAATTCTTGATATCAAAGATGAACGCCTTTCTTTCTTCACCCCTGCGGGCGAAGTAAAGGCACTGAACGGCGTTTCCTTTACCATGAATCAGGGCGATGTTCTGGGCGTTGTGGGCGAGTCCGGCTCCGGTAAGTCGGTCACTGCTTACTCCGTTATGGGTCTGACCGCTTACCCCGGCAAGCTGGTGGGCGGCAAGGTGTGGTTCAACGGCCACGAGATCGAGAACATGAAGGAGAAGGACTTCCGCAAGATCCGCGGCAACGAGGTCTCCATCATCTTCCAGGACCCCATGACCAGCCTGAACCCGGTGTACACCATCGGCAACCAGATCGTGGAGGTCATCCGCCTGCACACCAAAAAGAATAAGCAGGAAGCCTGGGCACGCGCCGAGGAGCTGCTGGAGCTGGTCGGCATCAACGAGCCGGAAAAGCGCCTGAAGCAGTACCCCCACGAGCTGTCCGGCGGTATGCGCCAGCGCGTGATGATCGCCATTGCACTGGCCTGTGAGCCCAAGCTGCTGATCGCCGACGAGCCCACCACCGCACTGGACGTGACCATTCAGGCACAGATCCTTGAATTGATGCAGGATCTGCGCAAGAAGCTGGGCATGAGCATCATTATGATCACCCACGATCTGGGTGTCGTGGCTTCCATGTGCGAGAAGATCGCCGTGATGTACGCCGGCCACATTGTGGAGTACGGCACTACCGACGAGATCTTCTATCAGCCGGGCCACGAGTACACCAAGGGCCTGATCAACTCCATCCCCAAGCTGAACACCGCAGAGCACGAGCGCCTTGTGCCCATCGAGGGTACCCCTGTGGACCTGCTGAATCCGCCGGCCGGCTGCCCCTTTGCGCCCCGCTGCAAGAACTGCATGAAGATCTGTCTGAGCAAGATGCCTCCGCGCACCGAGCTCAGCGATACCCACTATACCTACTGCTGGCTGCAGCAGAAGGCTGAATTTGAGAAAGGGGAAAAGGCAGAATGAGTGAACACAAGACGCTGGTTGAAGTCCAGCACCTGCAGCAGTATTTCCCCGCCGGCGGTGTGGGCAAGAACCGCAAGTATGTTCAGGCTGTGGATGACGTAAGCTTTGCCATCCGCAAGGGCGAGACCTTTGGTCTGGTGGGCGAGTCCGGCTGTGGCAAGACCACTACCGGCCGCACCCTGCTGCGCCTGTACGAGCCCACCGGCGGCAAGATCTACTACGACGGCAACCTGCTGTTCGATAAGGACAACAAGATCGCAGTGGATATGCTGCCCTATCGCCGCCGGATGCAGATCGTTTTTCAGGATCCCTACGCAAGTCTGGATCCCCGCATGACCATTGGCGACATCGTGGGTGAGGGCATTGATATCCATCATCTGGCTGAGAACGAAAAGGACCGCCACGATAAGATCATCGCTCTGCTGGAGCGCGTTGGCCTGAACAGCGAGCACGCAAACCGCTACTGCCACGAGTTCTCCGGCGGTCAGCGTCAGCGCGTGGGCATTGCCCGCGCCCTCATCATGAACCCCAAGCTCATCATCGCGGACGAGTGCATCTCGGCGCTGGATGTGTCCATTCAGGCACAGGTAGTCAACCTGATGAAGGATATCCAGCAGGAGACCGGCACGGCTTATCTGTTCATCGCCCACGACCTGTCCATGGTCAAGTACATCTCCGACCGCATCGGCGTGCTGCATCTGGGCCACCTGCTGGAGACGGGTACGACCGAAGAGATCTTCGAGAATCCCATCCACCCCTACACCCGCAGCCTGCTGTCGGCCATCCCGCTGCCGAACCCGGTGGTGGAAAAGCGCCGCGTGGCTGAGACCTACGACTACGCCACTTCCGGCATCGACTACAATAAGGGCACCGATCACCATGTGAGCGGCAGCCACTATGTCAAGTGCACCGACGAAGAGTTTGCAAAATGGTGTAAATGATAGTAAACAAAGAAGGAGCGTTCCCGCGTGGAAACGCTCCTTCTTTGTTTTATTATAATTACGCAGAAAGGAATGGAATGCAGGAGGTTCAGCAGTTATCGTAGCGGGCAAGGTTGCGGTTGCGGCGTTCGATAAAGTAGTACAGGGCTTTGCTCCGGCTGAAAAAGGCAAAGCGCATTTTATTGTAGAAGGACAAAATGGAACGGCTCTTTTGGTAGGCATGGCGGATGAGCTGATCCGATTCAGGGTCTAAGGCAGAACGATAGAGGATCGGGTAATCATTCAGGGCCATATCCACAAAATAGGCATCGTTTTCCAGCATGTCGGGGTACCGCTTTTCAAGAAACAGATAACGCTCTGTGACCATCGCAAGCCTGTCCTGAAAGAACTTTATACAGTCTGTATGGAGAGTGCTGCCATCGCGCTGATAATAGTAATACAGGGGTTCGTCCGAGTACACGATCTGCCCTGCGTCGAACAGGATCTTGTATGCAATGCCAAGATCTTCCATAACGCGACCGACCGGAAACCGGATGGTGTCAAACAGTTCCCGTTTGCATAATTTATTCCATGCATAACATGCGTAGGTATCCTCCGTAAAAAGCTCCCGGATGGCATCAGCACCTTGAAAGAGCGTAACGTTTCGGGAAGAAAGCGGAGCAGGGACCTCCGGCGCGTCAGCATAGACGAGTTTCCAATGGACGGCAGAAATATCAGTGTGGTACTCATGGAGCAGATCATAAAGGGTCTCGATGAAATTTTCTGCAATGTAATCATCGCTGTCAACAAAGGAGATGTACGCACCGGATGCCGCATCCAGTCCCACATTCCGGGCATCGGATAGGCCACCGTTTTTCTTATGGATGACCCTGATGCGTGCGTCCCGCTGTGCCCATGCATCACAGAGTGCAGGGCAGTTATCGGGAGAACCATCATCGACCAGGATCACCTCAAGGTTCGGATATGTCTGGGCCAGAATGCTGGCGACACATCGGTCCAGATAGGGTTCTACTTTATATACCGGAACAATGACGGACACGAGTTCGTTATTTGTATTCTGCATGATATCCTCCTCCAAGCTGGTTTAATCATATCATGGGAGCAGGGATTCCGCAATGAGAACTTTATAAGTTTTGGGTTCAAGCGGTTATGAGAACGTCGCTAATTTTGAAATCCCGTTTTTCTTGTGAAATTTTATGGCTATTTGATAATTCCATAAAAGTGCCTTTGTGTACTTTGACGTAACTTTTGGTATCTTTTTGTCTCTAAAACGGCTCTTTGTAGGTGAAAATTTTCACCTACGAAACTCGACACTTACTGTTACTATTTTGGATTTACATGGCTCACTTTCTAAAATTGAAGGTGAGCTTTTTCTTTTACAGAAATCGGGAAGGAGGTTTTCTACTCCTCTGCTGCGGACCCCCTCTATCTGTCCGCAGCAGAACAACAAAATGCAAAAAGCCCAGAGCGATACCGCTCCAGGCTCCTTTGTCTGTATGTACATATCATGTGTATAATGTCCGGGGCGGATATTGTCAAGGGAAGTGAACGGGTTTCATCTCTAGGTGCCCACCGATTCATCTTGCTTGGTGTTTTGCATCCACCGCACCAGCGCTTCGGCGTCCTGTTTGCCTTTGGCGTACATTTTTTCAAGGCAGGCGCGGTTCTTGGTCAGGGTGGACATTCCCTCGGTGCTGTCCGGGGCGATGATGCAGACAAGGCCCTGTCGCTCCAGCTCCCGCGCCCGCTGGACAGCCGTGTTGTACCGCCATGCCCGGCGGCGCAGCCCCTCGGCTGCAGCGGGGTAATGCGACTGCAGCAGGTGTGCCAGATGCTTGTCCCGGGCATCACTACTCACCAGCCCGATGGGCTTGGTCAGGATGAGAGCCACCCGGTCGCAGCCGTGGGCAAAGGCCCATTCCAGCGGGACGGGGTCGGCCAGGCCGCCATCAAAATAAGGCACGCCGTCGATGACGCAGGGCTGGTCGATGACCGGGATGCAGCAGGACGCCATGAGGACGCGGTAGTCGTCCGGGTGGAGGTCTGCCTTGGTGAAATACTGCGCCTCGCCGTTCTGTGCATTAGCGGCCACCACGCAGAGCTCTGCCGGGCTGCGGGCAAGCGCCGCGTAATCCAGCGGATTCTCGCCGCCTGCATTGCTGAGGGTGCCGTAGACATAGCCCAGATCGAGATAGGAGTGCTTGCGGATGAGGTTGTGCACGCTCATGTACTCCCTGCGGAAGGAGTATTCATCGTAAAAGGGCTTGTTCCGCCCATGCTGGCCTGCCAGATAGGACGCCATATTGGCGCTGCCCGCCGAAACGCCGATGCAGAGATCGAAGCGGAGGTCCTCCTCCAGGCAGCGGTCCAGCACGCCAGCGCCGTAAATGCCCCGCAGGCCGCCACCCACATCGATGACACCGTATTTCATGGTCTGTTCCTCCATCGTTTAATTCCATTTCCCTCCCAGTATAACGGGACGGCGGGAAATACTCATTGAGCAAACGGCGGGATCTGATGCAATTTGCGGCAGAAAGCAGGATCTGCCGCAAAAGAAAAGCACGAGACCGAAATCTCGTGCTTTTTTAGTGGAGCATTGTCAGCAGCAGTCGAACCTTTAGGCAGGCATATCGTTGCTGCGGTCAGAGCGCTTCAAACCGAGAAACGGAGGCACTTCGGAACGCTTCAGCCCTTGCTCGTGTGCTTTTTTCAGTTGATATTCGTGCAGGGCAATGCTGTCCAGCAGATCACGCTGATTTTGGGAAGCTGCATAGTAATCAACGCCGAACCGTTTGCAGACTGCGCTGAGTTGGTCAAGCATTTCAATAGCAGTAGGGGACATTCGTTTGACTTCAATATCCATGGGAGCACCACCTTTCAGGAAAGATACGTATTGAAGAGCGAAAGCGCCGCATTGTCGGCAAGCATCAGCATGATCGGCCCGCCGGACTGTTTGGCAAAGACCCGGATCGCGCCAAAATCCCGGATATAATGTTTTGCAAGTTCATCCGTCTTAGCTTCAAAAGTGACGACGCCGTTTTTACCGGAATCAATAGAAAGCTGGATGCCAAACGCGATCATCATACGCCCGATGCCCAGATATTTTTTCTGAATGGTCAGCGTTGGGTTGCTCTCCGGGTGGCTTTCGATGTACTCAATATAAACGAACATGCTGGATTCTGTTTCGCGGTAAGCACCCAATGCTACGATTTCGCCGTTTTCGGTTTTAGCCGTGTACTTTTCCAGTGCGGGGTCACCGATGAACTCACTTGTCCAGTCGGTCTGCCAGCTTTCTTTGGTTGCAGCAAGGTCAGCGGGAGTTGACTTGTCAACCTCAATCGGAATCCTATTGCCCGTATCGGATGCTGTGACAAAATATTGCAAAGTCATAATGCCCGCCTTCTTTCAGTTTTATTATAACGAAAGAACGATAGACTTTCAAGAAAGAAAATCGCAAAGAGAGTGAAAGTGTGAGAGTGAAAGTGTGAGAGCAAGAATCGTCCCGTGGCCACAAATTTTCAATTGTTGAAAATTCTTGCTCCCTTTGGAACAGCTTCTTGTTGGGGCGTGCGGTGCCCCAAACCCTGCTTCTGAGGTTGCGATAAACCAGGAGTTATCGAACCGCACTTGTGATTTCTTCTAATGTGTCCTGGCGAAGCCACTTTCCAAATACTTGAGAATTCTTTGACGGCAGATAACCCAAATTCGTATATCCCAGCTTCTTCAAAAGGCTCATACTTGGAATGTTCTCTCTTTCAGTAAAACAGATAAAATCCCACTGAGGATAGTGCTTGTGTAAATACTCAATTAAAGAGGACAAGGCTTCATAGGCGTAACCGCTTCGGTGAACTTTATAAGAAAATGTGTACCCTAAAGAAATTGTGCCCTCGTTAGGCATAACGACGATTTCGCCAATCATGACATCCGTTTCTCTTAATGCAACACTAATCATAGTCGGCGATGCGATATTCAGGGCATTGTCTTTATTACGCTCGATCAAAGCAACAATATCCTTATAATCTTTCGTCTGGCCTCGTTGATATTTCGAGCATCGCTCGTTATTTCGATAATCAACCATTTGAATCGCATCTTTAGGACTTACATTTCTTAGTCTGAGCCGATTTGTTTCTAAAAAGGTCATCTTCTCATCCTTTCACATTCCGGCTTATGGGCCGAGTAGCCCTTTCTCAAAACCTCCTGTAAACAAAAAACGTACCCGAACCCTTTCTCATAGAGAATCGGGTTCGAGTACGAACTGTATGGTGGGCCAGCCAGGACTTGAACCCGGGACCAAGCGGTTATGAGCCGCCAGCTCTGACCAACTGAGCTACTAGCCCCCATTGCCCGGTTTGCCGGGCGCACAAGTAAGTATAACAAAAAACGCGCGAAATGAAAAGCGTTTCGGGCAAAATTATTTTGTGCGGTGGGCTTCCAGCTTCTGCTGCATGAACTTGTCCAGCATTTCCTGCGGAAAAAGCGGTTCCTTGTAGCCAAAGGCCTCCCGGATGAAGATCAGGGTGGCGATGGTCTGCCGCCCGGGGTCAAGCCGGAGGGTATACAGGGTGTCCAGCGGCTGCTGGGTAGGCTGGTGCAGGGTCAGATGGAGCAGGAAACCGCCATCGTTCTCACGGCGGCACTCGTAGGCGAATTCATCGTCCGGGCTGTGCTGGTCCAGCCGGTCGAAGCAGTCGTCCAGCGGCAGGTCGGTGCGGAATTCGGAAAGGCCGCTGGGGCCATACTGGCTGCGGCGGGCGTTTTCCCGCCGGGTGAGCAGAAAAACGATGCAGCCCAAGGCGGCCGCCAGCAGGATGAGTGAGAATACAACGTTCATGGGTCCCTCCGCAGATTTTGAATCATGTTTTCCTTATTGTAACACAACCTGCGGAAAATTGTGTTATAATATTTGAAACAATCCAAATTTTTGCTGGAGGTCTTCCCCTATGAAGCTCAAATTCACCCATAAGACCTGGTATTTCTTCCTGCTGTGCGCGGCAGCGGCATCCATGCTCAACGGCTTTGCCGTGCTGGGCGGCATGGATTTTTCTTTTCTGGAGATGGTCGCGTTCTGCATCACCGGCATCACCATCCTGTTTCTGGCCGCTGAAAAGGGCTCTGACCCCAAGGACAAGCGCAGCTATTTCCTGATTTTTGTCCTGCTCATGCTCAGCTATGTGCTGAACGGCTGGGCAGCCTACTTATTCTCCGCACTGGTCTGGCCCGCCCTTCTGGCACTGGAGTACCAGAAGGGCAGGCCCATCCAGCGCCAGCTGCAGCTGGTGGGTGCCGCGGAGGCGTTCCACCTGCTCTTTGTCCTGCTCACGGTCTACGGCGGCATGGCAGGCCTGAGCTTCTGGGCCAATCTGCTCTGGGTGCTGCTGGCCTGCGCCCGGGGCTGGGCGGCACTGAGCCTGTACAAGATGCAGGAGGAAGACGCATGACCCAGCGGCGGCGGAACCGGCACCGCAAGCGCCGGGTTGGCCGCCGCGCCTTCCTGATCGGACTGGGCGGGTCTGTATCTGCCGCCCTGACGTATTATCTGCTGCGTTCTATCCCGGCAGGAAACAACGCGGAGCCTGCGCCATCGCCACAGGCTGCCCCCAACCCCGCCCTGCCCAGCGGCGAGTGGCGGGCGGTGTGGGTGAGCTATCTCGAATTTGCAGAGATGGACTTTTCCTCAGAAAGCGCGTTCCGGGCCGATGCCGCCGCGCTGATGGACAACTGCCTGTCCCTTGGGCTGAACACCGTCATTGCGCAGGTGCGGCCCTTCGGGGATGCGCTTTACCGGAGCAGCCTCTTTCCGTGGAGCCACCTGTGCACCGGCGTACAGGGGCAGGACCCGGGATTCGACCCGCTGGACGTGCTGCTGACCGAGGCCCACGCCCGGGGGCTTTCGCTGGAGGCCTGGGTCAACCCCTACCGGCTCAGGAGCTCGGCTTCCATGCCCCCCGTCCTTGCAGAGAACAGCCTGCTGAACGCCCACCCGGAGTGGGTCTGCACCGTGAACGAGGGGGCTTACCTGAACCCCGCCATTCCGGAGGCTGCCGACTATGTGGTACAGGGCGTGGCAGAGCTGGTGCAGAACTACGCCGTGGACGGCATCCACTTTGACGACTACTTCTACCCCACCACCGATCCTTCCATTGACGCGGCGCAGTTTGCAGCCAGCGGGGAAACCGACCTGACCGCATGGCGGCGGGCCAACGTGACCCGGCTGGTCAAAGCCGCCCACGATGCCGTCAAGGCCGCCGACCCGACCCTGCGGTTCGGGGTCAGTCCCCAGGGCAACCCGGACAACGACCGGAACGAGCAGTACACCGATCTCTCCGTCTGGCTGACGGCCTCCGGTGCGGATGCCGTTGTGGATTACCTCTGCCCCCAGATCTACTGGGGCTACGGCTATACCCTCTCCTCCGGCAGCACCCGCTTTGCCTTTGAGAACATCACCGCCGAGTGGCTGGCCCTGCCCCGGGCAGAGAGCACGGCCCTCTATTTCGGGCTGGGAGCCTACCGGGTCGGTGTGGGAGACGGCGGAGTCAACGCCGACAGCGTCAGCCAGTGGTGCACCGGCAGCGCGCTGGCCCGGCAGGTGACCGACCTGCGCAGCGCCGGTGCCGGGGGCTGGGCGCTCTACCGCTATGGCTCCCTGTTCCGTTCCGACGAAAGCGGCCTTGCCGCCGCCGAACGTGCCGCTCTGACGGCATTGGACGGCTAAGACACAGAAAATCCCTTGTAAGCAGGAAAAAAATGCGGTATACTATGGTATCATGCAAAAATATCGCATTTTTCACCTGCTGTTTTTGAGGATAGAAAAACATGAGTAAAACAAAACGAATCCTTGCCTTTGCGCTGGCAGCTGTGCTGGCCGTTGTCGTCCTGAGCGGCTGCAAGAGCATTGCCCAAAAGGTGTTCGGATCTTCCAACGAGGTGCAGGAGGATGACACCACCCAGTGGGCCGTGCTCAGCTCTGACCCGCTGATGCTCGATGGCATTGCCGATACCACGGCCAAATACGCCACAGCCCGGGCCAACGGGGCGCTGAACATCGTGTTCAACGGCATCTGGAGCCGCAAGACCGAATACTTCACCGTGCCCAGCGGCCTGCTGAGCATTTACGGCTGCGGCACCACCGACGGCGGTGCCCAGAAGTTCAAGGTCTCCCTCTGGAAAAAGGTGGACGGCGGCGCGCAGTATGTGGACAACACCACCTTCTATTTCACCGCCGACGGCCAGAACTACCACTGCGACATCGGCAACCTTGACCCCAACGCAAGCTACCGCGTTACCATTTCCTACGATTCCAGCCGTTACTACCTCTACGGTCTGATGAAAGTGGAGGGCATCGGCTAAGATGAACACACAAACAAAACACTCTCTCATGCTGATGCTCTGCGCCTTTATCTGGGGCACGGCGTTCGTGGCCCAGAGCGCAGGCTCCGGCATGGGGGCTTATTCCTTTCTGGCCGGGCGCAGCTGGCTGGCGGTGCTGGTGCTGCTGCCCACCGTCCGCGCCTTTGATGCTCTCCACCGCAGGCACGGCGCAGCCTATGGCTGGCCCAAAGCCCCTGCCGACCGCAGACATCTGCTGACGGCGGGGCTTTGCTGCGGCACCCTGCTGTTTGCGGCCTCCGCTGCCCAGCAGATCGGCATCACGCTCAACCCTTCCACGGCCAAGGCTGGTTTCCTGACCGCCATGTATGTGGTGCTGGTGCCGGTATTCGGGCTGTTTCTGGGGCGGCGGGGCAGTGCCCGGCTCTGGCTGAGCATGGTCATCGCCGTGGGCGGGCTCTATCTGCTCTGCATGAAAAACGGCTTTGGCGGCATTGAAGCCAGCGATTGGATCCTGCTTTCCTGCGCTGTGCTGTTCAGCTTTCAGATTATGACGGTGGACCACTTTGCCCCGCAGGTGGACGGTGTCCGCCTGAGCCTGCTGCAGTTCTTTGTGGTGGCCGTAGAGAGCACCGCTGCCGCCCTCCTGTTCGAGAACCCCACCCTGGCAGAGTTCGGGGCCAACTGGCTCCC
>OMAA01000736.1_pt1 | contig 13702 bp, 7 predicted proteins | sample 1674191 | NCBI WGS metagenome assembly OMAA01 (sample SAMEA103958152, study PRJEB25191) | human gut metagenome | biome: human-associated habitat [ENVO:00009003]; feature: intestine environment [ENVO:2100002]; material: feces | place: Germany | collected 2013/2015
GCTCTAAGGTTGGCGGACCAAAGCGGTCTTCGCCATATTTTGCGGGATGGGACCGCCTGGCTGTTATGGGGATCAGCTTGCAATTATATTGTTGAAAGTGAGTGCATGGAGAGGGCTTACAGATTGAGACCACCATTTTTGTTCCTCATTGCAGTATCGCTCTGCGCTTGTCGTCGCTCGAATGAGGAATATTATTTTTTATTCTACTTTTGATAGGATTACTTCTGGGGAGGTTCCCATCAGGGTTATGGCGGAAATCTTATGACCGCCATTGGCCATATGTTCCAAAATGGAACAAAAGAGCAATGCCCTATTTGCTAAAACCATCAAGCACGTCTTGCTTGATTCTCTTAGCAACATCCAATTGTTCTTCGCGAACCATTATATGAATATACATATCGTTACCACAAGCATCAATGCAAATTGGTAAATCAACAACATTCATATCTAATAACCCTTGAAGCTTTTGAAACAAACTTGTAAAAAGTCTGTTACGATAATACTGTACCGAAAAGCCTTCTGCCTTTTTACGAGCATTCATCGGAACATCGGCTATATCATCGCATACATAATACAATATCGCATTGTCATGAGACCTGAAGAAGCTATAAATTTGATTAGAGATAAGTGATAAATCCCGAATCCCTGTCACATGTTTATAACTACCTATTCTGTTGAGATATATTCCCCATACCTCAACATCAGACTTTTCTAAGGCGGAATTTATTTCGGATGACAAAAATCTCGCTCCATCATTCAGAATTCGCACGATATATATATCACCCGTTTTGCTTGTAAATCTATATTCAAATGCATCCATTACATAGCAATATCACAAACCTCGCATCCTCGTTTTGCCATATCTTGCAGCTGAGCTGCCTTATATGCCTTCATACGCTTCACCCACTCTGCTACCTTTGGGGAATCGCTTTTAATAACTAATGTTTCTTTTATTTCTATCATTGTATAACCTCCTATAATAAAGACTGCTGCAAAGATACTACTTTCTGACGTAAACACCAAGGAATTAAGAGAAAAAATGCATTTATTAACCTATACTTGGCTTAGGGCTAAACATCACAATACACAAAATGATTCTGCTTCCTTACCGGTTCTGCAGCGATAGTCATCACGCATTCGCTTTTCCATTTGTGCTATGTATTCTGCTTTTCGCTCCCTAGAAGCCTTGAAGCGACGCATGAAATCTGCTTTTTTTTCTTCTATGGTCATAACGTAAGTTTTGTTTCGACTCCCCTGTCCCCCTCTTGCGAAGAGGGGGTCCTTACCCTATACCCAAGCCCTAAATCCCTACCATAGGGATTAGGGATGTAACCGCCCTCCGGTGCTCGGAACCGCTACGCTATAAGGTTGGCGGGGCATCAAAGCCCTCGCCATGGTTGTGCGGGATGGGACCGCTTTGCTATAACTTACTATAACATTTTACTCAGATAACTCATAGTTTTTTTATGCAACAAGATCATTCTACAACTCAATCTTCTTCAACGACTTCGAGTAAATTTCTACTTATCGTAAGCGTTGCACCACTGATATACTTGATTTCGCTGCCGATGACGGCTTTCTTGCCATTATAACTCTGTACGTATGCTTCCACACCTTTCATGCTACCTGCTACCACTCGCACTTTAATTCCTTTCTTCAAAGGAACAGGGGCAGCAGTGACAGGCTCTTCATCATTCTCTACAAAATACCGATAGTTGGCAACAACCTGGTCGGGAATTTGATATATTTTCCTTTGACCTGGCATCGTCAGCATCTTATACACATCCGAACGGAAGCGGATATTGTCAAGTTGCCTCGGAGAAACATTGCAAAAGATAAAGGTGGAAAGAAATAGCTTTTCTTTCACTTTTCGCTTATTGGAACGTTTGTCTATATAAACTACTTTTACCTTGGGAATCCAGTAATCAAACCAAACATGATTGTGATTAAGATTGATTCGTATAGAATCAGCTATTCTCGTTTCACAATTCACTCTCACTACAGCCACATACCATCCTGCATCAGCAGGTTTTTCAAGCCCTTCATTAGGCTTTTCCGGAACCTTTTTCTTAGCGTTTTGTTCACTTTTTGCCACGGCTTCGCCGTCGTCCCCTGCAATAGTGGACGTTACCTGTGAGTGTATATTTGTCTCTTTCATCATGCGAATCAAGTTCGTTTTTTGATGCCGTTCATCTGACTCTCGCTATAAGAGACACAGAATCTCCTTGCAAAAATACGAAAATTGTTGGAAACTAGCAAATTATGCGTGTTAAAAAAAATAATAAAAATGATAGGGACACCTTCGTCTCTACCAAAGAAACAAAGATGCCCCTATATATAGTAAGCTATCAGATAATGTGGGTATTAAAAAAATAAGTATTGATATTTAAAAAACAGAATATACTATCTTACTGAAATCTTCTGACCCTTAGCCTGAGCACAGGACTGGGTAGATGCCTTCACGATGTAAATGCCGGATGGAACTCGCAGAATCATTCTCTGCTTGGCAGGCAACTGATAACTGTGAACCATCTTGCCATCCAATGTAAATACCTGAACCCTGTCGAGTTTCTCACTACCCAAGGCAGAAACAACGATCATGCCTGCAGCTGGTGAGTAAACCTTCACCGGTGCGCTCTGTTCTTCAGCCTCCATGCAGTCGATGCCGGTTGGGGTACGGGTCTGGGTGAGGAAGTATCTTCCGTGGTCACCCGCCTTCACCTTCACAGCCTCGCCTTCATGAACTTCTGTAAAGCTTGCCGATGCAGCATCATAGAGATAAACCGGAGCATCGAGCTTGTTCACACCCTTCAGGGTGAGTGAAACCTCTTCTGCCTGCTGGCTCACGATACCGAGCGGAATCCAGGACAACTCAGGAACTGCATTCACAGCCACCGCCTCGTTACCGGCAACGGTATAAACCGGCGGAATATCCTTCAGGTTCTGGTCATACAAGAGATCCACATCTTCCTGATCATCATAGTCGGCAGAAGCCTCCGGACGCAAAGCAATGCGTGCCTTTGAGGTCTGGCCGCTGGAATTCTCTGTCGTTGCTTCAATGCTCTTGACATAGTCTGATGCCATCAACAGGCCAGGAGTGATAGTACGATCAACATACATCGCAGAAGTGAACCTTACATTTTCTACCATTTTGCCTTCCTTCTTCTTGACAAAGAACGACTGGGTAGGCTGGATAGCATAGTTCTGCTTATCCAATTCTGCATTGGAAATCGCCTTCACCTCACCATTCTCTACCATCCATATTGCCTTTTGCAAACCAGTATTAGCCTCGAAGAACTTAGCCATCGAGATAGAGCAGGTATATGGATTGGCAACGAGATAGAATCCACTGGCGTTATCTGTTCCCAAGGCCTGGGTCTTCTCTGCGAATGTCTTCTCTTCATTACTGTAAGCTACGAGAAATTTACCATGGCAAGCATCTTTCGCAACCCGAGTCTTGCTTGAAGAATTCTCATTACCATTATAATCAAAGTACTGATAGCTGATATCTTCCTTTGGCAAACGGAGGAGCGCCTTCTTTGTCTTATCCTTCGGGAGGAGTGCATTACCCGCCTTGATAGAGAAACCACCGAAGGTTCCATATGCGGCATAGCTCTCATCCACCCTATTATATACATGGCTCCAGTAGCCGAGATTCATATCAACATTTTCTGGAGCAGCTACACTTGGGTAATGAGATGCAGGATAATCACTCTTAGGTGTGATTTCCTTCACATCACTCTTCATCCAAGCTCTCTGATAAACCGGATACTTGCTCCGGCTATATACATTCGTATCAAACGTGATATCCGTAAACGCCTTGGTTTCCTGTCGTCCATCCTTTGCTGGCACATACATATCACCGGCGTAGATATACTGCAGAGGCGAAGCCATGGTGTACCACTTGTTAGGCTCCAGTTCTTTCTCTACCCAAGCCTTGTCATATACCAGATAGCACTGGTCGCGAAGCTCGCCCTGAGGCTTGAAGTAAATCTGATGGCAGGTATTGCCATAGAACTTCTCGCACTTCAGATTACCTGCTTCCAATCCCTTATCAGCATCTGCCTCATTCCAGAACGCCATGATATCATACTGGATATACTTCGTAGCTTCATTACCCTTGCCATTGGTCAGCTTGGTAGCAATCTGATTGGTGCTACGGTAAACCACATTACCGAGGTCAGGGAATGGCAAACCATTCAGATTGCCGATGGTTACCTTGGTAAACTTCATTGGCACATAGCTGTTTTGAGTAGGAATCTCTACCTTCGATGCAGATGCTGCCGCAGAAGTACTGCTACCATAAGTCTGATAATCGGTATAATCCTTATCATACAATTCAGTAGATGATGAGCGATGCCAGTTATCATCATTGTTCCAGTTGGCATTCATTCCGCCATCGGCAGTAGGAGTCCAGGTAATGAACTCCGGTACAATCTTCACCTTGAGATAAGACTCGCCAGGGCAGTTGGTAGTTCCAGCTGTAGCTGCTCTCTTCTCGTAAGCGAATCGGAGTACATAGTAATATCCCTCGTGGAAATTAGCAACTGCATCATTTTCAAACTTGAGGTTGAGAGTAGTCTGAGTCTTTTTATTAAAAGCAGGCAGCTCTTCGTTCTCCAATGTTGCAACCTGAGTATTCAACTTCGTTTCCCATAAAGGATCATTAGTAGATGCAACAATTACCTTATTCGAAGTAATAGCAGGAGTTCTACTATCATCAATGAAAGTAAGTGGCTCAGTTATAGCTGTTCCATCTTTCATCGTAGCACTATGAAGAGGTACCTTCAAATATCCATTAGAAGCCTTCAACTTCTCCAGCTGCGGCAAACCGATACGAAGCGAAGCCTCATAACTTCCATCATTGAATGGATAATCCACATCGTTGAAACCGAAGTTAAGCTGTGGTCCATCCAGCATCACACGCAATGGGACTGGTATTGCACCAGTACACAACAGATACTTTTTACCATTAGGCGCAATATATTCAATATAGCCATCATTCAGAGTTCCTTCAGGCTTCATATATATATTATGAGTTTTACCCAAAGTAAGCTTATCCTTACTGATTTTGATTTCATTGTTGGCAGGTTCTGAAGGATTCAACTTGTTTGCTTCACCCGTACCATCAAGATACCAGTAGAACTTAACACCATCCAATGTTATCTTACCACTTGTGTTAGGGTCAGTTGTAACCAATTGACCTTTGATTTTTATCTCATAATCATCAGCTGCATCGCAAGGAATCTTATAATCCGTAATGACGTTACCATAAGTATCAGTAATGATTGGATGCTGGCTAACCATTTCAAACCAGTTACTGTACAACGAGCAGACCTCAGCAGGTGTTCCCCAGTTAGCATTTCCCTTGGCAGGATCTTCTGTAGATACAGATACGTAATACTTCTTCCCCACTTCAAGGGGATAGTCTTTATTACTAATGACGATATAGGTTTCACCTTCACTATCTTGCTCAATCATATTAGTACCATCGATATCAAAGTTCTTACATTTTTCCTCTGAATCGTATACGTTTACTGTACCATATTCTGAACCAGGAACATTCTTCGTTGTACCATTCTTTCTATCCGTTAAGGTGTATGAATAAAGTCCATCGCCTGTTACAGGCTTTCCATCTTCATCCACAAATCTGAAATAGATATTTGTATCTGTATGACCCAAAATTGCATTCAAGGTCTCGTGGATAGCACGAATCTTCAGCTTGATGGTTCCCGTTGCAGCACCATCACAAATAGGCTTCTCCTGAATCACCTGTACCTTGGCCGATTCGATATAGATACGTATGTCATCTATGGCATAGTCAGCACCATCTGTATTCTGACAATAGTTATCAATGACAACTCTAAATTCCGAATAATTCTCGACACCCGATTCCTTCTGAATAATGATTTTACCATAAACCTGATACCAGATGCCTTTTTTAGGATTATCAACATTGGTCTTAAAATCACCCGAAGAGAAAGAATGAAGCAACTTCTGGCTTTTTATATTTCCTTCTGCATCATAATCCATACCATAGAGTTTAAACATAACCTGTGGAAGTACACCAGAATCACTGGTCATATCTGCAACATTAGCAGAAAAGGCCATCTGCATACCCGTACAGAGATCTGCCTTGAAATCAGCTGCTGCAATCTGACGGCTCTCATCAGAAGCATCTACATAAAGGAAATGTCCATACTGAGACCCATTCGTCATTTCGTATGTACGATCATACAAGGTACCATTGTCCCACCATACATAACCATCGGTACCTCCACTACCATTTCCTGAAATACCAGAAAGATTGGCAGATTTATACAAGCCATAATCTCCATGGAGCGGTGAATGACCGATACCAAGATAACCAGTAACAGCTGCATCATAGTCTATCAAATCACGATAAACAAAGCTATAAGCACGGCAATCCCATCTTGATGGCAAACGGTCCTGGTTATCATCAGGAGATGTTGGCTTAGCCAAAGTTTGCTCATCATCATCATCGTCAAATGAAATAGGCTTCGTCGCTGGTTTATAATGTTCGTCAAGATAGGATATGGTTCTATTATTATAACCCGCAGCAGTTATCTGATCGTGAGTCATAGGATGGAAATCCATAAAACGAACATCAAAGTTAGCTACAGGACACTTTTTTCCTTCTGCCTGCAAATAAGCAACCACATAAACAGGGATACCCTTACCTATAACCGGCTTAGCTGCAGCATCAACTTTCGAATCGTCTAAATTAAGCCAATCAGCATCATTCAGTTTCTTGACAGTTAAATCAAGGAAACGACCCACACCAGACAATTTGCAATATTTTGTTTTTGTAATATCATAAACACGCCATTCAATGCTTGCATACGCAGGAACAGACACATATTTTGACATATCAAAATCTGCATCAGTTATATCATTATTATATACAACCTTTTTCAGGCCATCAGATGTCATCGGATAAAATGCATATCGTTCCAATTTATTTAACTGCAAACGCAAAGTAGTGACAGAATTCTCATCTTTATAACCGAATGTTACCTTTTTATTATCTTCATAAGTGTAATTTCCATCATCATGATTGCACAATGCGGCCTTGATATCATCTGCCAACTTCTTCTTAGGAAGAATATGAAAGATGTAACGGATTGACAAAGTAGGTTCATGGAGCAGATAAGTCTTTGACTCATCCATTCCATCAATATATCTACTTACATCACAGGCAATAGTCTCCCCCGTCCATGAATCAGTAACATGGGAAGTATTGTAATATACACCTATCAGGTTGCTACAAGGATTTGCGCCGATATTATTGGCGAATAATCCCCAATTGCCCTTCTTGGATAATTTGGTTTGTGTCGAATTACACACACTAAGATGGGAAGACTCTGCATCAGTATCATAATTATACCAACGGAAATAACCACGAGGTTCAAGATTATTACCTGATCCTCCATAATACTGGAAAGGCAATTCTAACAGAACCTGCTTATCAGTTTCGTTTCCATCAACATAGTAATAATACTCCCACTCATGGGTCTTCTGATAGGTATGGCCATTCACCCTATCCCAATCTCCCTTTTTATTGGCGATACCTTCGTAATGTTTGAATGGGAGATCTGCTGGCGAGTAGAGTTTTACATTTATCTTGCTCTTGAAAGCTGATGGCTCTTTTGTAATGACGCCATATTTCGCTTCATGGTCAGTGAGGTCATTGGTCAACAAACAATATACCTTCATATCAGAAGACCATGAAGAACCGGAAGGCAACTCGAAAGTTACATTCAATCCATTAGGCAATAAAGAAGAACCCTCTTTTGACAACAAGGTATAATACCCCGCACCATCAGAAGTTTTGCGCAAAGCCAAAGCGCTGTTACTGGAAGTAGCACTCAGGATATTGCCGTTCTTATCAGCCAATACCCAACGCATATAGAAGTTGCTGACATCTTTCTTATCAGCAACACCAAAATCAGAAAGGATATCAGGAACTACATCTTTCAAACTTACCTCAAGTTTCCCGTCTTTATAGATTGCATCTACCTGATGGGTATGAGCTGCACCTACATTATCGGCAGAAAGCACCAGAGAAGTTGCATCAAGTGTTTCCTGCTTTACAAACTTAAAGGTATATTCACCATTAAGCGTTGGCTCCTGAAGGATATAAGTTTTTCCATTATATGTTACCACCTTGGCATCATCATCATTATTATTTGCCCAGGTACACTTCAAGACATAATTCTCTACATTAGCTCCTTCTGCAAGTTTTGAGAAATCAAAGGTCACAGTACGGGCAGCTTCACCAGCAATATCAGTTGCATAGTAAATCAAATCCGAACCTTTAACTAATGATGAAGAATTACTCAATATATCTGTTATGTTAGCAACAGGAGTAGTAGCAGTCTCAGAATCAAACAACTGCCAACGCAAATACTTGGCATTGAAATCAGGCAAAGTTACATTGGTAGATGTCGCAGACTTAGGGATTATAGAAGTACTTTCTGCTTTAGAAAAGTCAGTTGACTTACTGCCATATTTAACCGCAGAAGACTTCAAACCCTCTTCGGTATAAAGATCGAACTCCATCTTCTTGACGCCGGCAAGATTCTCTTTCTGATTTTCAAGATCAGGATTGTTAGAAAGGAGGAGAACGAGTTTTGTTTGATGGATATTCTCACTATTAGAGTTTATTTTATACTGAAAAAGTTCCTCATAGACAGCTGATAAATAATTTTTTAAAGCTTCAGATTTATTATAATACACATAATTATTATCTTTTCTATGTCCTGCCCAATCATAACCCGCTATTTCGTGATCCAACGGTCGGTCATTGTATATATTCCATCCATCGATATTAAGTTTAGAACCACCCCTATCAAAATAGAAGCATGCATAATCGTAATGATTCATGATATAATCACTCAGTTTTATCACGATAGGTGTTGTGCCTGCAAAGTAGCCATCACTAGCACTTCCTTCCACTGGCATCATAACCAATGAAAGAAGGAGGATGAGAGTACGATATATGTTTTTAATCTTATTCATAGCGATAGTAATTACGTGTATAATGTTTACGAGCTGCAAAGCTGCTTAAATCCTTGGTGAAAAGTATCTTGTATGTAAGATACTTGTCTGTTTTGCCCGGTACTGGGACTGTAACCTTATAGAGTGCCTGCTGCTTGTCGGCAGCATCATCATTAAAGGTTCCTTCGAAATAGCCGGTGGTTGTATTCCATGATGGAATAGTTTTAAACACCAACTTGGCATTAGCTGTTTCATCAGCCATACCTTCTTCTTTGATTAACTGCCACTCTACTTTGGTATTATCGATACCAGTTACCTCTGTGTCATCACTTGCCTTTACTACCTTTGGCTGGATATGGAATTCCTCTTCCGGATAATAACAGGTATAGGAAAGAGTGGTTCCGTTATCTGTTATGGATGGATAGAGACCGATGGCAGAGAAGGACTGAACATCAAACTTCAACTTGTAATCATCTAATGAGATGGGGAGAATGTGATGGTCGTTGCGTGCTATCGTTGTCCAATCCTGGAACAGGGCGTAACGCTTGACTCCTGTTGATGTATTCAGGTTGATGATGAAATACTTGGAAGTATTGCCCGCTGCGCTTTCATTCACATAGAATGAAATCTCATTCTCTGTATTATAATCGGTACCTGCCTTTATCGTCTTTGGCGAAGACAACTTATAAGTATAATTCTCTGTTGCAGCCTGCCCTACCAGATTCGGAGTGCATACCACCTGATCCTTATCAGCATCGGTATGATTCGGCAGAAGTTTGATATTCTCCTTATCTCCATTCTTACTACTGTTCTTTGTAATATCGCTGATGGTAATATCGTTGATTACTAAATCTGTTTTACTTGGATTCTTAAACTTTAATGTAACCTTTGCCAGCATTCTTACTACCCAAAGTTCTGAAATGCTTGGCTTACCGTAAGCATCTATCGTTACTTCCTGCTTATTGCTCATAGGAATGCCTTTGGTAGTAACATCGAAACCATTACCATCCATCTTCCATTTCTTATCATCAAAAGTGACGGTTGCATCTTTTGAGATGCCAAGTTCTGTTGCTGTTAGATTGGCGAAGGAATAAACCTGATAGGTAGCTTCTTCTTTAGGAAGATCCTTGATTGTGACTTCATCTTTTATACGATTACCATCCGATACATTGTTGTTCTCTGCAAAAGAAACAACCTTGTTGTCTTTCACAAAGGCTACTACCCAACTCTTCATGTTTTCTGCATCTATGCCATCATTCCATGACAACGTAGCTCTGGTTCCGGAAGAGGAAGCTGTAGAAAGAGTCATGTGGACGGTAACCTTGTCGCCTGGGTTATCGCCTCCACTGTCTCCCTGTATAGGGTCAGCACTATCTGTGGAGCAAGCCGAGATAAAGGCTAGCACCATCAGAATCAATGCCGTATGTATCGTTCTAATCGTTTTCATTTTCTCTGAAAGTTTAATTTCAAACTATACGTTCTGTTTATCTGTTTGTCTTTACATTGTTGTCTCTTCGTGAGTATAGGTTGCCCATTTTCTCACGTTGAGGGTTACCTTCATTCCATCCGGTCCCTTACCGGTGATTCCATCGATACGAACTCGATAAATGTTATTGCGGACTATGCCGTAATGCATTATATCATTAGTTGTACCATTTCCCGTTGGGTCGCTATGGCGAATGACGTAGGTGTAAGCCTTATCTTTACCTTTCGATTCATGACCAGCTATTGGCTCTTTTTTTTCTGCATCCCAGTCATCAGCTTCATAATACTTTCCCTTAAAGACAAGCCCTGTAGCATATTTCTCATTATTATCAAAAGAGGTATTCTCTTTTACATAATCGAGGATATAATAGTCGGTTTCCGGATTGAAAGTAGCCTTTCCACCTATAGAATTCGTATGGGTTTTATGTGCAATACGTGTTTGATAGAAATCTTCATAAGTTGCATTTGCCCAATACTCATCTGTATTCTTAGGATATTTAAAAGTAGCCTCGCTCTTATTTAGAGAGGTAGGATCCACCACATAATTAGTGTTCTGTTTATTTCTATCAGCTTCTTCCTGTCCAAGATACTTTAAATTAGCCAATGATGCATCCGTAGCTGTACGTTTGAAGACATATTCCTGTGAAGTCAATACGTTATAAGGACGGACATACTCCAGTACAAAACCACCAATTATATCAGTACCCTGCTTAACATTATAGCAATATTTGCAGAGACCAGTTTTTTTATTAGACTCATAAAGTTCAGTATGTGGCATGAGGTCTATTCTTGCAGCCAAACGCTCTATCATATGGTCGATAAGATAAGGATCATCCTCCGTACCGGATCCACTTTTAAATGTCAATGAGCTCTGTCCATGAGAAGACATCACGAAGGTAGAATAGCCATCTAATTCTCCTCTTTTATTAAACGTTGGATTATCTGCACGATTAAAAACATCAGTAATCAACTGATCTCGGACATCAGACAACTTACGTCCTTGATAAGCAGATAAATCACCAACATTAGCAACAACTAAAAAACGGAGTTTAGTATCATTCAAGAACTTCGAATCTACCTCTACTGCTAATGTACGTGTGCCATCAGAAGACACATTAGGGAAGTAGATTACTTTTTCTATTCTTGCCTCGCCATCTGTCAAATCATTCTTGGCAGGATGGAAGAACAACATTGACATATTATTTACGGTTTGTTCATATTTTTCTCCTTTATGATCGCCATTACCCGATTCGCCACCCCAAGGTTTTGGTTCAAAATAATAATCTTCCGCTCTTGTTGTTCGTGAGTCCTCACCAGCTACGTTTATAGAAACAGACAAAAACACCTTACTATTATCATTCGCAATAGGAAAGTCACTGATATTGTCTCTCACACAGGACGTGAAGGACATTACCAGTAAAAGGACTAGCAATGAGCGGATTATCGATTTCATCTTAAACATATACTTTATATTTTAGGGCTTACAAGAAGCCAGTAGGACTAATATTTTTTATTTTCGATTCTATTTGGATTCGAGAGTTTTAATGGAGTTCTTCGAACTGGATGCGCTTGCTCCAACTCAGTACATTCACGCTGATGGTGATGTAGCAATACTTGAGCTTGCCACCCTGGATAAAGAACTGAAGTTTGTAATCATAGGCACGGTCTAGGAATTCCTGTGCACTGTAACTGTACTCCTCGCTGGTGCGAAGACGACTCAAGAGGTCTGGCAGATCTACATTGACTACCGCATTTCCGGTCTCCTTACTCTTAATGAGGAGTCGCCCATCCAGGTTGTAATCTTCGTGCTTCAAAATGCGGGAAGTCATAAAGTCAGCATGGGCTATCTTGCCTTGCTCAGTCTCATCTACCGTATTCCATGTAGCATGAGGGGTATAAATGAGTTTACGGCTCTCATCGAGAGAGTTATCCCAAAGGATGCGGGCATTATGGTCTTCGATGGTCATCGTGTAGTCGTTGACATCCATATCCTGTGGAGAGTCAAGGTCACGAAGCGCCACGTTGATTTTCTTGGTATCACGCACCAGAGGGATGGTTGCATAAGAAGGTTTTGAGGATGAAACCTCTACTGCCTCCAGCTGTTTACCATGCCAGAGGGTATCGAGAGGAAGGCTGTTGTTGACAACCTCATCATACTCTCCCCTATTTTCATGGTCGAGATTCACTTCCAGTTTCTGCATCTTATCTCCTGTAGCCGATGGAGCGGTACGAACGAACTTGGCACGGCCTGAAGTTAACTGGTCGGCGTATGCATTCTGTCCGGCAAGGGCAAGGAACTGATATTTACCTGGCTGCAGGTTCTCGACGTGCATCACGTAATTTGGGTCTTTGAGAGGCGATGATAGCGCAGAATTCGTCTCGGTCTGTTGGGTAATATAGTTTCCGTTCTCGTCGAATACATACAGCGTTACCTGTCCAACATGGTCGTTGAACATGTCGGCACGCTGGAGGTTGTAATCATACTTAAACTTCACATATACACCATTAGGACAATCGCTGTAGTCCTGGTGCCACATATCGTGGCATGAGGTTGCGACGGCTAGGGTCATGGCAGCTGCCATGACACCCTTCAACCATTTATTTATCTTCTGCGCTATCATATCGCTAATCAATTATTGCTTTCTATATTTTATCTTATAATGTATTTACATCTTAGTGCAAAATAGCACCCTGTGTACGCTTAGCCCAAGAGAGGACGTTGATACGTACTGCAATGTAAGACTCAAGTTCATCATCAGGATCAGGAGTAACATCAGGAACTTCTGAAAAACCTAATCCCTTAACACCGGTTATTTGGATATTATACCAGTTGTTACGAAGCACACCATAACGGCCCAAATAGTTATTGTCTTGGTTAGCACCTGCTGGATAAATTCCAGTAGCAGAAGAAGGCATAACCGATTCGCTTACATGCCAAGGAGTCAAATCATCGCCAAAGTGCTTGATACGAACAAAGTAATAAGATTCACCATTCTTATACTCTTTAATGGTACCGACTCTGTCCATAACCTTTTGCTGATAATCTGTCGGTAGTGTAGCAGTAGTAGTAGCACCATTGGTGAAAGTAATTGAATTAATAGCGACATCACCTGCGTTATCTGTAATATCAACGTCCAGATTATTTTCACCTACAGAACCACTAGCTATTGTAACATTAGTCTTAATCCAAGACTTA
>OMAA01000751.1_pt1 | contig 13577 bp, 9 predicted proteins | sample 1674191 | NCBI WGS metagenome assembly OMAA01 (sample SAMEA103958152, study PRJEB25191) | human gut metagenome | biome: human-associated habitat [ENVO:00009003]; feature: intestine environment [ENVO:2100002]; material: feces | place: Germany | collected 2013/2015
CATTCTCTGCAATGCCGCGACCGCCGGCGTGGAGAACATCATCGTCGAGATGGAGGGATCGAGCTACGGCGACGTGCTGCGCAGCGTGCGCGAGGAGATCCTCGACAACGGTGCGGAAATCGCGGCGGCCATCCGCAAGGCCAAGGGGTTCGCCATCGTCGAAGAGAACAAGCTCAAGCGGGTGCCTACGGGATTCCCTGCCGACAGCGAGTATGCCGAGATGCTGAAACTCAAGGATTTCTATATTGCCAAGAAGATCACCGAGGAGTTCCTGCTCTCGGACGACCTGCTGGAGCGAACCCTCGCGGAGTTCCGCCGCACGCAGCCGTTCATCGCGATCCTGAACCGTGCCGTGCAGTTCGCCTACGAAGAGATGATGTAACCTGCCCGTGCAATAATGCAACCGCCTTCCCTGACCGGGGAGGCGGTTTTTTGTTGGCGGGAGCCTCCGGCGCGGCACCGTACGGGGGCAATAAAAGGCAAAATCCGCCGCCGCCCGAAAAAAAACAGGGCGATTCTTTGCCTGCGGAATAGGTGATTCGCGCGCTTTCCTTGTATTATATACAAGAAAGAAAGCTATGCGACAACAAATACAGAAATTCGGCAGGGCCCTGAGCGGCATGGTCATGCCCAACATCGGCGCGTTCATCGCGTGGGGATTCGTCACGGCGCTCTTCATCCCCTCGGGATGGTGGCCCAACACCCAGATGGCACGCCTGGTCGACCCGATGCTGACCTACCTGCTGCCGTTGCTGATCGCCTATACGGCCGGGCGCAACGTCGCCGGCGAACGCGGCGGGGTAATCGGGGCCATTGCCGCCATGGGCGTCATCGTCGGCAGCGATATCCCGATGTTCATCGGAGCCATGGTCATGGGCCCGCTGGGCGGGTATACGATCCGGTGGTTCGACAAACTTACGCAGGGACGCATAAAGGCGGGCTTCGAGATGCTCGTGAGCAATTTCTCGATAGGCATCCTCGGTATGCTGCTGGCCATACTGGGCTATTGGGTCATCGGCGGTGCGGTGACGGGGCTGACGCTGCTGGTCAGCAACGGCGTGGAGGTCGTGATCCGCCACGGACTGCTGCCGCTCGTGTCGCTTCTGGTCGAGCCGTCCAAGGTGCTGTTCCTCAATAATGCCCTGAACCACGGCATCTTCTCGCCGATCGGCATCGAGCAGGCCCGCGAAACCGGGCAGTCGATCATGTTCCTGCTGGAAACGAATCCAGGCCCCGGGCTGGGCGTACTGCTGGCCTGCTGGTTTTTCGGCCGCGGCAATATGCGCCAGTCGGCGCCCGGCGCCGTAATCATCCAGTTCTGCGGCGGTATCCACGAAATCTATTTTCCCTATATCCTGGCGCGCCCGGCGCTGATCCTCGCCCCTGTTGCGGGCAGTGCCGCCGGGCTGCTGTTCTTTTCGCTTGCCGGGGCCGGACTGGTGGCGCCGGCTTCGCCCGGCAGCATCATTTCGGTGCTGGCCATGGCTCCCAAAGGCCAGACCCTCGTCGTGCTGGCCGGAGTGCTGATCTCCACGGCGGTGTCGCTGCTCATGGCGGCGCCCTTCGTCCGGCGTGCCGCCACCGCGGAGGATATGCCGACAGGCGCAATCCCCGCCACGCAGGGCGGGGCGCCCGCCGTAAAGGCCGCGCAGTACTTCCCGGCACATATCCGCAAGGTGGTTTTCGCCTGCGATGCGGGCATGGGGTCGAGTGCGCTGGGTGCCACGCGGTTTCGAAAAAGGCTCTCCGATGCGGGCATCGGCATGGTGGTCGGCAACTGTGCCGCGGACGGCATTCCCGCCGATGCCGACGTCGTTGTCTGCCAGTCCGTGCTGGCCGGGCGGATCGCCGGAGCGGGACATGGCGCTGCGCTGGTCGTGATCGACAATTTCCTGGCAGACCCGGCCCTCGACGCCCTGTTCGCCCGGTTGGCGCAGCAGGACGGTGCGGACGCCATTCCCCGAGCCGGCGGTCTGCCTGCCGGGACGGCGGATGCACAGCCCTCCGACGCCGGCCTGCGAAGGGTGGGGGATGCCCCGGATCGCATGGCCGCCCCGCAGCCGGACGATGCCGCGGGGCGGTCTTCCGGCGAGGTCTTGCGCCCCGGGAATATCCGGACGGGACTTTCCACCGAACCCAAGGAAGCCTCGATCCGGCGGGCCGGGGAACTGCTCGCAGCGGGCGGATATGTCGAACCCGGATATGCGGATGCCATGCTGCGCCGCGAGGAACTCGCAACGACCTATATGGGCATGGGCATCGCCATTCCGCACGGCACGTCCGACGCCAAGAAGTGCGTCCTGCACTCGGGCATCGTGGTGCTGCAATACCCCGGCGGGGTTGCGTTCGGCGACGAAAAGGCATACCTCGTAGTGGGCATTGCCGGCGTGGGGGACGCCCATCTGGATATCCTGGCCCGGCTGGGCGAGGTATTCGGGGACGAAGAACTGTTGCGGAGGCTGACGACCGAAGGCGATCCGCAGGCGATATACGAAGCACTGAAATAACTACCTATATGACAACCGGAAAAGTAACGATCACCGCCCCGAACGGCATGCATGCGCGGCCTGCGGGCGAACTTGTAAAGTTAATCAGGGGGCTTGCGCCCGCCAGGATCACCCTGCGCACCGCAGCCCGGGAGGCCAGTGCCGTGAGCATTCTTTCGCTCCTGGCATTGGGGCTCAAACACGGCACCGAAGTGGAAGTCTGCGCCGAGGGCGGCGACGAAGCCGCCGCCGTGCGGGCCGTAACGGATTTCATCGCCGGCATCCGCGAATGATGTTCACGATCCGAGGAATCCCGACGGCGGGGATCGCCGTCGGGACGGCGTTCGTGCTGCAACGCCACGCATCCGCCGCTGCTACGGCCGCGGCGGGCGACCCCGTGGCCGAGGCCGGGCGGTTCCATGCGGCGCTGGAGCGTGCGAAGGCGGAGCTGTCCGCACTGGCGGAAGGGGAGGCTGTTTTCGCCGCCCATCTGGAGATGGCCGGCGACCCGATGCTCGCCGGGCTGGTCGAGGGGAGGATTGCGGAAAAGCACCTGTCCGCCGAGCAGGCGCTCGGAGAAGCCTGCGAAGAGGTGTGCGGCATGTTCGCGGCGCTCGACGACGACTACCTGCGCGGACGTACCGACGATGTGCGGGACGTATGTGCGCGTATCGGCCGCATCCTGTCGGGCGAAACCGCCCACGATCCCTTTGCCGGGCTGGCTCCCGGGACGATCGTGGTGGCCGACGAGCTGGCGCCTTCGGATACGGCACAGATGGATTTCAGCAGGGTCGCCGGATTGGTGACGGCGCACGGAAGCGTGACGAGCCATGTCGCGATCATCGCCCGGAACAAGGGCATCGCGGCGCTGGTCGGCGTTGCCGGGTGCATGCGGCAGGTCAGAACCGGCGACCGGCTGATAATCGACGGGGAGCGTGGCGAACTGATCGTCGACCCCGATCCGGCTACCGGACGCAAATACGCCGCGCGGCTCGAATCGCTGCGCCAGGATGCGTTCCGCTGCGCGGCGGATGCACAGGCGCCCGCCGTCACGCCCGCCGGGCGGCGGATCACGGTGCTGGGCAATGCCGCGAACGTCGACGAAGTGCGACGCGCGCTCGATGCAGGCGCCGAGGGCATCGGACTTTTCCGGAGCGAGTTCCTCTACATGCAGGGCCCGGCGCTCCCCGACGAAGAGACGCAGTTTGCGGCATACCGTGCCGCGGCGGAGCTTTGCGGGGCACGTCCGCTGACTGTACGGACACTTGATATAGGCGGGGATAAAGCATTGCCCTACATGCACTTCGAGCCGGAGGAAAACCCGTTTCTGGGATGGCGTGCGATCCGGGTTTCGCTGGCCATGCCGGAGCTGTTCCGCACCCAGCTGCGGGCATTGCTGCGCGCGAGCGCATTCGGCAACGTGCGGGTGATGTTCCCGATGATAGCTTCGGTCGGGGAGTTCCGCGCCGCCAAAGCGGTTGTCGAGACCTGCATGGCGGAACTCGACGCAGAAGGGGTTGCCTACGACCGCGACATAGCGCTGGGGGTGATGATCGAGACCCCGGCCGCCGCCCTCATCGCCGACGAACTGGCTGCCCGGGCGCGGTTTTTCAGCATCGGCACCAACGACCTGACGCAGTACGTGATGGCTGCCGACCGTGGAAACCCCCGCGTAGCCTACCTTTGCGACGCATTCGACCCGGCCGTGCAACGCAGCATCGGCATGGTGCTCGACGCCGCGCACCGGGCGGGTATCGAAGCCGGGATGTGCGGCGAACTGGCCGCCGACCCGCGCGCCACGCAGCGCCTCGTGGCGCTCGGTCTCGGGGAATTCAGCGTCGGCCCCCCGGCCATCGCCCCGTTGAAACACCGTATACGGACTGACAAATAATTTTTATCTTTATCCCAACGTCTAAAACTCGAATTATGAAGAAAACAATGCTCCTGCTCTTCGCCCTCATGCTGTCGTCGGCGATTTGTGCGCAGGATTACCACGTTGTCCTGTGGGACAACACGACGGCACCCACCTCGAACGGGCTTTCGGGCGACGAGGTCGAATCCAAGCCCGGACAGTGGAAAAACACGCAGACGGCCGAAATGTGGATTTACAAGGCCGGGGACAATGCCACGGGACAGGCGCTCGTGTTTTTCCCCGGGGGCGGCTATTCGTCGCTCTCGGTCGGCAACGGACATAAGGAGGCCCAATGGTTCGCCCGGAACGGCATCACGGCCGCGGTGGTGAAATACCGCCTGCCCAACGGCCACAGCGAGGTTCCGCGCAACGATGCCGACGAGGCGCTGCGCGTGATGCGTTCGATGGCTGCGGAGCTGAAGATCGATCCCGCGAAAGTGGGGGTGTCGGGGACTTCGGCCGGGGGTTACCTCGCCGGGAGCGTCGGGACGCTTTCGGACGTGAAGCCGGGCTTCATGATCCTCTTCTACCCGGTGATCTCGGCCGACCCGGACAAACGCCATAAGGGGACTTTCGTACAGCTGCTCGGCGCCGAAGATGCCGACAAGCCCCTTGCACAGGAGTTCTCGCTCGAAAAGAAGGTCGATGCCGCCACGCCGCCCACGCTGTTGTTCCATTGCGACGACGACAAGGTGGTACCGGCCGTGAACAGCGCGCTGTTCTACCAGAAGCTCAAGGAACACGGCATCAAGGCCACGCTGCACATCTATCCGTCGGGCGGCCACGGCTGGGGCATGAACTCCCGCTTCCGCTATTACGACGACTGGCAGAAAGCCACGCTCGACTGGCTTTCGACGCTCTGATCCCGCGGCGCCTGCGGCCCGTGAAACGATAAAAGAGGCTCTGGAAAGAGCCTCTTTTTGTTGTGCGATCCTGCCGGCATTCCGGTACGGGAGCCGGCGTCGGTGCCGCGTGCGTCCGATCCCGGGAATCCGGCGGCCGGTATTCCCCGCTGCGCTTATTTCTTGCGGTAGATGACCTCGCAATGCTCGCCCGTGAGGTATTCGACGATATTGAGCACCTCTTCGAGCGAATTGGATCGCTGGTAATTGAACGTATAGCGTTTGTCGCCGTAGCGTCCCGGCACCGAAAGCCGCACGCCGAAGGTCGTCTCGATGTGCGAGATGATCTCGTGCAGCGTAGCGTCGGACATCGTCACCAGGTCGTACTGGGTCAGCACGAGGTGCGAAGCGTTGACCTGCGTAATGGCGAGGTTGTCATCCGCAGCGTCGTACAGGGCGCGCTGGTCGGGTTGCAGCGTCACCAGGTTGACCCCTGCGGGCGTCTGAAGGCGTACGGAACCGTGTTCGAGGACGACTTCGGCCTGCTGCGAACCTTCGTAGGCCTGCATGCAGAAGGAGGTGCCCAGCACGCGCACGCGCAGTTTGTCGGTGGACACGACGAACGGGGCGGCTTCGTCCCGCGCCACCTCGAAGAAGGCCGCGCCGGCCAACTGCACGTTGCGCTGCGTCGGGCCGAAGGCTTCGGGCAGCGTCAGTTTCGTACGGGCGTTGAGCCACACATGCGTGCCGTCGTCGAGCGTGACGGTCGTCACCGCATCGCCCGTGTTCTCGTAAACCCGGTATATGTCGGGTGTCGAGAGGAAATGCCATGCCGTGCCGGCGCAAACGGCGAGCAGGACGGCAGCAGCGGCCCCCAGCGTCCACCGCACCAGCTTGCGGCGCCTGGCGGATCGCTCCCCGGCGGCGATCTTCCCGATCCGGTGGTCGGTGCTGCGCATGAACGATGCGAAGCGCGCCAGGTCGGTGCTCTCCTCGAAGACGCAGCGTGCCCCCCACAGGCTCTTCAGTTCGAAGAAGTATTTGCGGTGCTCCTCCGACTCCTCCAGCCACGCGAGGAGATATTTTTCCTCCTGCTCCGAAGTCTCCCCGGCAAAGTATTTCTGTATGACAGCGTCCATTATAATCGTATCGTCCATTTGTTCTGTGTCCGTTTAGTATACAATCCACGGGCGAAATCTACCCAAGCGGATGGGAATTATTTTGCAAAAAAATGAAAAACAGCAGCAGAATCAGCTCCGATTTCGACAATTTTGCCCGCAGTTGCCTCAGGGCAAGGTAAATATGGTTTTCGACCGTGCTCTGCGCAATCCCCATCTGTTCGCTGATCTCGCGGTGGGAGAATCCTTGCAGGTAACTCAGCGAAAAGACCTCGCGGCATTTGGCCGGGAGGGCTGCGATCGCCTCGTTGATACTCGTGCGCAGATCCTGCGAGTAGAGCTTTTCGATGACCGGATTCCGGTCGGGATCGTAATAGGCGTAGCCGATGCTTTCGATACGTTCCTGGTAGTAGGAGCGGTAACTGCACGCATGGCGGTGCTTGTTGACGTAGTTGACCGACTGGTTGTAGACCGAACGCAGCAGGTAGCCGTAGAGCGACTGCCCCGGGTCGAGCGCCTCGCGGCGCACCCATACGTTAACGAATACGTCCTGCACGACGTCCTGCGCCCAGTTCCCGTTCAGGAAGAGGCGTGCGTAGGCCGTCAGCGGCGCATAATAACGGCCGCACATCTCGTCGAAGGCTTCGCGGCTCCCGGCGCGTATGGCGGATATGAGTTCTGCAGGCTCCATGTTCGTATGCACAAAGTTAGAAAATATTTGCAGATTGGCGAGCCCGCCTGCCTTTTTTGTTTTCCGCAGGGCAATAAAAACGGCGGCGGGCATGATACCCGCCGCCGTCGGCTGTCGGTCGCGCCTTCAGGGAACTGCGGGGTGCCAGGCGAAATTCCCGGGCACAGGCGCACCGCCCTGCGGCAGTCAGTTGGCCGACACGAATGTCCTGGTGAGGAGCTCCTTCAGGGTCTCGGGGTTGTTGGTGGTGATGAAATCCATTCCCCATGCGATGCAGGTCATCATGTCCTGCACCGTGTCGACCGTCCATACGTTCGTGACCATGCCGTTGACATGTGCCTCCTTGACCCATCCCGGATTGCCCGAATAAGCCGAGAAGCGGTAGTCGATACCCCCGATGCCGTCCTGCCGGACTGCGGCGGGAGCCAGGTCGCCGTTCAGGTATTGCACCATGGCACCCGGGAGGGCGTTGACGATGCGTTTGCAGGTCGTATAGTCGAAAGCGATGTATTCCACACGGTCGGTCAGCCCCTTTGCCTTTACGGCCTCGATGACGGCATCCGCCGCACGGGCGTTGCCGACGAGGAGTTGTCCATGGCCGAACCGTCGTTGCGGAACACCACGTCGAGCAGGTCGGCCGTCGGAAGGAGCGGCTCGCCGCCGCTGTCCATGGTCGTGGCGTTCGCCGTTTCCGACCAGTCGGAATCGAGGCTGCCGACCGCCTTGACCTTGGCCCAGTAGGAGGTGTTGCTCTCCAGGTTGGTCAGCTCCTGCGACGTTGCCGTGGACGCGATGCCGGTCTTGTAGGCATACTCGCTTTCGGGGGCTGAGGCCGAACCTTTCCAGTAGGCGACCGTGTAGGAAGTCGCATCGGGGACAGCGTTCCATTTGAGCGTCAGCCTGTCGGCCGCCGCTGCGGCGTCGAACGAAACCCCGCCCGGTGCTGCGGGTTTGGTCGCGGGGGTGATGGCCGTGCAGGTGACGACCACGTTGTCCAGCAGGGCGCGTTTCTCGCTCGTCGAGATCACGATGCGGCAATCGGGCGTCACGTTCGTGAGGGTTGCCTCGAACTCGCGGAACCGGGCTTTGGCAGCCGAAATATCCACAGGGTCGGCCGCAGAGACCTCCGTGACCGTGCCGGTGATGGCGCCCTTTGCGCCGAGCACGGCGCCGCGGACGGCCTTGACGAGGATTTTCCCGGCATCGGCGCCCGAACCGTCGTATTTCTCGCTGTAAGCCTGTGCCGAGAAGCGCACCTTGACGGTCGCCGCATCGGGCAGGGCGGTCAGTTCGGGGGTGTAAAGCGAGGCAGCCGCACTTCCGGCGCCCATCTTGACATAGCCCGGGCGGCCTGCGATGTTGCCCGACTTGCCCCAGGCCGCAAGGCCCGTGCCCTCGGTGTAGGGCGCAGCCACGCCGCCGCCGCTGAACACGTCGAACTCATTGGCCGTACAGCGGGTGGCCGAGAACCCCGAAGGATTGTCGCCCGAAGCTGCGGCGTAAGTCCCGCGGTTCGAGCTCGGGGGATAGTAGCCCGCGGCGAAATTGGCGATGTCGCCGCCGTGGATCACCCTGGAGAAGTCTTCCGCCAGGAGGATGTCGCCCGCCTTTGCCGAGCCTGCCGTCGTGGCACCCGCCTGCGGCCCTGCGGCGGCAGTCGCATATGCGAGCGGGTCGGAGAAGAAATCGTTGGTCTTGTCGTCCACGCAGACGTAGTAGGTCGTGGCGGGGGCCAGTCCCGAGAAGGTGAAGCGGAAGCGGTTCCCGGCCGTGATGCCGAAGACGTTCGAGGCATTCCAGCCGACGACCAGATCCTTGCATTCGGCGTCGCTGTAAAGTTTCACGTGGTAAACTTGAGCACTGCTGTTGACACACGCCTGGCCGTCCGCACGGGCCCATTCGACCGTGAGGGTCGAGGAGGTCGCCAGCACTTTCGACACGACGATCCCGGCCTGTACCGGGGCTATGTCCGTCTTCTGCGACACGACGGCGGAGTAGTCCGAATCGTAGCCGGGGTTGTTGTAGCGGCACGCCTTGACCTTCGCGTGGTACTCGGTGCCGGCCTCCAGTTCCTTGAGCAGGTACGAGGCCGAGGTGATGCCCTCCGCTACCGTGGCGTCCTTCTCCTCGGTGCCGTCGGCCCACCATGCCACCGTATAGGAAGCCGCCCCGGGCACTTCGTCCCATTCGAGGGTCAACTTGTCGGAATAGACGGCTTCGGCGTCGAATTTCACGTTCGCCGGAACGGTGAGTTTTTCCAGTTTGGTCTCGCCGTCGTAAACCACGACGATGTCGTCGAGCAGGTAGCGGGTCTTGTTGGCGCCCGCCTGCGCGGGGTTCGACGAGAAGGCGATGCGCGACGTGGGCGAAAGGCCGTCGAGCGTCACCGTGAAGGTCTCGAACCGACCTACGGCCGACGAGATGTCCACGACTTTCGAAGCCACGGCCGTGCCTTTCTTGCTCACGGAGTTGTTCGACCCGAACTCGGCGCCCTCGATGGCTTCGACCACGATGTCGCTGCCATAGACGTTTTCGCCTTCGGCATAGGCGCTGGCCGAGAAACTCACCGTCACGGTCGTGTTCTTGGGCAGGGCCGCCAGCTCGGGCGTATAGAGGATGCCGATACCGCCGCCACCGCCGCCGCACTTGATGTAGCCCGGACGGGTCGAGGTGTTGCCCGACAGCCCCCAGCCTTTCATGCCGACGCTTTCGATGTACTCGGCCGACGTGCCTCCGGTGAATACGTTGAACTCCGTCGTCCAGTTGCAGACCGGACGGTCGCCGTCGGCCTGCGGGTTCTCGCCCGTGGCGGGTTCCCACGTCTTGCGGAACTCGGTACCCGATACGGCGTTGTAACCTGCCGCCGAGCGGACGATGTCGCCGCCGTGGATGAATGCCGCGAAATCCTGCGCCAGCACGATATCTCCGGCCTGTGCCGGGTTGTTCTGCGAGGCTTTGGGCCCGGCCTTGGCCGTGGTCCCGGCGACGACGGGGGTCATGATGTTGCCGAAGCTGGCATTGGTGACCCGGGCGTAGTAGGTCGTTTCGGGATCGAGCCCCGAGAAGGTGAACCTCACGACGGGATAACCCGCCAGGGCGGTGAAGATGCCTTTGTCCGACGCGAGTTTTCCGTCGGCCAGCCAGCTGACATGCAGTTCGCTGCACGCCTCGTCACGGAACAGTTCGATGTTGTAGAGGCGCGTGGCGTCGGTCGCCGCATCTTCGGTATACGACCACTCGTAGGTGAGCGTCGACCCCGTCGCGGCATTGAGCGTGAGCTTCGGGTCGAGTTCGAGGATACCCACTGAGGCCATCAGCATGGCCGGCTGTTCGTTAGCGGTGACGTATACCCAGTCCGAGGTGGAGGAGTAGGGGTAGTTGGCCCTGACGCGGCCATAGTATATCCGGTCGGCCGCTAGGTCGGTGAATTCGTGGTAGTCGATCGCGTCGGTGGTCTTGCAGAGCGCTTCGCTCACGGGGTTCATCTCCCCGTCGACGAGCTGCACGGTGTACGACGTCGCGCCGCGGATGAAATCCCAGCAGATCGTAAGCGACGTGGCCCCGTATTCGAGCAGTTTCACGTTCTTCGGGGTCTTGGACTTGTTGGCCCCCGATATTTCCACGCCGTCGTCCTTGCAGGCCGTCAGCGAGACTGCGGCCGATAGCGAGAAGAGGGCGAACAGAATATATAAAATGCTTTTTTTCATGGTAGTTGTCCGGTTTTAGTATACGAGCTTGATGTCGTCGATGTACCAGCGGCCCGCCTTCACCGAGGAGCCCGAGAACCAGCTGTCGGCCGTGGAGATGAAGAATGCCGGATTGGCTTTCGCGCCGGGATTGGGGATGACGGCCGTGACCTCGACCCACGTGTAGGCGGGGATGTCGAGCGAAACGTAGCTCTTGGTCGAAGCTACGATCTTGTCTAGCGTACCCTTCGAGATCCAGAACCCGTCGTTCTTCTCGCAGATGCCCACCATGCCCTGGTCGGGGGCTGCGGCCCAGATGGCGACCTTGCAGGTCAGCAGCAGGTCGTAGCCCGCGGGGATGTTCAGCACCGGGGAGATGAGGTTGCCCGGCTGCCCGTCGGCATTGTCGCTCGCAGCGCCCAGCTGGATGTAACCCGGGCACATATAGTTCAGGTAGCCTGTCCATCCCTCCATGCCGATGGCGCGGTAGAACGCCGCGTTGCCGTTGCGTACGGTCGAGGTGATGCCGCCGATGCCGGCGTTGGTGCCCGCCGAGACGCTCACCGTCTCGTTGTCGAGGCTCAGGTTGGCCACGGTCTTGTCGGCCGTCGTGACACCCGCCTTCTGGCCGATGCAGTCGCCGCCCCAGGGGAATTTGCCGAAGTTCTGCGTCAGCAGGGGAAGCTCCTCGCCCTGGGCGTCGAACCCGGCGCGGACGATGGTCGAAACGGAGCCGAAATCCTTCTCCGCGCCAGCCTCGTCCGTAGCTTTCACGGCGAAGGTCACGATGCCCTGCTTGGTGGCGGTGCCCGTCAGGGGCACTTCGATGTAGCCGTTGCCGGCCGTCGGGAGCGAATAGCTGCCGCTGGCGGCCGTGATCCCGTCGCCGCCGGTCTGCGTCACCGTGACGGTGTATTTTTCCGTGCCGAGCGCCTTGATGTAGGGGATGCGGAGCTTGGCCCCGGCTTCCGCGTTGAGTTTGAGCATACCCGAGACGTCGAACTGCTGTCCGTTGTCGAAGGGTTTCCACTCGAAGATACCGTTGTCCTGCCTGATGGCGATGGCGACGTTCTCTTCGCCGCAGCCGTGCAGGTAGATGGTGGCATTACGCTCCTCGGAGGTGTTCTGGTCGCAGGTGACCGTCACCTTCTGGTAGGTGCCGGGGTCTCCCTTGCCCGAGAGCTGGTCGACATGCACCCAGCCGTAGGCGTTCGTCCACTCGCGGCTGTCGGGAGTGTCGCTGATTTGCCAGTCCCCCGTGGCGCGGATCGTAAACGTATCGCTCGATTCGACGTACGGGAAACTCATCTCGCGCAGGTTGCGTTTGAGGAACCCCTGGTCGTCGTCGCTGCACGCGGCAAGACCGCAGATCCCGCCCAACGCGAGAACTATCGTCAGTTTATGAATAAATTTCATCATGATTGGATCGTTAGTTTGTTTGTAAAACCAATAAAAAAAACAGAAACCGACTCCGGATACACTGCCGGATGTCAATTTCCTACACGGTTTCTAACGATATCGAATGACTTGCACTGCAAATATAGCAATTTTCCGGGATTCGCAAGAAAATGTTTAAAATTTTACGAACCTTGCGGCGAAAAACCGAAAAATAAAATATCTGTAATATATAGGTATAAAAATTTGCATTGCAATTTTGTGAAAAAAGCTTCCGGCATTGGGTAGTTTGCCCCGGTCGCTTGTATCTAATGCAGACCGGACGGAAAACGCCGGCCGCAACCGACCCAATGCAAACTAAAAAAACGATTATTAACCGGAAACTTTAAAACAACTTCGACGATGTCTGACTAATCCCTCCCCCTACACCAGCACTACACGGTTTTTTATCGGACGACGGATGACTTGCAAGGTTCTGTCTGCCGTATCGGAACGAATTTCCCCGGAGCCCGCCTGCACGGCGCGGCTGCGGACGTGCTTTGCACGCGGCAGCGGGAAATAACCAATTAACCGAATTGAAACTATGAAGAAATTATTCCATAAAGGACTATGTCTGGTCATGGTGCTCTGCGCGGGGGCTTTCGGCTGCTATGCCGCCCAAGGATCGCTCCCCGGTGCGCAAGGGCAGGGGTATGACCTGAATTTATCCTACTCGCGGACGACGCTCAAGGCCGTTGCCGATGCTATTACGCAACAAGTGGGCATCGCCTTCTCCTACGAAACGGCACTGGCCGGCTATCCGATGGAGAACCTGGAGGTCTCGGAGAAGGGTGCCACCATCGAGGCCATCCTTGCCGCCGTATTCACGCCTCGCGGCATCGACTACCGGGTGGTTGACAAAGTGGTCGTGCTGACGCGCAGCACGCGCCCCGTTCCGGCAGCCAGTGCCGCCGCCAAATCGGAGGTGAAAGGGGTCGTCCGCGACGCTGCGGGCAACCCGATGATCGGCGTGACGGTCACTATCAAGGGGACGCTGGTCGGCGTCTCGACGGGTGTCGACGGCGGCTATGCGATCCCGGCCGACGGGAACGCCACGCTGCTCTTCTCGTATATCGGCTACCGCCCCCATGAGGAGGTGGTAGGGCGCCGCACGCAGATCGACGTCACGATGCAGGAGGACGAGCTGGTGATGGACGAAGTAGTCGTCGTAGGCTACGGCACGCTCAAGAAACGCAATATCGTGGGCGCGGTCGAGAACCTTTCGGGCGACGCGGTCGAAAACCGGCCCAATGCCAACATCACCCGTTCGTTGCAGGGCCAGATCCCCGGCCTGAACATCGTGCAGGTCGACGGTAAGGCCGACCATGCCGGCGAAGTCACCATCCGCGGCGTGAACAACACGTTCAAGGCCCGTGTGAGCGGGGGTGAAAAGACCAACAAACTCGGA
>OMAA01000769.1_pt1 | contig 13353 bp, 10 predicted proteins | sample 1674191 | NCBI WGS metagenome assembly OMAA01 (sample SAMEA103958152, study PRJEB25191) | human gut metagenome | biome: human-associated habitat [ENVO:00009003]; feature: intestine environment [ENVO:2100002]; material: feces | place: Germany | collected 2013/2015
CCGATGTAGGACAGGTGCGGCACCTTGGAGCCCTCGCCGATCGTGGACTTCTTAATCTCCACGTGCGTGCCGGCCTTGGAGCCGTCGAGCATGTGGGTGCCCGGGCGCAGGTAGGCGCGCGGGCCGCAGTCGACGCCGTTCTCGATGACGGCCTCGATGGCGATGGTCTCATCGATGGTGCAGCCGCTGCCGACGGTGGTGTCGGTGAGGCGACTGTTGGGGCCGAGCTGGCATTCCTCGCCCACGGTGACGTGGCCGATCAGATGCGTCTGCGGCCACACGACGGTGTCGCGGCCGATAACGGCGTCGGGGCCGATCCAGGCCTGCGTGGGGTCGATGAAAGTAACGCCCTCGGCCATCCAGTGCTCGTTGATGCGGTCGCGCGCGATGGCGGTGAGCTGCGCGAGCTGAATGCGGCTGTTGACGCCCAGGCCGTCGCGGTAGTCATCGCAGTGGAAGATGGAGACCGCCTGGCCGTGACCCTTGAGGATTTCGAGCATGTCGGGCAGGTAGTACTCGGACTGCGCGTTGTCGTTGCCGATCTCGTTAATGTGGGCGGCGAGCTGCGCGCCGTCAAAGGCGTAGCAGCCGGCGTTGCACTCGAGCAGCGTGGCGGCCTGCTCGGGCGTGCAGTCCTTCTGCTCGATGATACGCTCGATCTGACCATCGGCGCCCAGCTTGATGCGGCCGTAGCCGAAGGGGTCGGGCGGGGTCATGGTCATGACGGTGCAGGCGAGCTCGCCGGTGGCGACGGTTTGCGCGAACTTGGCGACGGTGTCGGCGGTGATGAGCGGCAGGTCGCCGTTGAGCACCACGACGGGGCCTTGCGCGATGCCGCAGGCCTCGAGCGCGACCTTCACGGCGTGGCCGGTGCCCAGGCGCTCGGTCTGCTCGACGCACTCGACCTTGGTAGCGCTGTTGGCATAGGCGCCGTCGATGAGGGCGCGCATCTCGTCGGCGTGGCTGCCGATGACGACAACGACGCGGCTGCAGCCGGCCTTGATGGTGGCGTCGACGATCCACTGAACCATGGGCTTACCCAGGATCTTGTGCGAAACCTTGCAGTGGTTCGACTTCATGCGGGTGCCCTCGCCGGCAGCGAGGATAATTGCGGTTGCGTCCATGTGATCTCCTGTTACGTTATAGAGACGTGTGTTTGGAAACGATACACGGCGCAATATGATACCGCAGGCATATGTTGAGCGCGTAGCGATTGGTTTGCGGCGGTTGGGGCTTGCGCCGCCGTCGTGGCGTTTGCGCTGCTTGCGTGCGGCGTTGGCGGTGCTGCGGAACTGTCGTTTGAGCGAGGGGACGGGGGTGCCCGTGGACAACATACAAGAGGAGTTTGGCGGCGAGCCCGTCGCGGCATTCTCGATGTCGCATCCGGCTGTGCCGGCACTCTATATAGTGCTGACGCTGGGGCTCACCATGTTCTCGATGCAACCGGTGCTGATCGTGCTGTCGCTTGCGGGCGGGCTGGCGTACGGGCTTGCGACGCGCGGTGCTGCGCGCACGTTGGGGGCGCTTCGCTGGCAGTTGCCGGTGATTTTGATTATCGCGCTGGTCAATCCGCTGTTTAGCGCCTCGGGCTCGACGGAGCTGTTCCGTATTGGCATGCGCGCGGTGTATCTGGAAAGCATGGTATACGGCCTGTGCATGGGCGGGCTGTTTGTGGCGAGCGTGCTGTGGTTTGAGGCCGCGGCGTCGATGCTCGAATACGACAAGGTGCTCGCGCTGCTGGGCAATGCCGCGCCGGTGATCGCGCTTATGATCTCGATGTGCATGCGGCTTATCCCACAGTTTTTGCGCCGCGGCCGCACGGTGCTGGCGGTGCAGGACGCGATTGATGTACCGGGGCGTGCGCCGGCCGACCCCGTGCGCTCGCGCTTGCGGGCATCGAGTGTGTTGATGGGCTGGGGCATGGAAGATTCGCTGGAGCGCGCGGACGCGATGCGCTCGCGCGGGTGGGGTGCCGCGACGCGTCGTACGACGTATGCGCGGTATCGGCTGGGGCGCAGTGACGTTGCCGCGCTGGCCGGGCTCGTACTGTTTGGCGCTGCCGCGGTGGCGGTGGCGTGGACCGCGACGACGCAGTATTCGTTTTATCCGCAACTCTCGGTGCCGGCGCCGTGGCCAGGCTATGTCGTGTACGCCGCCTGGATGGTGTTGCCTTGCGCGTTGCACGCGATTGATGAGAAGAGGTTTGGCTGATGGCTCGGTTTGATAGGAGCTCGGCGGCGGGTGTGGCATATGGCTCGGCCGCGCCGGCGATTGAGGTGCGAGGCCTTAGTTTTGCCTATCCCGGGGTCAAGGCACCGGTGCTCGAGGGGCTTGATTGGCGTGTTTCCCAAGGTGCGTTTGCACTGCTTGTTGGCGGTACCGGTTCGGGCAAGTCGACGCTGCTGTCGCTGCTCAAGCCCGAGATCGCTCCAGCGGGCGAGTGCACTGGCGATGCGCGCGTGCTGGGCGAGAACGTTGCCGACATGGACGTGCAGGCATCGGCAGAGTGCGTGGGTTATGTGTTTCAGGATCCCGAGAACCAGATTGTGTGCGAGACCGTGTGGCACGAGATGGCGTTTGGCCTAGAGAATCTGGGTGTGTCGTGCGACGAGATGCGCCGCCGTGTTGCCGAGACCAGCTATTTCTTTGGTCTGGAGGACTGGCTTCATCGTGATACCGATACGCTTTCGGGTGGCCGCAAGCAGCTGCTGTCGCTTGCCGCCGTCCTGGCGCTGCGCCCGCGCGTGCTGCTGCTCGACGAGCCCACGTCTCAGCTTGATCCGGTTGCGGAGAAGAATTTCCTGCACGCGCTGTTTCGTGTGAATCGCGAGCTGGGCTGCACGGTTGTTGTGGCGACGCATCAGCCGCGCCCAATGCTCGAATACGCGACGTGTGCGTACCGGATTGAGGACGGTCGCGTGCGCGAGGTGGCGGATATGGCTTCTTTGGGACGCCGAGAATCGCTGTTTTCCGATGACATGTTGGGGTGGGGTGCCATCCGATGTGCAAAAAACGGAGTATTCAGCAGGCGTGAGGACAATTTGGGCTCTCTGGAGCCGCCCGGGGACGTATCGAGCGCGAAAAAAAGTTCAGAATTGGACAAATCGTCCGAATTTGTGGCGCAAACGTCGCTCGAGAATGGCTCGGAAGCTTTCCCGCGCACGGATGGAAGCAGAATACTCCAAAAAATGCACGGCGGGTCGGCTACCACCCTGTCGGAAGGCTGGTTTCGCTACGATCGCGCGGGCGGTTGGGTGCTGCGCGGGCTCGACGTGGCGTTTTCGGCCGGTGCGGTGCATGCGATCGTGGGCGGCAACGGATGCGGTAAGTCGACGATACTCTCGGTGCTGGCGAAGACCGCCAAGCTGCAGCGCGGCCGCATGGTGCGCGGAGCGGCCTCGGCGGCGCTGCTGCCTCAGAATCCCAAAGCATTGCTGGTTGCCGAGACGGTTCGCGATGAGCTGATGGAATGGGCCTCGACCTGCGGATATGACGAGAACTTGGCGCGGGAGCGTGCGGCGAGCTTGGGGTTGTCGGGTCTGGATGGACGCCATCCGTACGATCTTTCGGGCGGGCAGCGTCAACTGCTTGCATTGGCAAAACTGCTGCTAATCGGCCCCGAACTGCTATTGCTCGATGAGCCCACCAAGGGTCTAGACCTGTTCAGCCGCCGCACCATCGCCCGCGCCCTGCGTGACCATGCGAAGGCTGGCGGCACCGTCATCATGGCTACGCACGATTTGGACTTTGCCGAGCAGGTTGCCGACGACGTCGCCATGATGTTCGACGGCGAGATTGCCTGCATGGAGCCGCCGGCAGACTTCTTTGCCGACAACGTGCTCTATAGGGCGTAGATGCATCGACGTCGCCGCGCTTGGGCTTACTGTTTGAGTGCCGTGTACTGCTGAAGGAGCGCCATGAGCCCAATGCGGCTGTTGACCTGCGTCTTTCGAAAGATATTCTCCAGGTGCTTTTTAACGGTGCCGGTGCTGATACAGAGCTCTTCGGCAATGGCCGCGTTGTCCATGCCCGATAGCACACAGCGGCATACGTCGATTTCGCGTGCCGAGACATCGTAGTCGTGGGCGAACACTACCTCGGATGAGCTGCGGTCGGCCTGGACGCGCCATTTGGATAGGCGATTGGTAAGGTGGGGCTCGATCAGCTCCAGAATCTGGACTTCGCGGTCGGTGAAGTCGCCCTCCTCTTTTTTGCGATTGAGATTGAGCGATCCCAAAAAGCCCTCATCGTTAAAGAAACTCACGTTGACGACATGACGGCCGCCAAGGTAGTCCTTCATATAGCTACTCTCGATATCGCCGGGGCTGAGCTGGTCGGATTCGCGCAGCACCGTCGAGCGCGTGAGGTTGCGATGCGCGACGATCGTATCCTGTTGCCAATACTCTTCGGTGTAACGCTCGAGCATCCCGGCGGGGACGTCGATGCCGAGCGGGTCGAGAAAGACGCGCGTCTTCCATTCCTGCGGGGTGGAAACGAGGTCTTTGGAAAGATCGCTCAGGAAAAACGCCGCCGACTCGTAGGGGATAAGAAAACGCAACTTCTTGAGGACGGTCGACCGGAATTCCCGGTCGTTGTCGATGGAATTAATCGAAAGCACAAGATCGTTTAAGCAGAGCCACTCGGAATCGGACAGAAAGCTCAAGATGACCTCCGATGAGATTGCGTAGGGTTTAAGCTGGCGTTTTAGCTATTTAGCGTAGTGATACTACTCCTTTTTTCGCATGATGATAAGCCGGATGCCGAATGGTTTCGGCGAGGGGTCAATCGCAAAATGAGGGCACCGAAGAGCCAGGGCCCGGCTCTCCAAACTGTCTAAATGCTCGACTAACCAAAGGAGTCATCATGGAAGAGAAACTTCCTTCATGGCGCTGGGCAATCGTTTCGGTCGTTTGCTTGCTGTGCTTTATGGCTAACTACATGCAGTATCAGGTCTCGGCGCTTGCCGTCGAGGTCATGCCGATGCTCAACATCGATACCGTTGGCTTCTCGATGCTGTTCCTCGTCCCCATGCTTACCGCCGTTTTCTTCTCGATTCCGCTGGGCGCCCTCGGTGACCGCATCGGTTCCAAGAAGGTCGTTACGGTCTGCACCGCAATTTCGGTTGCCGGCGGCTTCCTCCGCTGCTTTACGCTCGACTCGTTCACGATGCAGATGGCGTCGATGTTCCTGATCGGCATGGGCATCTCGGCGCTCAACGCCAACCTCATCAAGGTGCTCGGCACGTGGTTCCGCGAGCAGACCGGCTTTGCCATGGGCTTGCTCTACGCCGCTTCGTGCGTCGCCATCGTCGTCGCCCAGATCTGCGCCGGCATGTTCGGCAGCGTTTTCAACTCCTACATGGTTGCCGCTGTCGCCATGACCATCTCCTGGGTTCTTTGGATCGTACTCGACCGTGACGTGCCCGAGGGTCAGCCGCTTCCCGAGCCCGAGCCCGTGCTCGACTACCTCAAGGTCGCCATCAAGAGCCCCGGCGTGTGGCTGATCTCCATCGGCGTTGGCTTTGGCCTCGCCTCCACCACTGCCTATGCCGGCTTCCTGCCCCAGGCGCTTCAGCTTGGCAAGGGCATCGATGCCGCTACCGCCGGCTTCATGGCCGCCATCGTCACCGTCGGCAGCTTCTTCGGCTGCATCGTGGGTCCTGCTTTTTGCGACAAGCTTGGCAAGTTCAAGGGTTTCCTCATCGTCACCACGCTCATCGGCGCTGTCTCGATGTTCGTGACGTGGTACACCCCCGTCGGCTTCCTGCTGTGGGCGATCCTGGTCATCAACGGCTTCTTCACTGCAATCAACGGCCCGATCATGCAGTCCATGCCGGTTCTGCTTCCCGAGATCGGTGACACGTACGCCGGTTCCGCTGGCGGCATCGTCGGCACCATCTCCCTGCTCATGAGCTACTTCCTGCCCATCGGCATCTCCGCTGTCGCCGGCGCCGACTACACCATGAACATGGGCCTCGAGAGCCTCTGCTTCCTGCTTTCCGTGGTGCCGGTCTTCTTCCTGCCCGAGCTCGGCCGCAAGGCTATGCAGGCTGCCGCTGCTAAGGACGGCGAGTAATCATGGAGACGGTGGTTCCTGCCGACATCGTCATTAAGACCACGGCGCTGTTTACGGCGGAGGAGCTTGAGCCTCATGCGGGATGCGTCGCGGTTCGCGGCAACGAGATCGTCGCCGTGGGCGCACCCGACAAGGTGCAGCCGTTTGTCGGCCCCGATACCGAGGTGATTGATGCGGGCAACAAGCTGGTCATGCCCGGATTCAACGATTCGCACATGCACTTTGCGCTCGGTTCCATCCAAAAGGACGAGGACTTCTGCTGCGATTTGATGTTCCTGCCGAGCGAGCGGGCCTGCGTCGATGCCGTGGCGAAGTTTGCCGCTGAGCACCCCGACAACCCGTGGATCTACGGCCAGGGCTGGTATTCGCCCGCATGGGAGGACCCGACCGACCCCGACTGTCGTAGCCTCGATGCACTCGACATCGATCGCCCGATTGTGCTTTCGGACTTTTCGATGCACGTGGTTTGGTGCAATACCGCCGCGCTCAAAGCGGTCGGCATCGACCGTAACACCCCGACGCCCGAGGGCGGCCTCATCCGCCACTTTGACAACGGCGAGCCCAACGGCTTTCTGTCCGAGCCCCAGGCGACGAACATTCTGCTTGATGTGGTGCTCAACAAGCCGGACCTCGATGCTTCGCTGCTCAAGTCGATGCGCAAGTTTAACAGGCTCGGCATCACTTCGATCGGCGATATGTACCCCTTGGGCGTGACCACGCCTGGCGTGTACGACATTTACGACCGACTGGCAAACGAGGGCCTCAGCACACTACGCATTAGCTATTACCCCGCGCTCGATGCTCCCATGGCGGAGTCGCAGACTCTGAGGGCGCGCCATCATGGCGAGCGCGTGCGCATGGCGGGCCTTAAGTACATCCTGGACGGCTGCCCCGAGGCCTACACGGCATACATGCACGAGCCGTATCTCAACGCCCCCATGGGCAAGGACTTCCGCGGCGAGCCGGCGTGCAACCAGGAGGTGCTCGACCGCATGGTGCTCGAGGCCGACAAAAACGGCTTTGATGTCCGCATCCATGCCATTGGCGATGCTTCGGCCACGATGATCATCGATGCTGTCGAGCGCGCCGAGGAGGTGTGCGGCAACAAGGGAACGCGTTTTGCCATCGAGCACACCGATAACCTGCAGTTTGAGGACATCGCTCGCATGAAGCGCCTGGGTATCAACGCGGCGATTCAGCCGCAGCATCCCATTGGAGGCCTTGGCCAGGGCGTGTACGAGGGCTCGCTCGGCGAGGAGCGCATGAGCCACATGTGGCGCTACCGGGAGGAGGCCGACGGCGGAATCCATTTGGGCCTTGGTACCGACTGGCCTGCGGTCATGTCGATCGATCCCATCGACACCGTATATGCCGCGGTGACGCGCAGCGAGTTCGATGGGCATCCAGCGGAGGGCTATTTCCGCGAGAATGCCCTGACGCTTGGCGAGACGCTTCAGGCACATACGCTCGGCTCTGCCTACGTCGAGGGATTCGAGCGCCGTCTGGGCAGTCTTGCCGCCGGCAAGCTGGCCGACATCGTTATCCTGTCGGATAACCCGTTTGAGATGGACCCGATGGCGATTCGCGAGCTGGAGATCGAAACGACCATATTCGATGGGCGTATTGTCTATCGCAAGGACGAGGCGTAGTTAGGGTGATTGACGTGAGCAAAGGGACGGTCGAGAAGTACGCGTTGCTGTTTGTGGTGTGCGGCATCGTGTTTGCCGCCAACTATGCGCAGTACCAGGTGTCGGGGTTGGCGCACATGGTTGTGTCGAGCCTGCGGTTGTCGTCTGCCGAGTTTTCGGCCGTCCTGTTTGCCCCGTTTATTCCTGCCGTGGTGTTTGGTATGCCGGCAGGTGTTTGTGCCGATCGCCGCGGCGTGAAGGCGCTCGTGCTTTTCGCATCGGCGGTCTCTGCGGCCGCGGCGGTTGCGCGCGTCGCGTGTTCCTCGTTTACGGCGCTGTTCGCGGCGAGCGTGCTGTTGGGTGCGGCGCCCTGCGTCATCAACGCCATTGCGTTGAAGGTGTTGGGACCTGCTTTTGGCGATGACACTGATCGCGCCATGGGGTGGTTTTATGCGGCGGGCTCCGCCGGCATCGCCTGCTCGCTTGCGACGTCTCCTCTCTTTGCGGCGGCTGGGCAGGCATACGTGCTCGCCGCTGTCTTGTTTGCGGTATTTGGGCTGCTGTGGCTGCTTGTCGCGCCGTCGGCGGACGCCGTGCGTGCAGCAAGCGATGACGCCTCCGGTGACTCCGCGCCGACGGCGGGCGCTTTTGGAACGGTGGCCAAGATGCCGATGATTTGGCTTGTGGCGGTGCTGCTTGGAGTCGCCCTCGCGTCGGCTACGGCGTACTCCGGCTATTTGGTGTCGGCGCTTGAGGTTTCGATCGAGCCGCAAACCGCTGGAGTCCTGGCTTCGTTTGTAACCCTCGGATCGATTGTCGGAAGCGTGGTCGGCCCCTATATGCGCGCACAGTTTAAGGACTACCGTGCATTCATGGCTTTGTCGGCGGTTGTCGGGGGCGTGCTCATGTGGGCTGGGGAAGCTTTTATTTCCCAGTCATCGGTGGGGCTGATGTTTGCGATCGGCATCGCGAGTGCCGTTGCCGGGCCTGTCGTCCAGTCGCTGCCGTACATGCTTCCCGGTGTGCGCGATGGCCTTGCGGGAAGCGCTGGCGGTGTGGTGAGTACCGTCTCGCTGGGATTGACGTTTTTGATTCCCGTGGTGCTTTCTTACTGGATTGGCGAGAGCTACGAAACACTTCTTTTGGGATGCTCCGTCCTGTTTGGCGCCACGGCGCTGGTGTCACCGCTTCTGCCCTCGCCCGATTCGCTTACGTAGTGCCATGCCCCGTTTGTTCGATGCCGGTTGGCAAAATACTAGGAGTTGATTTACTTGACGTTGAAAAAGAGCACCGTCGTGACGATCCTCAATGGTATCGTCAACCCTCTACTCATGTGTTCGTTTTTGCCGATTATCGAGGGAAAGGCTGCACTCGATTTTCAAGGCGTTACCGGCTTTTGGGGACAGCTTGCCTTAGCCATTGCCATTGCACAAATTGTGAGCTTTATGCCGCCCTTTGGTAAAACCGTCGGCATGTGCGTCGAGTTTTTTGGCTTTGAGCCAGGTACTCCCGGCGCGCGCATCTGCGGAACCGTTGTGGGCGCTACACTGCTCTTTTGCCTTATCGGACTGTTTGAGATTGCTTTTCAGACGGGCTTTGGCGTGGTCAATGGCATGCCTTATTTTTCGCGCTGGGCACGTCTTGTGACGGGCGGCTGGGCGTTTGTTGTTGTGGGCGGCTTGTTGTTTGACCCCTTTGCCGCGTCGATTGCCGCTAAGGTGGCGGGCGAATAGAGCTTGGTGCCGCTTGTGCAGCGGGCGTAACAGACGAATGGCTGTCGGGGCCGACCGGGGGACTGGTCGGCTTCTATTTTGCGCGTGCTACCATGTACGGGCATTTGTCTGATGGAGGCTGCCGTTGTCGCGTGCATTGCAACATATGGAGATCCCGCTGCTGCTGGCGGTGCCGGCGGTGATGGCTGCGGCGTTGCTGGCGGGCGTTGAGCAGGCGGCGCTTGCCATGCTGGTTGTGGTGGCGCTCGTGCTTGCGCTGTTCTTTGCGGGCTACGAGGCGTCGCGCCCGGGCCTGCGCCAGATCATGCCCACGCTGGTGCTGGCGGCGTTGGCCGCGGCGGGGCGCATCCTGTTCGGGCCCATTCCCGACTTTAAGCCCGTGAGTGCCATCGCCATTATCGCGGGGGCGACGCTTGGCCGACGCAACGGCTTTATGGTTGGCGCGTTGGCGGCGTTGACCAGCAATTTCTTTTTTGGTCAGGGCATGTGGACGCCATGGCAGATGTATGCCTGGGGTCTGGTGGGCTATATCGGTGGCGCACTGGCGCATGCGGGTGCGTTTGACCGCGCCGATGGCACCGTGCGCATGCCGGCGCTGCTGGCGTATGGCTTTGCTTCGTGCCTGCTCTATGGCGTCGTGATCAACGCGTATGACATTATCGGCTTTGTGCAGCCGCTCGCGTGGGCGGGCGCCGTGGCGCGCCTTGCTACGGCAGTGCCGTTCGATATCACACACGGCCTTGCGACCTGCGTGTTTTTGGCTGCCCTGTACAAGCCGTGGTGCCGCCGCATCAACCGTGTTGTCGTGAAATACGGGCTGTAGGGCAGGCTGCGCCGGGACAAGAACCAATACTGCTACGGTGCCATTTCAAAACCATGCCGGTTTACGGGGCCAGATTGGCATAGACCGACCATACCGTCATTTTTCGAAAATAGGCGAGTCGTCTACCTGCGGTTTTATTCCCAAGTTGCGTGTGGTTGGAGGTTCACGATTTAGCCCCGTAAACCGGCATGGTTTTGAACGGGCCGGCCTATATGGCTGTCGTCACTGACCTCAGAGGGCCAAAATGATCCGTTCCCCCCCGTCCCTAAGGGGTCGTTGGGGGTGCTCGCCACGAAACCGGGCCATCTACTACGTTTAACCCGATACCCCCAACCACACCCGCATTTCATGAAAAACCGCAGGCTTTCTACCTGCGGTTTTCTTTTTGCATAGTTCGTTGTGGTTGAGGGCGGTGGCCTAAACGTAGTAGATGGATGCGTTTCGTGGCGGGCGGATCATGCGGATGCCCCCACGAGGCCCAAAATCATCCGTTTTCCTCCGTCCCCGAGGGATCAGCTGGGGGCTAGAGCTCCAGGGCGAGGGTGACGGGGCAGTGGTCGCTGCCGAAGATGTCGCCGCGGATGCCGGTGTCGCGTACGTTGCCGGCGATCGTGTCGCTCACCAGGAAGTAGTCGATGCGCCAGCCGGCGTTGTTCTTGCGGGCGTTAAAACGATAACTCCACCAGCTGTAGACGCCCTCGACGTCGGGGTTTGCCGCGCGCCAGGTATCGGTGAAGCCGGCGTTGAGCAGTTCTGTAAACTTGCCGCGCTCCTCGTCCGAAAAGCCGGCGTTGCCGCGGTTGGACTTGGGGTTCTTAAGGTCGATCTCCTCATGCGCCACGTTAAAGTCACCGCAGGTCACGACGGGTTTGCCGGTCTCGCGCTCGAGCGCGTTCAAAAAGCAGCGATAGGCATCGTCCCAGGCCATGCGCACGTCGATGCGGGCGAGTTCGTTTTGCGCGTTGGGTGTATAGACATCCACAAACCAAAACTTGTCGAACTCGAGCGCGCAGACGCGGCCCTCGGTTGCGGCTTGGGCGACGAGCTCGGCCGCCTCGCCCTCGCCGGCGTAGGGTAGCAGCGCGTCGGCGCGTAGCACGCGCAGCGGTTCCTGGCGGCTAAAGACCGCAGTGCCCGAATAGCCTTTACGCTCGGCGTAGCTCCAGGTTTGATGATAGCCGGGCAGGTCAATATCGACCTGGCCCTCCTGCAGCTTGGTCTCCTGCAGCGCCAGGATATCGACGTCGAGTTCTTGCGCGATCTGGATAAAGCTCGGGTCCTTTTTGAGCACGGCGCGCAGGCCGTTGACGTTCCACGAGGCGAAAGTGTAAGTCTGAGGCATGGTGTCCTTTCGACGGGGTTGGCAGGCTTAAGATTAGCGCAACAGGGGCGGTGGTGGGCTCCGCGCGTGCTGACCCAAAGGCCGCATGCTGGGACGTCGCCCGACGCTGCCCGACCAACAAGGACGGAGGACTCATATGACGCAGGCAATAACGGATCCCAAGCAGGCCTCCGCCGCGCTGGCGGAGCTGTTCGGTGCCCACAAGCGCGTGGTCTTCTTTGGCGGCGCGGGTGTTTCCACGGCGAGCGGCATCCCCGATTTCCGCAGCGTGGATGGCCTGTATCACCAGCAGTTTGCCTATCCGCCCGAGACCATGCTCTCGCATAGCTTTTACGAAGCGCACCCGGCCGAGTTCTTCGACTTCTACCGTACCAAGATGATCGCGCTTGGCGCCAAGCCCAACCGCTGCCACACCAAGCTGGCCGAGCTGGAGCGCGCCGGCAAGCTAAATGCCGTGGTGACGCAAAATATCGACGGCCTGCATCAGATGGCAGGCTCGCAGCGCGTGTTCGAGCTGCACGGATCGGTCCATCGCAACATTTGCCAGTCGTGCGGCGCGGTCTATAGCGCCGAGTGGATTTGCTCGCGCGAGCACGAGGACGCCGCGGGCGTGCCCGTGTGTCCTGCGTGCGGTGGGCGCATCAAGCCCGATGTGGTGCTCTACGAGGAGCCGCTCGACGAGCACGTGCTGACCGGCGCCGTTGCCGCCATCGCCGCGGCCGATGCCCTCATTGTGAGCGGGACCTCGCTCGTGGTGTATCCGGCGGCGGGCCTCACTCGTTACTTTACCGGCGATACGCTGGCCATTTGCAATCTTGCTCCCACCGATCAGGATACAAATGCCGACCTGCTGATTTCTTGCGACATCGCGGCCGCGTTTGCGTTCTAGCCCGTGTGCGCGGATACAATAGAAAAACTGATTGCAAAGCGACCCCGCCGCCTGCGCCCAAGCGCAGCGGCGCGGGCATTTTAGGAGGATGTTCATGGCGAACGATAGCAAGACATGGCGGTGCGGAAAGTACGAGCTCAGCTTTGACCGTCCGCGCATCATGGGCGTCCTCAACGTGACGCCCGATTCGTTTAGCGACGGCGGGGAGCACTTCGACCCGGATGCCGCCATCGAGTACGGCTTGGCGATGCTCGACGCCGGCGCCGACATCATCGACGTGGGCGGCGAGTCCACGCGCCCTGGTTTTACCCCGGTCAACCCCGACGAGGAGGCTCGCCGCGTGCTGCCCGTGGTGCGCGCGCTGGCCAAAGAGGGCGCCATCGTCTCGATCGACACGCGCCATGTGGCGGTTGCCAAGGCGGCCGTGCGCTGCGGTGCCTCGATCGTCAACGACGTGACGGGCTTCACCGACCCCAAGATGGTCGAGTTTGTCGCGACGAGCACCTGCGGCGTTATCGTGATGCACGCCGGCGAGGTCGCGGCGCCCACCCGCACGCATGCAACGGTGCAGCTCGATACCTCTGCCGCGGCGTTTGTTGCCGAGAAGGCGCGCGAGGCGGCCGCCGAGGCTGCGCGCGAGGCCGAGAAGCCTGCCCGCCGCCGTCGTGGCAAGCTGCTGGGCGAGCCCAAGACAGAGGCCAAGCTGCCGGGTGGCGTGGTGCAGCCCTCGCTGCCGTTTGGCGATCCGGAACCCGCGTCCGAGCTCACCGCCGAGCAGAAGCAGGAGGTACCGGCCGCCGAAGAGGCCGCCCCTGTCGCCGAGGCCGCCGCGAACCCTGAGTTCGCGCCGGAGCCCAATGACC
>OMAA01000774.1_pt1 | contig 13300 bp, 6 predicted proteins | sample 1674191 | NCBI WGS metagenome assembly OMAA01 (sample SAMEA103958152, study PRJEB25191) | human gut metagenome | biome: human-associated habitat [ENVO:00009003]; feature: intestine environment [ENVO:2100002]; material: feces | place: Germany | collected 2013/2015
TCCGCAGCGTGCGAGTTCACCGCGCTCACTGCTGCCCAGCGGTACCGTGTCAGCTGCGAGGGGTTTTCCCCGGACGCCGTGGTCACGATTTCTGACGCGCGGACCGTCAGCTTCTGGTACAGCCTGCGCGCCGTGCTGGGTGAGCTCCTGTCGCTGCTCGCGGGCGGCTGACAATGAACTGAAACAGGAAAACCGCCTGCCGGGGCTTCGGCAGGCAGTTTTTGTCTAGGTGCAGCCATCACGAAATGTTTACATCTTTTTCAGGGTCATTTCAGATTCCGGCGATAGAGTACAGCCACAGAACCAAAACAAGGAGGCTGTTTTCCATGAAAAAGCTGATCTCTATCCTGCTGGCGGCGGCGATGCTGCTCTCGCTTGCAGCCTGCACCAGCACCGCGGCGAACAGCAGCCGCTGCGAGCGCAGGGCCTTCGTTTTTATGAGCGTGGATATGCGGTTTTCGGAATGCCGCTCAGTTTTCCCGCGTTCCGTCTCCGTGCTGCTCGCAGAAGCGGGCGAAGAAGGACGGGGCTTCGCCCGCTGCGTCGAGGTGCGAGAGGTCGGCGAAGCGGGACATGCGGAAGATGGCGGCGCCTTTCTCACGCTCTTCTGTGGTGACGACGGTGACGCTGCTCGGCAGGGCCACCGTATGGTGCCAGAGCGTGACGGGCGAGCAGTCGAACAGGCGTGAGAGCAGCACGCACTCGACGCCGAAGTGGCAGAAGAGCAGCAGGTTTTCCGTGTTCGGCCGGACGGCGCGGTAGAGATGGTCGCCGCGCTCGTAGCCGTGCTTCGCCAGCAGCGCGTCAAGGCCATCCGTCACGGCGCGGTAGACCGGCTCAACGCCGGAATCCCGGTAGGCCGGAGCCTGCAGCCAGCGCTCGGGGTCGTAATACAGCGGCTCGTGCGTCCAGGTCTTCGGCGGAAAGTCCCAGCCGAAGCCCTTGGGATTGTAGACCGGCGGGACCGTATAGCCCGTGTCGAATTCGCGCAGCCACGGCAGGACCTCCGCCTCCTGACCGACGGCTCTGAGCGTCAGGGACGCGGTGTCTCTGGCCCTTCCGAGCGGAGACGTGTAATAAAATGCTTTCCGGATCTTAGACAGACGATGACTTAAAAGCTCCGCCTCACGCCAGCCCTTTTCGGTCAGCGAGTCATGCTCGTAGTCCGGCTCCGCATGCCGGATGATGTAGATGTTCATAGATGCGCCCCCTGATCTGCAGCTTTTCTGCGCTATTGTAGCGCGGACGGGCGAGTTTGTCAAACAGTGCGTGGGTCTGCTGGTGCTATTCCGCTAAGCCGTATTTGGTTTTGATGCGGTCGAGTTTTTGGAGCAGGGGTTCGGCGGTGAGCCAGAGGAAGAAGAAGGTGGCGAGGGCGCGGACGAGGTCGATGGGGATGCCGGTGACGTAATAGCTCAGGATGATTTTCCAGTTGATCGTGTGCGCCCACATGAGCGCCGATGCGGGATTCATAATGCCGCCGTAGATGATCGTGGACGCGATCACGCCGAAGATACAAAGGCTCAGCCGCCCGCGCCGCAGAACACCCTTGCGGTACAAGACACCTGCTAGCCAGCCGATGATGCCCATGGCAAACATCTGCCACGGCGTCCAAGGTCCTTGTGAGAACAGCATATTCGAGACAAGCATCGTCATCGCGCCAACTAAGAATCCGGTTTCACCGCCAAAGGCCACGCCCGCGAGAATCGTCATGGCAACGACCGGCTTGAACTCCGGCAGCATGAAGAACGCAGCGCGCCCTGCCACATTCAGCGCGACGAGCACGGCAATCAAAACCAGCTCCCGTGCCTGCGGCTTTCTGCCCTCGAAAATCAGGAAGAACGGCAGCATACATTCGAGCAGAATGAGCAGCGAAATGAAGTAATATTTTCGCCCCGCGAAGTAGTACACGCCGACAAACAATGTCAGAGGAATCAAAAGCAGGATGAGCAGCGTTGCAAAGATCGTGCGTTTTTTCAGCTTTCGTTTTTCGAGCGGCGTCTGAATCAGATAGTCCGGCCTGTCCGCCTTACGGCTGATTGAGAGCGCAAAGACGAGCAGCGAAAGAAGCAAAACACCGTAGAGGTTCAGCTGATTGCCAGCGAGGCCAGTCAATCCGCCTGCATCCACAAGCTTCGTGAGATCGGTCACGCCGATAGCCTGCACGATCAGCACAAGCGACGCAATACCGGACACGACGGCAAGGATTTTGCGCCAAACCGGGAGCTTTTTCATCATCTGCGCTTCCTTTTCTGGCGCGGGCGGGATACGCTGGTATTCCGGCAGCGCCGGTTCCGGCTCGACTGCGCCGCCGCAGGCCACGATCACATCCTCGGGCGTGACCGCATCTGACAGCACATCGCGTGCAATGCGGTTCGCAGCGGTCGTGTAGAAGCTGTTGCCGCTGAAAAACGTGCGCGGCTCGGCTTCGGTGACGATGCTGCCGTCGAAGAACAGGGCGCAGCGGTCGGCGTATTTTGCGCAAAATTCAATGTCGTGGCTGACCATTAAAATCGCCACGCCGGACGCTTGGAGCGTGCGGAGAATCTGTCCGAATGTCTGCTTGAACTCCGCGTCCAGACCCTTTGTCGGCTCGTCGAGGAGCAGAATGTCGGGGTTCAGCAAAAGAATTTTCGCCAGCGCGGCACGCTGCTGTTCGCCGCCGGAAAGGTCGTAGGGGTGACGATCGAGCAGGTCTGCCAGCTTGCAAAGGGAGACGGCTTGCGCAAGCCTCTCGGTTTTTCGTTCTGATTTTGGTAAGATCTCCAATAAATCTTCGCGGACGGTGGCTTTCACGAAAAGCGCCTGCGGATTCTGCGGCAGCATCCCGACGCTTCCCGTGATGGCAAGCTCGCCGCGATAAGCTTTTTTCAGGTTTGCCAGCAGCTTGAGCGTGGTGGTCTTGCCCGTGCCGTTGCCGCCGAGCAGCGCAAGAAATTCGCCCTTGTGCAGCTCCAGCGACAAGCCCTTGACCACATCAGGCAGGTCCTTGTCGTACTTGAACCACAACTCTTGCGCCGAGACAACGGTTTCCGTGTCCGGCGTGTTTTTCGTTTCTTCGGAGATGAGGTGTAATTCATGCGTTTTCGCGTAATCGAGCAGCCAGTTTCGGCCGTCGCAGACAGAGATGGGGCAGACCGCTTTAGAATCCGTGGCCGCCCAGATGCGCATAGCGGCGGGCATGGCGAGAAACATCGCATTGCCGCTGGACTTTAATTCCGCGCCCACTTCGGCGGGCGTTCCGGTGCAAAGAAGTCTGCCGCCGTCCATAACTGCCACACGCGACGCAAAGCCAAAGGCTTCTTCCAAGCGATGCTCGGTCAGAAGAATCGTCGTGCCAAGCTCCCGGTTGATCTTGCCGAGGGTGGCAAGAAAGTCGGATGCGGCAATCGGGTCGAGCTGGCTCGTCGGCTCGTCGAGAATCAGCACTTTCGGCTGCAAAACCATGACCGACGCGAGGTTTAAGAGCTGCTTTTGCCCTCCGGACAAATCCTTGACCGGCTTATAGAACCACGTTTGGATACCGAAGAACGATGCCATTTCCGCGACACGGCGGCGAATCGTCGGCGTGTCATAGCCGAGGGATTCCAAGCCGAACGCCAGCTCATGCCAGACCTTATCCGTGACGATCTGATTCTCCGGACTTTGCTGCACAAAACCGATCTTCTCGGCCTGTTCGCGCTGGTCGAGGGAATCAAGATTTCTGCCGTCGAACAGGATCTCGCCGCTTCTGCGGCCATGCGGCGCGAGAACGGTTTTGAGCTGCCGCAGCAGCGTACTTTTGCCGCACCCGGAGGGGCCGCAGAGCACCAGAAACTCCCCCGGACGGACGGACAGCGTGAGGTCGGAAATTGCGTTCTTTTCCTGTTCGGGATATGCAAACGTTAAATTTCGGATTGTAAAGACGTCCACTGTCTGTCCTCCTTTCGGTCGAGAATCACGGGGGTAAGAACAAGTGCCAGATACACGAACATGAAGCTGATCGTCAATGGCGTCCATAAGGCGGTTTTAACAGTAGGGTAATACCTAAAATACATTCCGCCTGCCAACCAGCCCGAAAGAATGTACGCGCCGCAGAAGATCAGCCACGCAAGCGCAGCCTTGTCGCGGTCGTCGAAACGATAAATCGAGAACGCCGTGCGCCCAGGCAGACCGTAGCCGCGAGCGCGCATGGAATCTGCCGTTTCAATCGCGTTCTCAAGTGACCACGTTACCATGATGGAAAAGATTTTGACGGCGTTTCCGACGCGGCGGAAGACGCTGCCGTTTTTGGTGTCGCGCCCGATGCACGCCTGCGCCTCGGAAACGACCTGCATCTGCGCCTTGAACTTCGGGATAAAGCGAAGCGACATGGAAAGAACGAGCGACAACGCCGGAATGACGCGGCCGAAGAGGTAGACGAACTTATCAGAGGTCATGACCTCATTGTAGCTCGAAAACCAGAGCACGACGCTGGCCAGCATGACAGCCGCGGCCGCGCCGTAAAGCATGGATTCGAGCGTCAGGGGGTTGCCGGAGGGCAGATAGGTCAGGATCGTCGCGCCCTCATGGTTAAAGGCCGGGTTGACGAGCGCGGCAAACACCGCCATGGGCAAAAGTCCCATGACGGCGAAGCGCGCCGCCTTCCGGCCTTTGAGGTAGATATCATACGCCAGCGCCCCGGTCAGAGAAATCGCAAGATAGACCGGGTGCATGAGGCACATGGAGAACAGGAGGACAAGCGCAAAATACAGAAAATTGATCGTCGGATGATAGCCGGAAAAGGCGTCTTTGTTTCTCATTCGCTGCCTGTTGCGTAGCCGCCGCCCACGTCGTAGCCGAGGTCGCAGGTATAGACCCATTCGATGACGTCGCCGTCCTTCAGCTGGTAGCGGCTGCAGCCGTAGTTCGGGAACCAGCCGTTGACCTTGTACATCCAGCCGGAGAGGTTGCCGACGTCAAACTCATAGAGGTTATGGATGCCCTCGATGTAGGCGGAATTGTAGATCGGTGTGTTGGAGAACTCCATGTGGATCTTCTGCTGCTTGCAGGTGCGCTGCAGGACATTGAAGACGCTCTCGCCCTCGTAGAAGGTGACGGTCATGGGCTGCAGGATCCAGCCGTCGGCCGGGACCAGCTCCACCTTTTCCGGGTCGCAGAGGTCCAGATTGTCAAGGATGGTGGCGCAGGAGATGGAGAGCGTGCAGGTGTATGCTGCGTCGCCGATCTCCACGTCCTCCGGCTCGACGGGGATGGGTTTGCCCTCCGGGACGGGGTCGGTCTGGTACTTGTCCTTGCCCGTGCCGGTGTCGATCATCATGCCGCCCACTTCTTCATATTCGCCGGTTGCGCTTGCCTGGATTTCCTCCGGCGAAACGTATTCCGGCTGTTCGGTATCAGGCTGCGCGGGTTCGTCTGTCTGCGGGTCGTCAGACGGCTCTGGTGTCGTTTCAGCGGGTGTCTCTGCCGGCTCCGTCTCAACGTTATCCGGCGTGTCTGCCGCCGCTGCGTCCTGCTCCGGTGTTTCTGCCGGAGCCGCGACGGTCGGCTGCTCCGCCGGGGCTTTGGGCTGCGGCATGTTCCGGTCGCCAAAGACGAAGGCCGCGGCAAGCGCGAGGACGATCAGCGCCGGGATGATAATTTTGAGTTTATTTTTCTTCCAGAAAGTCATGTCAGATCAGCTCCGCAGCGGTCAGCATATTGTAGAGCATCTGCGCGATCTCGCAGCGCAGGATGGCCTTGGTGGGTTCGATATTGAGGTCGCTCTGGTCGAGGATCCCCGCCGAATAGCAGAACGCGAGGGGTTCTTTTGCCCAACTGGCAACGCCCCGGTAATCGCCGAACTGGGCGAGCATGTCTTTGGTCGCGGCGGCGGACATAGCGGTATCGAGGCCGCAGAGCTTCGCGGCTCTTGCGACCATAGCCGCGGCCTCCTGCCGGGTGATGGTGCCGTCTGGGTTAAACTTGCCGCTGCCAACGCCGTTGACGATGCCGCTGCTGTTGGCCGTGCCGATGTAACCGGCGTACCATTTGGAGCTGGGAACGTCGGTAAAGGCTTTCGTGTCCTTGGCTGCCAGACCGAGGGCTCTTGTGACGATGGCGGCAAATTCCGCGCGGGTCATGGTCTTGTTGGGCAGGAAGGTCCCTTTTCCCATGCCGTTGATGATGCCGCGGGAGGCGAGTTCTTCAATCGCGGCTTTGTTCGCGTGGTTCTTGATGTCCGTGAACGTTGTGCCGGGGGCGGTCACGCCGGGGACCTTGACGGAGGCGTCGGCATTGCCCTTGCTGACGTTCGAGGCGGGTTTCGAGGTGTTCTTGGTCACGTCACCCATGCGGTAGAGGGTGTTTTTGCCGTTTTCGGCGCGGTCGATGGCGACGAGGGCGTAGAAGCCCTGTTCGGCAGACATCTGGTTGTTGCCGTCCGAACCGTCGAGAACGTGGTAGAAGCCGCCGTTAGACTGCCGGAAAGAGAGAAGATTATCCGTCAGCGTGTGGCCGCTTTTCACAAAGCGGCTGTCATCCAGAGAAACCCCCAGCTCACAGAGCGCGACGACGACCTGCGCAGCGGATTCGACGTTCGTCGTGCCCCAGGAGGCGTAGCCGCCCTTGCTGTCCTGGACTTTGGAGAGCCAGGTAAGAGCCTTGTCGGTGGCGGACTGGACGGATTTCTGGTCCTGATATTTGGCGAGGGCCTGCAGGGCCATGGCGGTCATGTCGGGGTCGGAATTGCCGGTGCCGGTGAGGTTCCAGCCGCCGTCAGCAAGCTGGTTATTCAGGATCTCGTTGATGTAGAGCTGGCGCGTGGCCTGGGTTTTGGCGGCGAGGTTTTTCGGGATGTCGTAGCTGCCGGAATCGAGGGCGATGAGCGCCCAGATGGGGCCGTTGAGGCCCTGCCAGATTGTTTTTTCGAAATCGCCCAGCGGGGTCAGGAGGTTATAGCCCGCGACGTTCGCCGGATCGCGTCCAATGGCGGTCAGCGCGAGGATGACGCGGGAATATTCGGTGTATTTCCGCTCGTGCAGCACGCCGGCGCAGTCTTTGACGTACTTCTCGACGCGCGCGTAGTAATCGTCAAAGTAATTCGCGGGGACCGGATAGCCGGAACGGGCCAGGCCGATGACGGCCCACTCGCCGCCGATGGAGCCGACCTCCGGCGCTTTGACGGCGGAGAGCATGTAGGCGGCGCTGCCCTGCAGTTCGCTCTGGACGCCGGAGGCGGCCAGGGCCGGGGCGGCCAGCGAGGCGAGGACGCAGAGCGTCAGGACGAGGGCGGCGAATTTACGGATTTTCTTCATCATGGATTCCTCCTGAGGTGCGGCGGGGCCGCGGCATAAAAAAACGCCGGTCTGTTCGAAAACAGACCGGCGCCCTGCTCCGGATCGGTCGATAGAGTCATCGTGCTATCGGCAAAGGTCTCCCCTCCTCCGCTGGCAAAAGCGCAGACAGGCGCGCTGCGGGCGAAGACAGCGATTCTTCTGACTTGGACTATGGACTTGCGTCCGCGTTCGTCCCCTACCTTCTCACGGGCGGGCCCGCAATGGCGGCCTTTCGGCCAGGCAGCCGGGCGGCCAGCGCTGTCTGACGCTGGGGCGGCGGCTGATTCGGGGAAAAACTCATCCTCACAGCTCCGGGCGAGTAGGTTCGTTGTTCTTTCGCGGAAAGCTTTTTACGACTTCCGCTACACGTCTTCGGATGGGAAACCGGGTTTATTTGGTTTTTATTATACAGGATGCGCGGGGAAAGTCAAGCGCTGTCCACCTCATCAGTCAGCCTGCGGCTGACAGCTTCCCCTCATAGGGGAAGCTGTTTTATGGGGAAAGCCCCCGGGCGGATGCCCGGGGGCTTTGGATTGGGTCAGCGTTCGTAGCGGGACCAGTCGGGGTCGGGGAGCATCTGGCGCCAGAGCTCGTAGTTGAAGGTCTTGCGGGTGTAGCCGTGGCTGTTGGTGGCTTCCTGGACATCGAGGTAGTACCACTTGGAGGTATCCATGTTGTCGGTCCACTTGTTCATGTTGGTGAGCAGGTCGGCCGGGGATTCGGGCTTGCGCTCAAGGACACGGTTGATGAGGGTCATGGCTTCGGCGCGGGTGATGTTCTGGTCGGGCTTGAAGGTGCCGTCGGGGTAGCCCTTGATCCAGTCGTTGTAGTAGGCGATGCCGATCTCCTTGGCGGCCCAGTGGCCGATGACGTCGGAGAAGGTGGCGGACTTGCCGGACTGGGTCTCGTCAAAGCGGGCGGCGATGGCGGCGAACTCGGCACGGGTGATGGGCTTGTTGGGCTTGAAGGTGTCGTCGGGGTAGCCGGTGATGATGCCGAGGGCGGACATGGTGGAGATGGGGTTGTTGTACCACTTGCCGTAGGCAACGTCGGAGTAGGTGTTGGAGGTGGTGAAGGCGCCGTCGCGGACTTCGTCACGCAGGAGGCGGAAGAAGATGGTGGCGACTTCGGCACGGGTGATCTGGCCGTTGGGATGGACGGTGCCGTCCGGATAGCCGATGACGTAGGCGAAGTGGTCGGTCTTGTTCAGCATCCCGGTGTCCTTGTTGATGATGGTGGGGATGATGATGGGATAGTAGTCGTCCTTGCCGGTGTCGATGGTGTTGTGGAAGGTCGGGCCTTCATTCCACGTAATCTCCGGATTTTCCTGGCTGTTTTCGATGTACTTAGAGTACCCTACTCCTGCAACCTCGAGATGATCGCCGTCGTTTTCGACCGAAATACCAATGATATACTTGTTGGTATCGTAGCCGGTCGCGCCATCGGGAATCACTTCGCTGACAAGATAGAAGTAAGTACCCTCAACGCGGATCGTCAGGTCTGCGCCGTCAAAGGGCTTGTAGCCAGCGTTGCGCTCGTCTGCGCCGTAGGTGACGCTTGCGGTCAGATTGGGCAGACCGCGCTCGTTGACTCCAGCATCGGCTGCATAGACTTCAACGGAGGAGATTTCAGGCTCGTTTTCTTTCTCGTTCTTGATGAACGTGCCATCCGTGAAGTTGACCGTGAAGGTCGCGCCGTTGAAGGACTTGTCGCCGGTGACGGTGAGGTGCTTGCGGACGAGAGCGCCGAAGTCGACTGTCAGAGTGCCGCGTTCTTCGATGGTGGTTTCGCCGGACTCATGCGTCGTATCGTCTTCTTCCGTAACTACGTTCTTGACCTTTGCGGGGAAGGCTCCAGTCTCAGGATCTCTGGAAATCACCTTCGTTGTATAAATCAAAATTGGATGTTCATTGCCATGGTCCTGCGTCAGAGTGAAGCTGAGTTTTTTGCCCGGAGTAACGGTGGTAAACTCACCGTCAGCGTTATGAACGGTAACAAATTGACTACCTTCGTCTTCTGTCAGCGTGAAGCTTGCGCCTGCAGAGCCGGTGATCTTGATGACATAGCCAAGCACGATCTCCTGCTGATCCGCATCGACAACGACTTTGATTTCTACCGGGTCCGGGTAATCAAGACTCCAAGCGGGAATTTTGACGCTCGTATCAGTAATAACGTTCTTCTCGATCTTGTAGGCGGGCTTGGTGTAGGTGTTGGTGATGGTGACGTATTTATTATCGGTTTTGTCAGCGACAAACACACCCTCTACGACGCTGCCGAATACGACATCGCCTTCAGCTGTGATCTTCAGTGCAAAGCTGTACGTTCTAGTGTCATAATCGACACCGGGAACATTATCCGCCAGTTCGGTTGCGGTGAATTTGTAGACATGGTTCTTCTTCAGCTCGACTGTAGAAACAAAGCCAAAATCCTTCGTGTCCGCCCCGGTAAATCTCACACTACCGGTTGCAGTTCCGCTGTCGTTGTCGTCAGTATAGGTGACTTCGACCGTGAACGTTGCTTCGAAGTTCTCGTGGAAATTGGTGCCGGTGAGGGTCTTCTTGATGTAGTTGCCAAGGTTAACGTTGACAGTCGGTGTATTGCACTGCACGTTGACGAGGAAGTTTGCAGGGGCTCTCCATGTCCAATCGCTTCCCTCTTTGCTGTACTTCAGGGTGATTGTGGTGGTGCCGCCAGCTGCTTTGGTATGCCCGGCAATGTCTTCGTTGTAGTCGCCGATGCAGTATTCCTTACCAGCGTCGGTCAGGGTGATTGTGCGGGTGTATGCGCTCTCGTTTGTAACCTTCTGGGGGTCGCCAAGTTCATACTGGGTTGCCGCGGTGAGGGTAATATCCGTCTTGTCACTATGGCTGACATCGTGGTTGATGCAGTCGACGGTAACGGTGGGGATGGACGGGTCGGGAAGCGTGACGGTGAGGGTGCCATATACTTTGGTAAACACATAGTTCGTCAGCTTCATGTTTGTAGTCGTATCCGCAGCGAAGTTGAAGGTATTCGTAATTTGACCAATTTCGGTCAGATGCTGCCAATCAGAGAATACCAGCGCTTCGCCGTTAACGAAGTTACCGGTAGCTTCACTTGTTGTAATATGGGTATCCGTATAATAGTGGCTAGCTACGTCCCCATAAGTCCAGCTGTGAGTAGCCGAGGTAAGGGTAACTGCCCGCGGGTTGATCTTGACCCAGCCGTCGGTGTAGGTGACCTTGATCTTGCCGTACTTCTCAGAAGTCACGGTAAAATCTTCTGCTGTGAGGCCCATCATGTATCTGCCGTCGGCGTCAACTGTGCCCTCAGCAGTGGTCTTGACGTCGGTTGCGGACATGGAGGCCGTACCGTTCAGCAAGATAGAGAAATCATTTGCTGTAGTGCCATCAGGATATGTGACAGTATAGCCGGACGCGGTGTGTTCTTGGCCGTCGTACGGTGCTTCAACATGGTTGCCGGTGATGGTGACGGTGATCGCGGTGGTGTCATCCCGCGTGATGGTCAGGTTGCCTTCCTGTTTGGTAATCTCGTAGTTAGACTCCAGTGCACCGTCCTTTTTCGGAGTCACTGTAATCGTGTTTACCACGGGGCCGCCGGGCTTGGTAATTGTACCGGTCGCAGCAGCAGTGAATTCGCTGTCGAAGACATTCTTGCCATCGTTATAGTCAGTGACCGTAACTTCCGGCTTTGTCAAGGGAGTACCATCATAAGACTTGCTGGCCGTTTCAGAGGTCAGAGTGACGGGGCGCTTGGTGATGGTGTAGGTAGCTGTTGCATTTTCGATTGCCTTAGGGGCACCGTTATCAGTCGCGTCCTCAAACGTGATGGTCATGCCGTAGGTATAGTCGGAAACAACTCCACTCACGATCTTCACGTCTGCGAGCGTCTTGAACCCGGTATTCTCCGGACTCCAAGAACCAGTCGTTTCTCCTGCGGGGATAGTGTAGGTGTATTCTTTGCCAGCCTCATCCTTGACCTTGACAATAATATCAACGAATGCGTTCTTGCCTTTGTTTTCGCCGGTCACGAGCTTGTCTGCCTCGGCGGCGACATTCGCAAGCACATCGATGCCAGTGCCGTCGTAGACCTTGGTGGCAGATGCGCCGGTGATGCTCGGCTTGGTAATCTTGACGGGGACGGTGGGGTCATCGACCTTGATGACTTCTTTGCCCTCTTCATCCTTGATGCTGGCACCGGCGTTGGTGGGCTGGGTGCCGCCGTAGTTGTTGTGGTGGATGGTGAATTCGACAACGAGCTTTTTGCCGTAGTCATTCGTGGTATTCGGCTTTGCCGTTGTTGTGACGCAGTTTTCGCTGTAGTCGAAACCGGTCACGCTAACCTGACCGCCCGCCCCAACGGTAACGCCATTGGTCAGTGTGGTTTTCTGCGTACTCCATCCGTCAGCCGTTTTGTCGACCGTATAAGCCGTGACGCCGGTCGTCCCTTCGAGAGCCACCAGAGCAAAATTGGGGGCGATCACGTCCGTCAAAACTGCTTTTGCTCCAAGCTCACCGCCAGAAACCTCCGACGAGATCGTCTCGAACGCCTTGAGCAGGTCAACGGGGCTGGTCGCGTTCATGTAGTATTTCCCGAAATCGGAGCCGCCGTCGGATACTTTCCAAGTCTTTCCTTTATTATTATATTGAGCAGATGCATTCGGGTAGTTGGACGACACGGAACTCATATAGAGATTGACATCCTCGGAAAGATTCTTAAAGACGCCAACGGTGTAGATCGTGGTTTTGGTTGTCGCTGTCTTCAGCTCTTTCGCTTTGTTGACAGCGTTTGTTGCCACTTTTTTGTCGAATCCATCGTGGTAATTCGGCTCGCCGTCAGTAAACAGGATCACAACTCTTTCCTGCTTTGCGTCCTTCAATGCCTCCTGAGCTTTGTTCAGGCCATAATCCGACGCAGTCGCGCCGCCAGCCTTCAGCTCGTCAATTGCTTTCTTCAGCGCAGCGACACCTTTCGTATCTACTTTCGTCAGCTTCTTGACAATTTGTGTATAATTATATCCGTTGCTATAAAAATCATTTCCCTCAGTATCTTTATAACTATCATCCGCAAATTTTACGATAGAAATATTGCTGTTCGGAGAGTTTGTCGCTACGTTATCAATAAATGCGGAAACCGCCGTTTTCAGTGCATCAAGTTTTGTTGTATCTGCGGACTCTTTGTAGTAAAACTGCGTTTTAGGAGGATCATTTGCTCCCTCAGACTTTTCTATTGTTGTTGTTTTCCCATTTGACGTATAGCTGTAAGTATAAATATACTTCCATTTGTGCTTCTCTACATCAACCTTTACAGTCACATATGTTCCGTCAGAAAGCTTATGCCACACACCGTATTGTGTAGACTGATAGCCATACAAATCGCTGTTTGTTGTGTCGTAACCACCAAAAATGGGACCTCCATACCAGTTGTAATCATACGGTACATACTTGTCGATTTTCTCATCTGAATACTTATCAACCATTGAACCAGAAACATCCAGCAGAAGGACGATATCCAGCGGCTTCGTCTTCGTCGTGGTCGTGACCGTGCCAGTTGCCCAGGATTCAAGGGTGACCTTATAGTTATCCCCCTCTTTCGTGACAGTTTTGACGAGATTCAGGTTATCCTTACTTGCCTCTTTCGTCACGGAACCGCTATCTGTCGTCGGATTCTCCCCGTCGGCAGCCAGCGCTACCGTCGGGAGCAGGCCGACGGTCAGGATCAGCGCCAACAACAGGGCTATGATTCGTTTCATCATTTTTTCTTCTCTCCTTATGTATGGTTCAATTTTTTTGTTTTCTTCTTTCGTTTTTCTATGTGCAACGGCCGGGGGCCGGGGTTTAGGGGGAAGGGTGCAATCGGGGGACGACCTCTCAGTCGCCTGCGGCGACAGCTCCCCTTCGCAAGGGGAGCCAAGGGGGGTGCGGCGGAGCCAATGCCTCCCCTTGTTAAGGGGAGGTGCCGAGCGGAGCGAGGCGGAGAGGTTCCGTAGGGCCGCTGCGGCGGGG